>BNJV01002305.1_pt1 | contig 99523 bp, 151 predicted proteins | sample 8540591 | NCBI WGS metagenome assembly BNJV01 (sample SAMD00202457, study PRJDB9452) | human saliva metagenome | host: Homo sapiens | reverse complement strand
TCAGTTACTGCATTGCTATTCCGCGGTCTGGGTCGGCAAGTAGACCGATTTGCAAAAGCCGGGGTCGTTCCTGTTCGGAGGCAGATGCACCATCGCGGCCTGCGGAATGTCATTCGGCGACGTCGACGGACTCGATGACGACGTCTCGGCGGGCTTTATCGCGCGTCGGTGGGACACTCGCGATCTCGTCGACGACGGCTCGACGCGTCGTCGACCACCTTGCCGAAAACCGTGTGCTGCCGTAGCCAGGTCGTCGGGGGCCACGTGATGAAGAACTGCGAGCCGTTGGTCCCCGGCCCGGCGTTCGCCATGGCGAGCACGACGGGCTGCCGTAGTTCAACTCGGGTGATCTCGTCCTCGAACTGGTAGCCAGCGTTCCGCGGCCCAGGGATCGCGACTGTCGAAGCGTCGATCGACGCGGTGGAAGATCGTGCCGTTGCCAGAGCGGCTCGTGGTCTTCTCTCCGCAGCGTCGTCCGACTCGCGCTTGCCCGTCGCCAACCGACGGAAGCTTTGCGACTGCTCGGGTGCGTGGCTGGGATACAGCTCGACGACGATGTCGCCGCGATTGGTGAGCGTTGCTTCCATGCGCGTGCACATCTTCCCACAGCGCCGCGGCGGGAAGGGCAGGTCAGATTCACGGCAACCAATGCGCTGCGGGCGGCGAAACAAGCGCAGAGACCGGCCAGAAAGCGTGTCACGACATTTCGCCGAAAACCCGGCAAAATGGGAGAGTACAGTCATTTTCCGGAAACGACGCCGGACAACCGAAGCTGAGGCTCACAGGCGCTCAGCTGCCGTTCCAAGAAGAAGAAGGCAGCATAGGGCGCGCGCCGCCCAGGCTCAGGACCCGTCGTGGCCCAGGCCGGAGCCGCCGCGAGCCAGGCTGCCGAGAAGATCCGTCCGGTCGCCGCCCATTTCGGCATCGCAAGCTTCGGGCGAACTCGCCCACCAGGTGTCGAGTGAGTCGCCCTGCTGCTTCCATGGCCCAGCCTCGCAGCGGAGGCAAAGGAGCAGGCGGTCACCGACTACATTCCTGCGTTGCAGCGTTGCGCGCAGCTGTCGACGCCGCCCGCACGACCGAGGGCGATCTCAAGACCAGCCCAGGCTCGTCCAAGCAGTCCCGCGGTAGCGGCCCCTGCCGACCCCAAGCCCAAGAAGAAGCGCCGGTTCCTCGTGTGACGGGGACTCTCAGCCATCTTCGAGCAGCAGGCGCAGCTTTCCTGTGGAAGCGAAGCCAGCCCGTCGAGGATCCCTGGGCCGAGTCGTACTGGGAGGACGTCGAGGTTCCCACCGAGGATTCCGATGAAGCCGAACTGCAAGCACAAGGCCTGAATGCAGCGCCCAGGGTTTGACGCACGCCCAGTTTGGGGTGCAGCGAGGCAGCGCCCGGGGTTTGACGCAACGTTCAGCCCCGATGCACAAGCCTGAGGTCGCAAGCCGAGAACCCGACGAACCTTCTCGCCGTGCCGGGGTTCGCGGCTGCGCATCGAGAATCTGAGAACGATGACGAACGACGCCGCAGCATACCAACTGTTTTGAGACGCCCTGAAGGAGTCCGCGGGATACATGCGGGTGCCCCTCCGAGCTTCGGGAGGGGGACGCCCTCGTCCGGTGACGCATTCCTCCCGTCAATTACAAAGACGGACTGGCTGCGACGGGCCGAGCCCCCATCGCGCGATCGTCTCCGATGGTCTGCTGCTGCGCCGTCGGCGTCGTCGTCGAACCCGGAGAATCCGGCTCGGCGTCGGAGCTCCTGTCTCGATCGTGGGCGCCACCCTTTCCGAACAGCACAGCGGCGGATACCGCGAGCATCTGCGTGGTTCCCTCCGCCCGGCTCACCCCTCGCTGCCGTCGCGGTTTTCGCCCTGGAGGCGGCGGCCATCGGAACGGCCGGCGTCACTGGGCCGCAATGGCGTGCCTGCTCGAGTGACGCCGGCTCTGCCCCCGGCGCCGGGCCTGTTGTGTGACTGCGCCAGCGGCGGCGCCGGTTCGATTGCAACAGCTCTGGCCACGCCCGCGGCTACGAGGTCACGGCTCTTCACCGGCTCGGCGGGACGCCGAAGACCACCTTTAGCTTCTGCTCGGCGCCGAGCGCGTCGAGCCGCGGCCGGACACGTCTGGCAAGCGGCCGCTCGAAAAGGGCTTCAGGGCGGGGAGGGCCATCGACGCTGTCGGTGGCGACACCGCCCGGCTCACGCGAACGGCGGCGCGGAGCGTCGATCGCGGGCCTTCGGCAACGCCGGCGGAAACGCTTTGAATGCCATCGGTGCTCCCTTTATTCTCCGAGGGTCAACCTGCTCGGGGTCACTGTCACCTTCCTCGGACGACGTGCGGAAACGCACGGCAGATTCCTGACCGACTCTCACGGCCGACGCCTTCGCGCGATCACCCGAGATCGCCTCGACGAGCCTGAATCGTCGCTTTTCCAGATCGTCGAGGAAGGGGTCCGCGGCCGCGTCGTCGTTCGGATTTCTGAGGAGGACGCGTCCAATCGCCGTGACAGGCCCTCAATCGCCGTCGAATGGCCGAGAGGCTGGTTTTCGCCGTCGATTGAAAGGACTGGTTGTTTTCGGGGGTTTCGCGCTGCGCTGCTCCTTCGACGCACCGGGCCTCTCGCACCGCCTCAAGCTCGCGGCTGGCGTTCTCCCCACGCAATGGGATCCACGCGTCGGCCCGTGAAGAAAGGTGTGTCCTCGCGCACATAGAGGCGCGCCTCCGTGTAGCGCTGCGCGTGGAGAACGCCTTCGAGGCGATCGAGCCTGTCCGCCTCGAAGCCCAGGATCCACTCGTAATCGCTCAACCCGAACGTCGCCAATGTCGAACCCTTGACGTCCGGGTACTGGCTGAAGCCGTTGCGCCCGTGTTCGGCCATGATGCGCGAACGCTCCTCCGCCTTGAGAAGGTACCAATCGTAAGATCGGACGAACGGGTAGACCATCAGCCAATCGCGCGGCGCCACGCCGCTGAGGCATGCGGGCACGTGGCGACGGTTGAATTCCGCAGGAGTGTGAAGCCCCATACACGTCCAAACGGGCTTCAAAAGCGGCCGAGGGCACTGGCGCGCAGCCTGTGATAGGCGTCTTGGAGACGTTCGGGGTCGTCGTCGATCCACCACACCATCAAATCGGCGTCGGCGCGAAAGCCCGCCGTGTCATACCAACCGCGTGTTATGACGGCTGCGCCGTCGACGCACTCCGCGCTCTCGGCTATGAGCAGGCGCCGCGCGTCGGCGTCGGCGGGCAGGATCGGCCAAACGGAATACCGCGCACAACGCGTAGTGGAAAGCGTTGTTGATTGCGTCGAGGTCCACGTTCTGCGCGTCACGAGGATCGCACGCGCTGCATATGCTCATCCATAAGGTTCTCCTTCGGCTGGCGGGGCGATCTGCAGTTTCTTCTGCTTCCGCCAGTCCATGCCTTTTCGCAGCTTAAAGCCTCGCGCCGTGGGCCGCCTGCGCGCCGCTTGGGCAAGCCCCAGTTGCTCGGCTTGGACGCCTTTCGCCCATAGGTTGCCCGTGCGCCCGCAGCCCGCGCCTTGCGCCCTTCGGGATCTCACCGTCTCGAGGCGGGGCCCGACTCGTGCCGCATCGGATTCGTCTGGCACGACGAACGCCGGGCCTCCCCGAGCGCGCAACACTGCTCCGGACAAACGGTGTGGATACGGTCCGGCGCCCGTCAAGCGTGACGGGCTGACGTCTCTCGCCCCGCGCTTGGGCGGCTCGTCCCTCGAGCACGTCGACGAGGCTCGCGATGAAAATCCCGTCCGTGGAAACGGTCGCGGCCTGCCTGTAGGGCAAGCCGACCTGGCTGCGGTCTCGCGCTTCGACGTCAAGGTCGTAGACCACTTCCATGTGGTCGTAGATGAAACCGATAAGGACGACAACCCCGCTCACCGAGGGCCCGCTGACGTCCCCTTGCGCGCAGGCCGCCCGTGCGTCGGTCGGCCCCGCCTGCCTTCCGCTCCACCCCGCCTCGCCCCCGCGTCCTCGTCTGCCACGTTTCCCGAGAAGATCGTTGACGTCCGGTTCGAGCCACCGCGACGATGCCGGCCCTGGAACGCGAACAGAACGCCAGATCCTATCTGATCCGGCTTTGCAGCCCGAGGCTGCCGCGCACGAGAGGAAGCAACGCTCGTATCAACGCCCGGTGTTGGGCGACGTAACTGATCTCCGTCGAAAGATCGCGATCGACGATCGCTCCGCCTCGGTGGGCGCCGAGTTCTTCCATTGCGACCGGTATCGAGTGCGTGACCAAGACGAGAGGCGAACGTTTTCCACATCAACCTACTGTCCGCGAGCTCCGATAGGCCGCAGCGATCGCTTTCGCCTGCGCGCGACCATTCCCGGCGTGTTGTAAAACGGACGGACTTTGTCGACGATCAACGAGGCGCCTTCGGCGTTGTCCGCACTTCGACTCCGCGCCCAGCGCCGCGTGCCCGTAGCGCCCTTCGAAAGAGGCCAAAGTGCACTGTCAAGGTCCTCTCGATACTGGCGGCAACCGGAGTACGAAGCGTAAGCAGAGGTCGGTAGAACGAGGATGCGACGGGCTCCGGCGTCGGCCAGTTCCGCCAAAACTCTTCTGTCGACGAACGGATGCCAGTCCCGATTTCAACCGACGGAGATTTCGTGCCCGCGGCGGCGCAGCTCCCCGCGGAGGTCGGCAAGGAGCCTGCGGTTCCGATGCTGATCGGCGAAACCCCCTGAATCTCTCGTAGTGTCGGCCGGACGGCGAGGAGCCCTTTCATCGGGAATTCCGGTGCCTCGCGTCGCATTGCGCAAGAAGGGAAGAACGTCTTCGGGCTCGTCTCGGTCCGCCGTAGGACAGCAGCAGCACGGCGTCGTAGTCAAACTCGCATTTGTCGCCTTCACCTGCGGGAATCGGGAAGGCCGGAACGGAAGGGCAACGTCTGCAGCCGCTCTGCGCGCATCCGCGAATTCGCCGCCGAAAGGGGCTCCTGATTCACTGGAACGGTTCAAGCTCACACCGATGCTACACACAGGCGCTTGCTCAGGCGAGGGAAAGACGCGCACGCAAGGGTTCGAAATGCCGGAAAGCGGCAACCAGAATGTCGCATTGCTTGTATAGTTGATAGCACTACGCTACATTTTGAAGCATCACTCACAGCAAAGGAGGGCGAGATGAAAGCCGATGCAGTCGTCAACGTCGTCAATCTGACGAAGAAGTACGGGGACGTCACAGTTCTCGACGGTCTGAACTTGCGCGTCGAGCGGGGCAGACGGTTGCCTTGCTCGGGCCCAACGGCGCTGGAAAACGACGACCGTCGAGATCATCAGAGGCCTGGTTCCTCGAAATGCGGGCTCCGTCGAAGTCTTCGGCGAAAAATCCGACCAATAACTCCAATCCGCTTTTCGGCAGGCCAGGATAGGCATGACGCTCCAAGCTCAACGGGACCACGCGAAATGGCGCGTCTTGGAGTTCCTAAACTGGATACGCGCCTCATACGAGGGAATCCGCGACTGCCGCGACGTCTCGGAGCTGATCGATTCCTTCGACCTGGGCAAGCATGCGTACAAGACGATCTCGACTCTCTCCGGGGCTGCGCAGGCGCCTCGACCTCGCTGCCGCACTCGTCACCAGCCCGGATCTCCTCATTCTCGACGAACCCACGTCCGGGCTCGATCCGACGGCAAAGAGAGCGGTTCACGACATCGTCGCCGACGAGGTCGACGCCGGAATGGCGCTGCTTCTGACAACCCACGACCTGTCGGAGGCCGACCGTTCGCCGACGCGATTCTCATCCTCAACGAGGGACGAATCGCTGCGGAGGGGTCGCCCGAGTCTTTGCGGCTCCGTGTCGAGACGCAGGCCGAAGTCATGTGGACTTCGAATGGAAGCCGTTACGTGCACGCGACGCCGGAGCCAGAGCCATTTCTGCGAGAGCTGATGCAGGATCCGTCCGTGAGCGATCTCGAAGTTCGCAGGACGTCCTCGAAGACGCCTTACCTGGGCCTCGCGTCGAGGGGGCCCAGAACCCGCCTTGACCAGAATAGTCGAACCGACGCCCGAACCGCCGACCACAAGAAATTCGCCGAAGGAGGGCGACCAATGATCCACTCATCGCGAACTGCAGCCCGAGCGGGTTGTTCTGCAGGCCCGCGCCGAACTGCGCATAGCCTTCCTCACACCCCACTTTCGGCATGCTTCGGTCCATGCTTTCCGTGTTCTTCGCCAGCCTTGAAAGACACAAACAGATAGCAAACGCCATCTCAGGAAGCGCCTATGCCCTTGTGGGTCTACTCGGATCGATCGGTCTGCTCTGGCGCCTTCCAGATCATGAGCGAAATGTTCAACGAACGCAACGACGGCTCTCTTCTGCGCACGCGCACCCCGCCGCGAGGAACGGAATCGGGATGCTTCGAAAGCTTCTTCCGTATCAGCGGTAACCGGCATCACCCTCATTCTGGCAATGGCCGTGGGATTCTTTCTCTTTCCCGATCTGCAATCGGCTTCCCTCGCCGACTTCCTCGTCCTCGCGGCCAGCCTCGTCTTTTCTTTCGTCGCCTTTCTTCCCATCGGAGTGGCATTGGGATCGCTCGTGCGTTCCACGTGGGGCTTCCCTCATCTCCATGATGGCCATCTACTTGATCTTCCTCGGCGCAGGCACTTCGTCTCCCCATCAGCGTCTTTCCGAAGCCCCTCCAGTGGCTCACGGCCTCGACTCCGATCTACTGGGGCGCACACGCCGCCCGCAGCGCCGTGCTCCCACCCGAACTCGGATCGGTGGAGATATCCGGATCGTTCCAACCCCTGATCGCCTTCGCGGTCCTAACCGCATGGGCCGTGGCCGGATACATCGTCGCACCCCCGCATTCTCCGACGCAGCATACGCCGCGAGACAATGGGATCCGTCGCGGCAGCACGGGAGAAGATCGCTTCGAGGGGTTACGCGTGAGCAGGACGAACAACAAAAGCGAACCCGGATCGGAACGGGAAAGAGGGACGGTGCGCCCGGTAAGGACGAGCGCTGCGCGCGCCAACGACGACGGCACGCGCAGCAAGGACAAGAGCGCACGCACCAAAGACGGCGGCGCACGCGCAGCCGACGAACGCGTGCACAATCGCCTGGCGGTGCTGCGGGCCGCTCGCGGGGTGACGCGCCGCAAGCTCGCCGAGGAGCTCGGAATCCACTATCAGACGATGGGCTATCTAGAGCGCGGCGAATACGCGCCCTCCCTGCATCTGGCCTTGAGGATCGCCCGATGGTTCGGCGTCCCGGTGGAATCGGTCTTCAGCCTCGACGAGTTCCCGCCGTTGATCTAAGAGAAGCCGACGTGTCAATACAACGACCCTTTAACGAACGAGGGTGATTTAACTATCTGAACCGCAGTTTGGTTTGCCTAACAACTACACACGCAGGCAATCGGATCAAGAGCTCTGACCACCTCCAATCCCTTATCGACTTCCAGTTTTCGCATTTATCCTTTAGTGGAAGACCATTGCCAAGAATCCAAACCTCGAGCTAAGGTCACATCTGAGGAACTTCCGTCAGAGACAACAATCACATTCTGAACTATTTTATTTCGAGTAGTTATCAATCCAGTAGTACTGTTAGAGCAAATATGAATTCACCGTGAAGTTAAGAAAGGTGTTGTTTTGGCGGTCAAACCCAACCGCAACCACGGCAAGAATTTCAACCAAGCGGTTTATATTCTGCCCACCACCGTTTGGCGGACAGAAGCGGAGAAGAAAGGAAATAGAGTGAAAACGCATTCATTACAAAAGTAGACAGCTTCCGACGCAACAAACGAGCTGAAAAACAACAATCAACTAATGAAAGTCATTAACTGGCTTACAAGCCAAACAACGCCTCAGCGGATTATCAATGAATGGTATGCCATGGGCGACGCTGCACGAATCGATGAGGATGGAATTGTCACTGTCCTTGGGAGATTCGAAGACATTGAAACGCTTGAGGGAGAGTCTGTCTACCCAGCTGAGGTAGAGTCCGAGTTTGTCGCTCTTGACGAAGTCTCTGAAGCCGCAGTCTTTGTAGCTGAGGTCAATGGAAGACCGTCGCTTCTGGCGTTGTTGGTCCTAAACAATTCAAGGACGGAAGAGGCAGTCAATCTTACAGCGATTCATGAAATCATCACACGTCGATTGCGTAGCAAGCCAGCTCCGAACATTATTTACGTTGTTCCTGAGCTCTCACTTATCAGGTGGTGGAAAACTAGCCCGCAACTTCATTAAACGCAATTGGAAAGAACTCGTCACCTCCCTCTATCCAAACTTTAACCGGACAAAAGCTGGAACTAAAGCAATGCCGCATAAAAGACCTGCAGAAGCAGACAGCTATCGACTCACGAAAGGTGGTGACGCTTATGCGTTCTAGTCTGGTAACATCACTTCATCGGCGATCCTGGATGAAGGGTGAAGTATGATGAGGTCGATCCCCAACCTTCCATGGACTCGTTCGATCTCACGACGATTCTCAGTGCGCTTGCCGATCCAACTCGTCGAGAGTTGCTTCGTCTGACATACAGCCATACGGAGCCAGTTGAGTGTGCCGTGATTGCACGCAACATCGACGTAAGTCCGGCTACTGTGTCTCACCATTGGCGAATTTTGCGTGAAGCAGGACTTACACATACAACAGTTCAGGGGCGAGCACGTTTCATTAGCGTACGACGAGACGAAATGGAACAGAGGTTTCCAGGATTGCTTGCCGCTATTCTTCAAGAAAGCTCTTAAAGGTGAGCAAAGGCTAGCTCTTGTAAACACAAGTCGGCTCCTGGATTAGACGCTCTGTTCTGACCATTCGTCATTGATAACCACCGGAAGTTATCAGTGGATAAATAATACGTATTTCCTTTATAGCCAATACCCACATCATGATAGTTCCAATAAAAATGTGGGTTTGCACGAAAGAGGCGATTTATAAATGAAAAATAATTATAAGAAGTTACACACAACTTCTAATGCAGGAAAATTATCAAATTCAAAGGAATCTCGTATCATCACAATGAAGTGCGTCCGTGGGGCCGCCCTATGGGCCGTATCCGCGGGGTTCTTCATGATCATGCTTGACACGACGATAGTCGCGATTGCGCAGCCTCAACTACAAGCAAATCTACACACGTCACTTAGCTTAGTGATTTGGGCAAGTACGGCGTACATGGTGGCTTATGCAGTTCCCATGCTCTTCACAGGACGGCTAGGCGACCAGTATGGGCCCCGAATCATATACGTCAGCGGCCTTATCGTGTTCACCGTCGCTTCAGCATGGTGTGGGTTCTCCACTAGTATCAGTATGCTAATCGCAGCGCGTATCGTGCAAGGCCTCGGTGCGGCGTTGATGGGCCCTCAAACCCTGGCAGTCGTCAACAGGCTCTTTACAGGCAAGTCTCGAGGCTACGCGATGTCGGCATGGTCGGCCGTCCAAGGCTCGGCTACGTTGCTTGGTCCTATCCTCGGCGGTTTCTTCGTCTCTTTTTTGAACTGGCGTTGGATCTTCTTCGTCAATATCCCTATAGGTCTGATCGCCGTTTTCTGTGCCCTGCGCTTCATTCCACATTTCGCCGGCCATTCCCATCGTTTCGACCTTCCTGGCATTGTCCTTTCGTTTACGGGGCTGACTGCTCTCATTCTCACGATTCAAGAAGGAACCAGTCTGAAGGCTCCTGCTTTTTGAGCGCTTCTGGTTGGCGCTATTCGCTCTGCTTACATGCTTCGTTCTTTTCCCTTAACTCAGGCAGAACGAAGTTCTAATCCCTTTGCGTCTATTTAGAATCGAGACTTCAGTCTGTCGATTGCTGCGCTCTATTTTGTCATCTTTAGCAGTCAATGCTCAATTGATTCCGTTATGTACTATCTACAGCGCGTTATGGGAATGTCAGTCTTGCTTGCAGCTCTTACTGCAATTTCAATGCCAGTTGCAACTGTCGTGCTGGCGCGATTCGTCGGAAAAACGATTGCAAGGCTCCATCCCGCCGCAATTCTCACCCCCGCTTTTCTTCTCGCAACCACAGGTTCGTTGATCTTGGCAATACGCCATGAACCCTGGCCGGAGCACTCTTTTATAACTACGGGATACGTTGTTTTTCGGCGTCGGCATTGCCTTTCGTCTGGCCTCCGCTTGCGACTTATTCTTTGCGACGTGTTGCTCCGACAGACCATGGCGCAGCGTCCGAATCTTCAACACCATGAGAATCGTCGGCGGAGGATAGGCATGGGACTGCAATGGGAGCCATCATCGAAATGCAACTAGCGTCACTTGGTTCAGGAGGGCAAGCTAAAGCTTCAGCAGTGCTTTCCCCGGTCCTTATCGAACTGCATATTCACGGGTTCTTGAGACATCCACTTGGCTCCCCAGTCGTGTCCTTTGCCATTGGAGCCGTGATTTCACTTGGTTTCGCATTCGGCAAGACGATCGGACCAAACGAAGAAGAGTGAGATCCAAGCATCAAGTGATAACCAGAATGCCGCTCGTTCCGCCTTTGTAGCCGTTTTCCAAGTTTCACGTGCAACACTGATACCCATGACGACCATCGCCGCTTCCTCGGCTGACTGGACCGAGCCTCGTTTGTCCACGAACGGCCGAAGTATCGCCGTTTTGCTCATTGGGGCCGGCATTCTGCGCTCACGCTCGCGGTCCCGGCCGTCAAGCGCGGAGGGCGCACGCTGGTAACCGTGGTCCACGAGGCCGGGCACGCCGTCGTCGGCATCGCCTGCGGACGGCGTTTCCAGGGCTTCGTCAGTCCAACGCGACATGTCCGGGCATGCGGTCGCAAAGGGCAAACCGACGGGCCCAGGCCGCATTCTCACGACGTGGGCGGGTTATCCGGCCCCGGCGCTCCTTGGCGCTTTTCTCGTCGTCGGCGCTCTGAGCGGGTGGTCTAAGGCGATCGTCATCGTCACGATCGTGGCGCTCATCGGCCTGCTTGTCATGTCGCGATCCGTCCGAACGGTGCTGGTCATCCTCGATCGGCGCTCGTCTCGCCGCGCTGTGGCAGCTCGGGGACCGCATACAGGGTCGGCGCGCTGGCCCCAGGCGGGAGTTGTGGCGGGCATCGGTCTCATACTCCCTCATCGGCGCTTGGACGTCGCTGCAGGACGTCGCTCGCACGCGCGACCGCGAGCAGGACCACTTCACGCTGGCTGCGCTCACGCGCATGCCGTCTTGGATGTGGATCCCTCACATGGTTCCTAGTCGACCTCGCCGCCAGCGCGTGGGCGGTCCACGTGGCGTTCGACGCGGTCACATGATTCCAACGCCGCAGAGTCCCACCGCCACGGAATCCCGATATCCGAGAAGCAGCGGCATTTGAGGCCGACACTTGGGAGCGCCGGCACAGAGATTGGCTTCGCGCCGTCCCTTCCCACAACGAAATGCCGACGCGGCGGTCGCGCCGTTTGCACGGCGCGACATCGACGTGCAAACCTCTGCCCTGGTTCGCCGTCGACACGCGTCCGCTTCGCAGAGTATCCTCACAGTTGTTGTAAACCACTGATACTCTAGGGAAAAGTCTATGAAAGTGAAACCGCGCGGATCGTATGGGATCGACGCCGCCTACGTGCCGATCCTGTGGTTCATACCCGGAGTCATGTCTCGCGTCCGCGACACTCAGGGCGCTTGGCGGCAGCGCGTGGCAGCCAATCGTCTATGGGTTGCTGGCGATCCAGTTCCTTGGGGGACGGCAATCTACCCTGCACACCACGCTTCGAGGAAAGTTTGCGGTTTGGCGCAAGATTCTAAGCGAAACCGACGACGACGCCGTCGAGCGAATCCTCGACATGGGCTGTGGCCGCGGAGCAGTGATCGTCATGGCGGCTCAGCGCTTCCCCAAGGCGAAGCTGACGGGTGTGGACCTGTGGCGCAAACCGACCAGTCCGGCAACGGAGAAGAGGCGGCCACTGCCAACGCGAAAGCCAACGGAGTCGATCTCGCGCATCGATTTCGTCACGGGCGACATGACCGAGCTTCCTTTCGAAGACGGCTCCTTCGATCTCGTCACCGCGAGCATGTCCATTCACAATATCCCGAAAGCCGAAGGCCGCGCCCGGGCGATCCGGGGAAGCGGTTCGCGTGCTCAAACCGGGCGGAAGGATCGTCATCGCGGATCTTAAAGCGATGAACGAGTATGCCGACGAGCTGTCGAAACTCGGTCTGAAGGTCGAGGGGCCGAAGAGCCTCGGCTGGCAGGTCTGGTGGAGCGGACCCTGGGTGTCCAGCAAGATGTTGCAGAGCCGCGGCCGAGTAGCCGCGAGAACGCATCCTCTGACGCTTGCCAGTCCCCTGGTTACCCTTGGCCGCTCGCCTGCCTTCTGGCGCTTTGCCGCCCTTTGACAGTCCGCCGGCCTTCTGGCGCTTTGCCTACTTTCGACGGTTTGCCAGCCTTTGCCGTTTGTCTGCTCTTTAACGCTTGGGGCCGGGGCGACTGCGTCGCTCCGGCCCCTGCTGCTTGCGCGTTGCGGCAGTTATCCGGCGCCGCTGCGCTCGCCGCTGTCACCCATGCGGTGCAGGTGTCGGGCGCCTTGTCGGCGAACACTCCGGAGAGGTAACGGGGAGCGCGTGCCACCTGCGACGAGTGCCCTCCCGCACCTTTCTGATCGAGGATTTGGAACGTTCCGTCGGAGACTAAGCCGATGGTGTCGGCCTTCTGACCCGAGGCCCAACGCCCGGCCAACGCGACCTCCCTTGCCGTTGCCTGCGGTGAACTCGCTCGTCGCTTTGCCGCCCGCCAGCCGATCGGTGAAGTAGAAGACGGCTCCGCGCCTGACTGCGAGGGTGTCCTTGCCGTCCCCGTTCCAGTCGCCGACGACCGGGGTGTCGCCGTCGCGCCCGAACATGAACGTCGCTTCGGCATTGCCGCCTTCAAGCCCTGTGTTGAGGTAGAAGGTGTGCCGCGGCGCACCGAGATCGTCTGGCTCCCTATCGCCGTCCCAGTCGCCCACCAAAGGCGTGTCGCCTGCACGGCCGTAGGAGAAGACGACGTCGGCCTCCTCCCCGAATCGAATTGACCAACAGTAGGTGTTGCCGCGCTTGACTCCCGGGGTGGCGATTCCGTCGCCGTCCCAGTCGCCCACCAAAGGCGTGTCGCCTGCGCGGCCGAAGAGCACTTTTTGCCGCCGATGACGAACGCATTCTTGGCCGACGGCGCACCGGGCTGGGCGGTCGGCGACGCCGTGGCAGTCGGGCTGGACGTAGAAGTCGGGCTTGCCGTCGGCGAAGCGGTCGGAGAGGCCGTCGGTCCGTCAGAAGCGCTCGGCGACGAAGTCGGTGACGACGTTGCGGTCGGCGACGCCGTCGGCGAAGCGGTAGGGCTGATCGAGGAGAAGCGCTCGGCGAGGCCGTCGGCGTCGGGCTCGGCGCCGGGTCGTTGCTTGCAGTGACCTCCTTCTGAACTGTCAACTCCGTGTGGTCGCGGACCTCGACCTTGACCTTCTGACCAGAGGCGGGATGTCATACGTCAAAGTCGCCTGGTAGCCGTCGCCCACGGATTTCGCTTCAACCCAATCCGAGGCCTTCGTCGAACCGGAACCGACGGTGAGGATCCGCGCCTGGTGGGAACCCTCGGCCACGCCGCCGCGGACGTTGACCGTAACGGTGACCTTCCCTGAGAGGTTCGAGATCTGTGTGGTCACGCTCATCGGCGCATACCGTTTGAGCTGCTTGTTCGGATCCATGCCGACGCCCAGCATCTTCTCCCGCGCCAATTTCCACGCGGACGAACCGGTGTCGGCAGCCACGTAGAACACTGCCGCAGCCCTCGCGCCTCGTTCCCCACGTGCCGTTGCCTAGCTCGAGATTCTTCAAGGTGCTGGGCAGGACGAGGACCTTCGGCAAGCGGCCGTCCGTGTACCGAATGTCCGTCATTCCTCGCCAAAGTATGCCGACACGGTTTCATCTCGAGTTCCCATAGGTCTGATCGTACTTTCCGTTCTTGCCTCCGCGCACGATGATCCGCTCGGGAGTCCTTCCGGTGAAGGCTCTGTCAATTGACGGGATTTGAGTGCCGAAATCGACCTTGTGAAGGGAATCAACTCTGTTGAAAGCCGCCGACGACCTCCAAAACTGTCGGGGAAATCAACGTTGCTCAGATTTGTTGCGTCCTCGAAAGAACGGCTTCCCAATGTCTTGAGGCCCTCTGGCAGGTGGAGTGAACGCATAGACGTAACGCCAAAGAATGCAGAGTCTCCGATCGCCACGGTGCCGTCCTTGACTCGAACGTCTGAGTCCACGGAGCCCCGGCACACGCAATGAGGTGCAAGCCGTTCTCGCGTTTGGCGTAGAGCATCTTGCGCGAATCGTCGCTAAAGACGGGGTTGCCTTCGCCACCTCTATCGAGCGAAGTTTCGGTGTGTCTGCGAGAGCCATTTCCTCTATAGTCGCCAGCCCGGAACCCAAGCGGATCTCGAGAAGGCTGTGGTTGGCACAGAAGGCGCGCTCGCCAATCGTCACCAGAGAGTCCGGCGTTTTCACCTTTTCCAATCCTGAATAGAAGAAGGCAAAGGCGCCGATCTCCTTGAGCCTGTTTAGCTCGGGATGCAAGTCGACGGTCTTAAGCGCCGAATCGTTTGAAAAGGCGGACGCGCCGATCTTGACGGCGCCTCCGACGTCGGCGCTTTCCAAATTGGTGCATTCCGAGAAGGCGTTCTCTCCGATGCTCTCGACGCTAGAGGGAAGCTCCAGCCGCTTGAGCGCCGAATGGCTGAAAGCGAAGTTGCCGATGGTTCGAACGCTGCTTGGGAAATCGATCTCCTTGAAATCGGAGCCCGAGAAGGCACTGTTGGCGATCTCTCTCACGCCGGCCGGCACTCTGTATTTTTTCACCGTGTCGTTGTCGAAAGTGCGGCCTAGGGGAATCGCGATGAGCTTGGTGCCTTCCCCTGCTGAACAGTCACATTGGCGATTATCTTGTAGTTTGGGTTTTCCTGGGAAACGGTGATCGTCTTAAGAGATTTGGTTCCGAAGAACGAACCGTCAAGCTGATCGGGCCCTACGCCCTGCCGATGTGAAGGGTCACGAGTTTTCTCATGGCCCTCATCGCGCCTTTGGCTTCGACGACCGAATCAGGGAATCGTCAGATCGGTGATGTCTCGTGCCTGCGAAAGCCCCATCTCCAATGGACTTCAAATCCTTGTTGAAGGTCACTTTGGTCAAGTGCGAGCGGTCGAATGCGTTGTCGCCGATCGACTCCATTCCCGCGGGGAAAGTCACTTCCGTCATCGGCGAGTACCAGAAAGCATACCGGCCGATAGCCTTGAGTTTCGAAGGAAAGCCCGTCGATACCTGTCCGTCCGCCCCAACGACCTTGAGAGCCTTGAGTTTGCCTGCTCTGCCGAACGCCCTGTATCCGATCTTCTCAACGTTGTCCGAGATGGCGACGTCGGTGAGGAGGTTCGAGCGGAAGAAGGCCTCGTCGGAAATCTCCGTCAACCCTGCGGGCAGCGAAATCTTCCGAATCCCGCTTTCGGCTGAAAACCGCTCGCCCGAGTGAGGTCACCGAACGCGGGAGGGCCATCTCCTTCAAGGCACTCGTTCTGTAAAAGGCGAGCTCGCCGATCTTGGCCAGTTGGCTCGGTTTGGCGTCGGTGTCTTCGAATTCGACCGTCGTCAGTGAGCTGCAGCGGAAGAAGGCTCCCTTTTCGATCTCGACGACGGTGGCGGGGACCTTCGCCTTCACGACGCCGGTTTTCTTGAAGGCGTACTCACCGATGACTTTGACGGAGTCGGGAATCGTCACGTCCGTGGCCGAACCCTTTGTATCGCACGAGCTCCCGTTGCCGTCGATGTCGAAATCCCCGGTCGGCGTAGAAGGCGTGTCAGCGGGCGTCGCGCTCTGCGCTCGGGAGCGTCCGCCGGAGTCGCGCCGGGGGATCCTGGAGAGGCTTTGTTTGCGGTGTTGTTCGAAGGCTCTTGCGAGGGGCCCTCGGACTCTTCCGGCGTCGGGGATTCTGACTGCGGCGAATCGCCGTCGGGATCGTCCGAGTTGTTCTGGCCGTTCGGGTCGTCGGTTCTGTCTGCAGGAAATGAGAGCCTCAGAACGGTCGCAGCCGTCGAGGCGTCGGCGCCCTGTGTGCCGCAGTCGCCGTTGGGGCCAACGCAGATGCGACCACGGCGAAAGCGGCGAAAAGCCGCAGTGTAAGAGAATCTCTTAAAAGAGGTGGACATGATTCTCCCATATAGTGACAATGAAGGCGTGCAAAATGAGCGCGCATGGGGAGTGTGGTGGCGTCTCCGCCACGTTTGTGAGGCAATTTAAACTCTAGTCCGAGCCACTGCCGTGTCTGTCAGTACACGCGGCGAGGTGAAAAGCGCGGTTTTGCGCGAGACATTGCGTCTCGCACCTCGCCTGGGCGGCCGTCGCCGCGAGGAACTCGGAGTTCTGTTTCAGTTACACATTTTCCTCCACATTAGAGGCAGGCGGTGAAGCGTTTAAGGGTGAGCGACGCGGCATCCCCTGCCGCTTTTAGAACGCTTTTGATCCTATACCGTTTCGACGTTCGCGTCGATGGATTTCAATACCCATCTTTTCAGTTGAAAATGGAACGTCGAACTGATCGGCATTCGTTCATTGATGGAGCGGCTTATGCTCTGAATCCCTTCCGCACACCCTTCGATTTCCGGGGCCAAGGGCTTCGATCGACGCGGCAAGAGCAAAACAAAGGCGGTCGGCTCGATCGTTTCATCCGGCTCGATCGTTTCATCCGGCTCGATCGTTTCAATCCTGGTAGTTTGACGGGTGGAAGCCTCCGACCTGACCTTTAGACCTCTGTCGTCTTCAGACCGCGAGCTCATGCGAGCGGCGACGTCGCGAACATGAACTGACCGGCTCGCGCAGATTCACCTACGCCGACATCGATTCGACGCCAGAGTTCAGCCACTACTTCCGATTCGACGAGGAGTCAGGCGATTTCGCTGGCCGCCGAATCAAACGGACGGCTCGTCGGCCTGGCGTGGCTGACGTTCTTCGATGCAACGGATCCGGGCTTCGGCTACATGAGCGGACGGCGTTCCAGAATTGAGCATTTCCGTGTGGGACGGCTACCGACGCCGCGGCGTCGGCCGTTCGCTTCTGCGCGCGCTCCTCGGCGAGGCACGGAATCGCCGCATTGAGCGGGTGTCTCTTAGCGTCGAAGAGGGAAACGGCGCCGTCGACCTCTACAGGCAGTGCGGCTTCGCGCCCGTAGAAGGCAACCCCTCACAACGCCTACATCGTTGATCTCGAGTCTGTCGCTTGATCGCCTGCCTCTCGCTCAATCTTCTGCCTCTCGCTCAACCTCCGCCTCCCGCCATTTCCTTGGGCGGCCGATTCGACGTAGGCTGATGGGCATGGAACTCGCATGCAACGTCGCATTGTGGCCGTCGAAGGTGGAATGTTCATTCCAAAATGTCACGAGAGAGATCTTGGCCGTAGGGCGCAACATTGCCTGCGTCATCGGGGGAGTCGCGTTGATCAAAGCGATGCAAGGCGATTGACGTCCGCCGTCATCAATGACGGAGCCCTTTGAACGCGTACAGCTGAATCTCAATGTAACATCCCCAGTCCGAGGGAGGTCGGACTGGGGATGAGTGAGCTAACGGGACTCGAACCCGTAACCCCTGCTTGCAAAGCAGGTGCGCTACCAATTGCGCCATAGCCCTGAGCCGGCAGCAGTTACAGGAACGTGCTTCCCGGACTATTCGACGGGATCGGAAACCTCGTACCAGACTGCCCGATCCTGAAGCTTCTTTTTGAATGCCGACCCATCCGATATATCCGATAACGAATGCGAGGGCCGTGACTGCGATCTTCTTCATGATTCATTCCCTCCGTGTTCTTGCGTGGGCCTAGCTGGACTCGAACCAGCGACCTCTTCCTTATCAGGGAAGCGCTCTAACCGACTGAGCTATAGGCCCTCGCACTTCTGGGTGCCGGTCTAGATTACCCCAGTGTTTCGCCGATTTCCAAACCTAAGTCAAGGGATGTGTGCGGTGCCTCAGTAAACCTCGGGCCGCTGAGCCCGCGAGACGACGCCGACGCGTTCGGCGGCGTCGAAATCCACGGAAGCAGACGCAACTCCGGCGCCCTGTTCGCTATTCGTCGGTGACGGTTATGCGTTGGCCTCCGACGAGAGAAGCTATGAGGTTGTACAGCAGCGCCCCGACTGCCGCCATCGCCGTCAGAAGCACGACGTCGATGATGGCGATGATGACGGCGAAGCTCATCCACCGCCCGAACTCGAGGTACTCGCCGAGTCTGAGCAGATCGGGCTGGTTGAGGGTCTGAAGCAGGTCGTCGATCTGGCTGAAAACCTTCATGTTGTTCAGAACGAACCATAGGATCATCATCGCAACGACGATCGCGATGCCTATCGCAACTGATGTGATGAAGCTAATCTTGAGGGCCGACAGGGATCGATCTTTGAGATCGTCATCTTCACCCGTCGGATGCCCACTGACTGCTTCGGTTGGGGGTCGGCGGCGAACTTGGCCCCCAATGCGGCCTTTCCCTTTGCCGCTGCCGCTTTGAAACCTGTATTGCGGGTATCGGCGGCCTCGGCCTGCCCACTCGTGGGGCGCGGGGCCTCCGTCTTCGGCTTCTCACCATCGATTACCCGTTGCTCCAGCCTGGTTGGCGTGATCTGTGGCGGCTTCCGTGGAAACCCTCCACCACAGAGGCTACCGTGTCCGCGGCGTTTTCGCCTTCGCCGTCGGCCTGCCCGACCTCCGCTTCGATCGTCGTTTCAATGTTTCGAGCGATTGCGATGATCCTGTCACCGCCGTCGACGGGACGGGCGAAAGTGACGCCTTGGGTGTTGCGTCCGGTCTTCGAAACCTCGGCGGCAGAGGCCCGCATCACTTTGCCCGATTCCATGATGACCATGACGTCTTCGCCCTCGGTGACGAGGGCTCCCACAAGGTCTCCCCGTTCCTCGGTGAGTTTGGCGACCTTGATTCCCAAAGCCGGCACGGCCTTGGATCCGATACTCGTCGACCGACGTCCGCTTGGCGAACCCGCCCTCTGTGACGACGAAGACCTCCGCGTTGTCCCTGACCACCCTCATTGTCAGCAGCGAGTCGCCCTCGCGGGAACTTCATTCCCGTCACGCCTGAGGAGGGGCGCCCCATGGGCCCTCAGCGCATCGTCCGTCGCCTTGAAGCGAAGGGACATTCCCTTGCGGAAACAAGGAGAGGTCGTCGTCCTCATTGACCAGGCAGGCAGCACGACATGATCCGTCCTGCTGCCGTCCTCACGGAGTTTGATCGCGATGAGACCGCCGGTGCTGCGGCGAATCGTAGTCGCTCAGCCGCGTCTTCTTCACGAGGCCGTCTCGCCGTGGCGAGCACGAGATACTGCGCCTGGTCGTAGTCCTTGAGCGTGATCGTCGAGGCGATCGTCTCACCCGGCTGGAAGGCGAGCAGGTTCGCAATGTGCTGGCCCTTCGCGTCGCGCCCGCGCCTCAGGGATTTCACATCCCTTGATTCGATAGACCCTGCCCAGGTTCGTGAAGAAGAGATGCCATTCGTGGGTCGAGCCGACGTCGAAGTGCTCGACGACGTCGTCCCCGCGTGAGCGAGGCGCCCTTGATCCTTGCCGCCGCGGTGCTGAGCGCGATACTCGGAGGTCTTGGTGCGTTTGATGAAGCCCCGCGGGTGATGGTGACGACGACGTCTTCCTCGGGAATGAGGTCCTCGACCGACATCTCGCCGTCGAAGGGAAGGATCGTCGCGCCTGTCGTCTCCGTACTTGTCGACGATGGCGCCGAGCTCCTCGCCGATGATGCGCGCTGGCGCTCCGGCTTGGGCGATGATGTCCTGTAGTCTGCGACGAGGGCGGCCTCTCCTCGTACTCGTCGATGATCTTCTGGCGCTCGAGGGCGGCCAGGCGGCGCAGCTGCATCTCGAGGATCGCATTGGCCTGGTCTTCGTCGATCTCCAGCAGGTCCACAGGGCCCGTGCGGGCGAGGTCGACCGTCTGCGAGCCGCGGATGAGCGCGATGACGGCGTCCAGCTGGTCGAGCGCCTTGAGATAGCCCTCGAGTATGTGAAGGCGCTTGAGGGCCTCGCCGAGTTTCCTGTATTCCGTGCGGCGGAGGATGACCTCCATTTGAACGTCACCCAGTGGCGAACGAAGCCGTCGAGGGAGAGCGTGCGGGGAACGCCGTCGACGAGCGCCAGCATGTTGGCCGGGAAGTTGTTCTGAAGCTGGGTGTGCTTGTACAGGTTGTTGAGCACGACCTTGGCCACGGCGTCCTTCTTCAGAACGACGACGATGCGTTACCGGCGCGCCCGAAGTCTCGTCGCGGATGTCGGCGATGCCGGAAGGCGGCTGTCCTGATGCCCTCGACCATTTTGTCGAGCAGGCGGTCGGGGTTGACCTGATAAGGGAGGTCGGTGACGACGAGGCACTGCCTGCCGTGGATCTCGTCCACTTCGACGATCGCCCGCTGGGTGATCGACCCGTGGCCGGTGCGATACATGTCCTCGATGCCGCGGGTTCCGAGGATAGGGCGCCCGTCGGGAAGTCAGGCCCCTTGATCCGCTGGATGAGGGCCGCGAGCAGCTCTTCTTTCGTCGCGTCGGGGTTCTCCAGATACCACTGGACGCCGGCCGCGACTTCTCGCAGGTTGTGCGGCGGAATCTGCGTCGCCATGCCGACGGCGATGCCTTCGGATCCGTTGACGAGCAGATTTGGGAAGCGCGACGTGAGAACGGTCGGCTCCAGAAGCGAGCCGTCGTAATTGGGCTCGAAATCGACCGTCTGTTCCTTGATGTCGCGCACCATTTCCATGGCGAGGGGCGCCATCCGCACCTCGGTGTACCTGGGTGCGGCCGCGCCCAGGTCGCCGGGCGTGCCGAAGTGCCTTGGCCCGCAACGAGCGGATAGCGCATCGACCATGGGCTGACCAGTCGCACGACGGTGTCGTAGATGGCGACGTCGCCGTGCGGGTGATAGTGGCCCATGACGTCGCCGACCACCTTCGCCGACTTCGAAAACGAGCTGTCGGGCCTGTAGCCGCCGTCGTACATCGCATAGATGACGCGCCTGTGCACGGGTTTGAGGTCGCGCACGTCGGCAGTGGCGCGCGCCCACGATGTGACTCGACATTGCGTAGTCGAGGTACGACTTCTCCATCTCGCGCTGGAGGTCGACCCCTGATGAGGCCGTGATTGTAAACGGTGTCTTCGCTCACTGGTTCCTTGCCTTAGATGTCGAGGAATCGCACGTCGTGCGCGTTGCGCTGAATGAAGCCTCGGCGAGACTCGACGTCCTCGCCCATGAGGATGGAGAAGGTCTCGCCGGTCGCCGCGGCGTCGTCGATCGAAACCCGTTTTGAGGGTGCGGGCCTCGGATTCATCGTGGTGTCCCACAGCTCGGCGTTCATCTCGCCCAAGCCTCGTATCGCTGGATGCGTTGGCTTTCCTCGCGGGGAAGGCGAAGGCCCTGCCTGCCTTCGACGAGCTCTCGTCACGCTCGCGATCGGAGAAGACGTAGTCGTGGTCGGCATTCGTCCACTTGATGCGGTAGAGCGGCGGCATCGCAGGCACACATGCCCGCCTTCAATGAGGGGGCGCGCGTATCTGTAGACGAGGGTCAGCAGCAAGGTTGCGATGGGGACCCGTCGACGTCGGCGTCGGCCATGAACACGATCTTGTGATAGCGGAGCTTGGCCATGTCGAACTCGTCGCCGATGCCCGTGCCGAAGGCCGTGATGAGCCCCTGGATCGTGTCTGAGGAAAGCGCGCGGTCCAACCGCGCCTTCTCGACGTTGAGGATTTTTCCCGCGAATCGGCATGATCGCCTGGTGCTCGGGTCGCGCCCGTTGACGGCCGAGCCTCCCGCAGAATCGCCCTCGACGATGAAGATCTCGCACTCTTCCGGGTTGCGCGACGTGCAATCTTTGAGCTACGGGCATCGACGCCGATTCGAGCACGCTTTTGCGACGCGTCGCCTCGCGGGCCTTGCGCGCCGCGGCCCTGGCGGCGAACGCCTGAAGGGCTTTGCGGATGATGTCCTTCGCCTCGTTCGGATGCATGTCGAGCCAGTCCGTCAGATGCGAATAGACCTGCTGCTGAACGAATGTCCGCGCTCGGTGTTCCCGAGCTTCGTCTTCGTTTGGCCCTCGAACTGCGGGGTTGCCGAGCTTGACCGAGATGATGGGCCGTCAGGCCTTCGCGGATCGTCGTCGCCCGAAAGGTTAGTCCTTGTCCTTGAGCAGCCCTTTGTCTCGGGCGTACTTGTTGATCACGGAGGTCAGCGCGGAGCGGAAGCCTTCCTCGTGGGTGCCGCCCCTCGGTGGTGTTGATCGTATTGGCGAAGGTGTTGAGGGTCTCCGAGTAGGCGGACGTCCACCGCATCGCGACCCGCATTGAATCTGCTTCTCGCGGTCCTCCGCTTCGAAGTAGACGACGTCCGGGTGGACGACTTCGACCTTCTTCGTCGTGTTGAGATGCTTGACGTAGTCGAGGAGCCCTCCCGAATACATGTACGAGACGCTGCGGTATCCCGGCGTCGGAGAGCCTTCTCCTGTCTCGCCGGCGACCTCGTCGCCTTCGGGGTAGCTCGTCGGCTCGTTCGTCGGTGAGCGTGATGCGCAGGTCTTTGTTGAGGAAGGCCATCTGCCGGAAGCGGCGGCGCAGGGTTTCGAAGTCGTAGTGCGTCGTTTCGAAGATGTCGGGATTGGCCCAGAACGTCTGCGTCGTTCCGTGCTCGTCGGTTTGCCCGCCCCGCTCGAGGGGGCCCGTCGGGACGCCGTTTTCAAAGGAGATGCGCCAAACGTAGCCGTCGCGGCGCACTTCCGTCTCCATTCGGGTCGAAAGGGCGTTGACGACGGAGACGCCGACTCCGTGCAGCTCCTCCCTGAAACCGCGCTATCCGCTGTTTCCGAACTTGCCTCCGGCGTGCAAGATTGTCGACGACCACTTCGACGGCGGGCTTGTGCCCGTCGGGTGCTCGTTCACCGGGATGCCGCGGCCGTTGTCGCGCACCCTCAGGCCGCCGTCGGCCAAGATCGTCACCCTCGATGTGGTCGCAGATTCCGGCCAGCGCCTCATCGACCGAATTGTCGACCACCCGTATACGTCAGTGGTGGAGTCCGCGCTCGCCTGTAGATCCGATGTACATGCCCGGGCGTTTGCGGACGGCTCGAGACCCTCGAGAACGGTGATCGACGAGGCGTCGTAGGACTGGCCTTTTGAGACTTTGACGACGCTTTCCTCTCCGGGGACCGCGTTTTCTGCGGATGTTTCGTCTGTCGTCACGCTTGAGTTTCTCCTTCGCCTAAGCATGCGGAGCCCATCACGATGCCTGTGTGAAGCGCTGCCCCTCGCTGCGGTAGGCCCCCACCAACAAAGGGCCTAAGCAATTCTACCGCGCTTCACGGGATGAATGGACCAATCTGACCGTACGTGTGCTAGTGCACGTTTCCTCAGGGTTCCCCGCGCATCATCCGTACGTGTCACGCGGACCCCGCCTCGAACTGAGAAGCGGCCGTGTTTCCAACTCGGCTGCGACGGCCCCTTGACCACGAGTTTCTTGACGACCTTCGCCCACCTCTTTGGCGAGAGTCGCTTCAAGAGTCGCTTGAAGGGCGCGGATCTGGGTTTCACGACGTCGACGACGTGCGCAGCGTGAGCCGTCCGCCGTCAGAGAAGTCTTCGACCGTGCAGTGCTTGGCCACCGTCGGGCCGACGATCTCAGGCCATCTGCTGGCCACGGACGCCACCCGAGCCTCTCGCCCCACCCTTTGTCCCGAACATAGCGGGCGAGGATCTGGCCGATCGGGTGGGGGTCGCGGCGAAGGCCGCGGGCTGCTCGACGTCGCCCCATCCCGGGCCGGGGCTCTGCACCTCGTCGCCGAGAGGCTCGTCCGCATCGTGCGTCTCCCGGCTGCGGGCCTCCTCAAAAGTCCGCGCTGCCGACGGGCGCCTCGTACGCACGTCGCCGCGGGCGTACGCGGCCCTCGAGCCTGATCCAGGGCGCGAAGCGCGAGCACGTCGCCGTTTCGCCCGATCGCGGCCCTCCTTGCCGCATCGATCGCGCCGTCAGCCATCGCCGCCGCCCTCCACGCCGCCGTTCCCAGCGACCGACGCGTTTCCGCCGTCTTCCTCGGCATCGCCTTTGAGATTCCTCGGCGAGACTGCCAAGTCCTTCGGCGGCGCCTCCCGTTTCCGCCGAAACGCTCCGAGTCCCTCCGAGACATTCCCCAGCGTCACCGTCAGGCGTCGCCCGCCCAGTCCGGGCCGGCAGTTCGCCGCCGACGGCCGCGGTGACGATCGTTTGCTCGGCCTCTTCGACGATTCGCGCCAGCCGGTCTCTTCGCCGCGCGTCGAGCTCGGCGAAGACGTCGTCGAGAATGAGGGACGGGCTCGCCGCTTCCGCCCATTCTCCAGATTCGTCGCCGCGCAGAACTCGCCAGGACGCGAGCTTGAGAGCAAGCGCGTAGCTCCACGACTCTCCGTGGGAGGCGTAGCCTCTGGCGGGCAGCGTCCCGAGGGCGAGTTCGAGTTCGTCTCGGTGCGGGCCGACGAGGTTCACGCCGCGTCTCGATCTCCTCCTCGCGTCGCTCGGCCATGGCGCTGATGAGCCGGATTTCGCTGAGTTCGACGTCGTGAAACTCTTCCTGCAAGCCTTCGCCGAAATCGGACGTGCCGCCTGCCCCGCTCGCCTCGCTCGCCCTCCATGCCGCCCGACGTTTGCGCGGCAGACGATTTCAGCCGGGCCGCGTCCGCCCGAGACCTTCGCGTAGAACCTGTCGACGCAGGGCCGCAGCCTCGGCGACGATCTCCGCGCGGGCGGCGGTTATCCTCGCCCCGAGCTTGGCCAATTGACGTCCCAGACGTCCAGGGCTGCCGCGTCCGCCGATCCGCCGCCCTGCGGGCAGCTCCGGACCGATTTCAACAGAGCTGCAGGCTGCCGCGCCGCCCTGTCGTATTCGGATTTGACTGCGACCATCCTCGGCCGAAGCTGAACCATGATTCCGTCGAGGAAAGACCGCGCGCGCCGCGGATCGCCGGAGACCAACTCCAAGTCTTCGGGGGCGAAGAGGACGCCGCGCACCGTGCCGACGATTTCGGGCGGACGCACGAGTCCGCGGGTTGATCCTCGCGCGGTTGGCCCGGCCCGAATAGATTTCCACCTCGACCGTCGTCGGCGCGGAAGAGCGGACGACGCGCGCTGAACCACCGCGGCCGTCGCCCTTGGCGGACCAATGCCGCGTCGCCCGAAACCCTGTGGGACGAGAGGGTCGACAGGTAGCCGACGGCCTCGATGAGATCGTCTTCCCCGCCCGTTCTCGCCGACGAGAACCGTCACCCCGGCTCCAGGGCGACGATCGCCCGCTCGTAGGAGCGGAAATCCGTCAGCGCGAGGTCAGCTAGGTACACGCCTCCGTCGCCCTGCCCGCCTCGCGGGTCATCCGCCGTAGGTGCGGATCGGCATGAGCAAAAGCCGGAACTCCTGATCGTCCTCGCCGTCGATTTCGGGCTGCGCTGTGAGAACGGCCGGTTTCAAGCGCTCGTGAACGACAGGCGGACGTGAGCCGACGTCGCCCCTGAGCCCCTCCTGGAGAAAAACTCGCGTTGAAGGCCATGACGATGTCCTCGCCGTGGAGCGTCGCCTCGAGTGCCCTCGCTCGTCTGGGCGTTGTCCCCTGGCCCGCTTCGAGGATCACCTGGCCTTCGCTGAAGGAAAGCCTGACGGCGGAGTTCTTTCGACGACGAGCCTCGCGCGCTTGATCGCGTCGAGCATCTCCTGGCGTCCGATGACGGCGTAGCCCGTCGCCTCCGAGGGGAAGAGATTGCGGACCTGGGGGTACTCGCCGTCGATGAGCCGGGCGACGTTGTGGCGGCCGGCCGCCGAAAAGCCGATCATGCCCGTCCGGCCCGAGTTGTCTATCGCAAGTTCGACCTTGCCCACGGAGCCCAGCGCCTTTGCGATGTCCGACAGCCGCGAGGCCCGCACGAGGATCCTGTGCGAGGCATCCTCGTTCGAGGGCTCCCACGTCAGATCGCGCACCGCGAGCCGGTAGCGGTCCGTGGCCATGAGGGACATCGTCTTCCCTTCGATCTCGATGCACACCGAGACGAGAAGCGGAAGAGTGTCGTCGGAGGAAGCGGCCGTCACCACCTGCGCGACGGTCTCCTGCCAAAGAGCCCCGTCGACGACGCCGGAGACCTCGGGCATGGGCGGCGGCGACGGGTAGTCCTCGAGAGGCATCGACTGCATAGAGATGTGCGACGACCCGCACACCACCTCGAGCTTGGCGCCTTTCAGCCCATGTCGATCGGCTTGTTGGGCAAGGCCCTGGCGAAAATCTGAGAGAAGCCGGCCGTGACCAGCGTCGTTCCGGGCCTGTCGACGGCGGCCTCTATCACGGCGTGCGAGGAAATGTCCGGGTCGTAGGAGGATAGGGCGACGACGCCGTCCTTGTCCGCTTCGATCTTCATTCCCGCGAGAACGGGAAGGGAAGGGCGCGAGGGATCGTGCGGGCAACCCACGAAAACGGCGTCGGCGAAGACGTCGTGCTCAACCCCTAAGCTTCACTACAGACCTTCTTTCTTTGAATCCTTAAAGGATATACCTAACTCCACTTTACGCGAGAACGACTTGGCCGTCGTCCATATCCGCCTCGTTGCGCAGTCCGAGACCGACCGTTCCCTGTACTAGATAAGTTCTTAGTAGTAGTTGTAGCACCTGTGGAATCGGTGGATAACCGGACTTTGTCAGTATTGTCAATGGATTCTGCTGTGGATGGAACTGTGCGGAACTTGGGAGCAAAACTCGGGAATCAGTGGATGAGACACTTTCGACCTTGAAAGATCCACAGACAAAAAGCTTTTGTCCACAGAGAATCAGGGGTATGCCACAGCCTCATGCACAGTGTGTGTGAATTCCACAAGCGCCTGGCGCACGGCGAACTGCGTGAATTCGGACCTGCGCTGGCGGTGAGAGGCCCGGGCACGGCGATTGCGCGAATCCGGCGGGCGGCCGCGGCGAAGCCCGCACGCGGATTACAAAGAAGCCTGCTGGGCGGCTTGCTTGATTCGGCTCGTCAGCTCGGAAACCTGGTTGTACGTGGTTTGCCGCTCGGCCATCTGCTTGTCGATCTTTCGGCACGCGTGCATCACGGTGGTGTGATCGCGCTTGCCGAAAAAGGTGGCTGATCTTAGGAAGCGACAGCTCCGTCATTTCCCGGCACAGGTACATGGCCACTATGGCGAGCGGAGACGAGGACCCTGCTTCGGTCGGTCGATATCATCTCTTCGATGGAAATGTCGAAGTATCCGGCCGTTTGACCTGCGATGAGGGTCGCGGGTGATCTCGATGGCGTCGGGATTGGCTGCGAGGTCCTTGAGTATCATTTTCCGCCAGTCCGAGGCTGATCGTCTGCTTCGACAGATCGGCGAAGGCCGTGACTCGCCGAAGGGCGCCCTCCATCTCGCGCACGTTCGTCAGCATGTGGGTCGCGATGTACTGCTGACCTCTCGGGGAACCGTGAAGCCGTCTGAGTGGGCTTTCTCCAGGATCGCGATTCTCGTCTCGAGGTTGGGATGTCGATGCTCGCCGTCACGCCCGAATCTGAAGCGCGAGAGCATGCGCTCCTCGAATCCGTTGAGGAGGTTGGGAGACACGTCCGATGTGATGACGATTTGCTTGCTGGAGTTTGTCAGCGCGTTGAAGGTGTGAAAGAACTCCTCGACCGTCGAGTCCCGTCCGCCGATGAACTGAATGTCGTCGATGAGAAGGATGTCCACCGTTCGGAACTGGTTCTTGAACTCGGCCTGATGTCCGTCGCGCACGGAGTTGATGAAGGCGTTCGTGAACTCCTCGGCGCTCACGTAGCGGACTTTGATCGAGGGAAAGAGGTTGAGAGCGTAGTTTCCGATGGCGTGCATGAGATGGGTCTTTCCCATGCCGGAATCCGAGTAGAGGAAGAGGGGGTGTACGTCGTTCCGGGCGATTCTGGCCACGGCCAGCGACGTCGCCGTGGCGAAGCGATTGTTGTCTCCGATGACGAAATTGTCGAAGGTGTAGCGCGGATTGATCCGCGCCTTCTGGGATCGCGCCGCGGTGTCGGGACGCTTGGCGAGAGCCTCCTCCGCGATCGTCGTCTGGTCGACGTAGCGTATCCCCTGCGTGAAGGACTCGTGGGATTCGTCCTGCTTGTTTGGAAGCAGCGGCTCGTCCCCGGACCCGGAAATGTCCAGATGCCTGCGGCGAGCTCTGTATAGCCTCCTTCGACGTCTGCCGAGCTTTCCCTGTATCTCGCTGTTTCCGAAAAAGGAATGCTCGACGGATCTAGACGTTCCCGGATAGCGAGACGGCGGGTAGTCCGACGTCGCAGAATCCGAAGCGTCCTCTTCTCCCAGCTTCGATGCCCGGCGGCGAGGCTAACGACGACGCCAACGGCGGCATGGTCAACGAGGACGCGGGCAGAGAATCTTCCGAGGGCGGGAGGACGCTGAGAGCGACCGCGCTCGGCGCAATCAGCCCTGACGCCGTCGTCCCGACGGGCTGGGACTCGTTTACGCTCGGATCGACGGAGATGACGATGCGCACGGAACGTCCGAGTATGTTCGAGAGCATCGAAGTCATCGTCTCCGAAACATGTTCCTCGATCCAGGTTTTCACAAACTCGGACCCGACGGCGATCATGAAGATCTCGTCCACCCAGGCCAAAGGATGGGCCATGCGCACAAAAGCGGCCTGGGAATCCGAGAGCGAGCCGTCTGCGCGCAGTAATTCGGTTGCCGCATTCCACGCGTCTTTGGCCGGATTACCGTCGCTCATTGGAACTCCTGACGTGTGAAACCCCAACGCCTATTGCCTCCTGCGTGGGACCTGACCAATTTGAACACAGGCTTGGGGACAATGCAACAAGTTTATCCACAGGCTTGTCCACAACTGTGGAAATTACATTGATGTTGTTCACAGGGAGATTTGCCTGTTTTGACGCCGAACATCTCAAAGATCGATCTTTATCCACATGTGGACACAGATGTGAATAACAATCATGTAGTTTGTCGATAGCGAGATACCCTTGAGATTCCACTCACCAGGGAGGACGCTGCGTGACCCTGAGCGGACCTCGCGTAAAGTTGTTTAGTCATGTGCGCCTCGCACACGAGCAGTCTTCGCGAGATCTTCTCGCGCCGTCTTAGGGAGAACAACCGTGACCAAGCGGACTTTTCAGCCCAACAACCGCCGCCGGGCCAAGGTGCACGGCTTCCGCAAGCGCATGTCGACCCCTGCGCCGGCGCGCGATCCTCGCCGCTCGCCGTCGCAAGGGTCGCCGTTCGCTTCCGCCTGACGTGCTTGCTGCCGAGAACCGCATGCGGCGCTCGGCGGAGATTCGCCCGAGCTTTCCGAGGCGTTCGAGGCGGATCTGCCAGGCTTCGTAGCAATCGGCGCAGACCGCTCCGGGCGTCGACCGGTCCAGCTCGGATTCCACGGGCAGCGTCACCGACCTTCCGCCGAAGGTCGGTTTTGTCACTACCCAGGTCCGTCGGTAACTCGGTCGTCCGGCACCGTCTCTGTCGGCAGCTCCGCCATCTGATGAGGGAGCGCATTCAAATTCTTCGCCCGGGCGAGCTTGTTTCCGTTCGTGTTTTCCCTCCGGCCAGGGGTGCCAGTTTCAAGATCTGGCTGCCGACCTCGACCGCTCGCATCGCCTCGGTTCGCCGCAAGGAGTCCCTTCGCGAGGGGCGCGGAGAATCGCCTCGCGAGGGCAATGAGGCGTCGATTGGCGGCGAAGGCCACAACGAGGCGCTGCCGGCAGCATCCCCGCCGGCATGAGGAATTCCAACGGGAGCGGCGATCAATGAGCTTTCTCACCAGGTTTCTTTCGTGGCCCATTCGAGCCTATCAGCGGTGGCTTTCCCCGGGCCTTCCGGCAAGATGCCGCTATGCGCCGACCTGTTCGCAGTACGCGTTGGAATCTCTGCGAATTCACGGAGTTTTGAAAGGTACACTACTAGGAGTGTGGCGAGTTCTGCGGTGCAACCCGTGGAGCAAAGGCGGAGTGGACAGGGTTCCCGCCAAAGGACGGTGGCCCTCGAAACCCTGGATGATGGACTGGGCTTCACGCCTCTACGAGCGGGAGGACGCTGAAGCGGCTCTAGCGGGCGATCGCCGCGGCGGCGAGGTCTGCTCGGCCTCGCAAGCTTGACAGCAAGAGCGGGTAACCGCCGAATACGAAAGAAGTAGCGTGATACAATCCTTTTCCCACTCATGTGGGTGATCGCCTCGACTCGCGGAGATCCTGCGTCGAGTCTTCGTGGCGCTCGGCCTTCCGGACGCGCCGGCGCGGCGTGGGTCTTGTCGATCATCGGCCCTGACCGTCGTCGTTCGCCTTCTGGTGCTTCCCTTTTACAACAAACAGATTCGATCCTCGCGCCAGGCCCAGGTCATCCAACCCGAAGTCCAGAAGATCCAGAAGAAGTACAAGGGCAAGAAGGACATGGTTTCCCGGCGCCGGATGCAAGAGGAGATGCAGGCGGTTTACCGCAAGCATGGAACCTCTCCTTTTGCCACGTGTCTGCCGATGCTCGTCCAAATGCCCATTCTTTTCGCGCTTTACAGGGTTATCTCCGCATTCCCCGGAATCTCCAGCGGGCGCCGCGACGCATTGGGCCCTATCACCAAAGAGCTTGCGACGGACTTCGAAAAGTCCACGGTATTTCGGAGCCCCGCTCGCCACGAATTTCAGAACTGCGACGTCGACGAACAGCCAGATCGTCATTGGGGTGCTGGTCCTCATCATGAGCGCCACGATGTTCTACACCCAGCATCAGCTCATGCGCAAAAACATGCCCGAGTCCGCTTTGGACAAGAGCAACCCCATGTACCGCACGGCAGATCATGATGTACGGCATGCCGATCATGTACATCTTCGTGGGTGGAGTCCTTCAGGTGGCGGTCCTGGTTTACTGGGTTGCCGGCAACATCTGGAATCTTTGCCAGCAGGCTTGGTTCATTCGCAACAATCCGACGCCTGGATCGCAAGCCTACAAGGAACGCCAGAAGCGCCTTCGGGAAAAGCGCGAACGCAAGGGTCTGAGCAAGGAGGAAATCGAGAAGCTCGAATCTGAGGACGCAGCTCGCGCAGGGGTTCGGGTTCAGCCCTCGGCAAGGAAAGGTCGAAGAAGGCTGCGGCGAAGGCCGCCAATCGAGCGCTCCACAACGACGCCGATGACTCCGATGGGGACGAAGCCGATTCCGACAAGCCTGAGGAAGTTCGCGGCAAGGACGGTCTGACTGAGGCCGAGCGAGCCTCGACGTCGCTATGAGCGGCGCCAGGCAGAGCGAGCGCGCGCGAAAGAACAAAGCCGCCAATCGGAAGAAACGTGTCCAACAGAATCAGAAGAAGCGGAACTCTGATCCTTTGCTCGCCCTCACTCAGTTATGAGTTCCTCTGCATTCATGTCCATGAGTCCTTCCCTAGCCAACGATTCTCCTTGAGCTATGGCTTTCACTTGAGCTGTGAAAGCTCTCCGACCGGAAGGTTTATAAGCTTCCATGCCGGAAGATTTCCCAAGTTCGCAACTCACCAATCCCCACAACCACAACTACTTTTACGCACTGCAGCGGTGCTTGCCGAAGAAAGGACGATCCGATGGCTGACAGGGCCGAACTCGTCAAGAAGTTAAACGACGAAGGCGATTTTGGAGCTGACTACATTGAGGAGCTTCTCAACATTGCCGACTTAGACGGAGACATTGAGATTGGCGTCGAAGCCGACCGAGCGTCTGTCGCGGTTGTGACGGAAGGCGTCGCCGACCGCAGGCTCAAACGTCTCATCGGCCAGGGGGGCGAGGTCCTGACGCGCTCCAGGAGCTCACGCGTCTGGCCGTTCAGGCGAAGACCGGCGAGCGTAGCCGTCTCATGCTCGACATCGCCGATTACAGAGAATCACATCGCCAGGAGGTCGCAGCGATTGCTCGCGAAGCGGTGGCCTGCTTTCTGGCCAACGGAGAGCCTGTTTCCCTGGAGCCGATGAATCCGTTTGAACGAAAAGTGGTTCACGACGTCGCTGCTGCCGCCGGCCTAGCCTCCGATTCCGAGGGACTCGGCAATGCGCGCCATGTGATCGTCAGCGAGGCCGTTGCGGACGAAGAAGCCTCGGAAGAAGAGGAAGTTTCCGATTCAGTCCCTCTGGCGCTGCTGATGTCGCTGCTGCCGCCGTGTCTGAGGATGCTTCCGATGACGTGCCTGACGATTCCTCCGATGATGTGTCTGACGATGGTTCTAATGACGTTGCCTCTGGCTCTGCTGAGACTCGTACTGCCGATGAAGCTTCTTCTGATACCGAAGTTGCCTCAAGCTCGGATGCCGTTGTTTCAGAATCGGATGGCGTTGCTTCTGCCACCGCAGATGTTGTTTCTGGTTCCGCCGACGCCGCGAAAGACTCTTCAGATCTGACCGATACCGATAATGTCGGCAAGGGCTCAACATCCTCGACTGCGAAAGTAGATCTGAGCGTGGACGACAACTGTGTGTCAGGAGGCCCCTCCCTGAAGGAGGGGCCTCCCATTTGGGATGGATCCGTGGCAAAAGCTGGTGGACTATGCGGGAATGCTTTGAAAGGGAAGGCGAGCTGCGCGGATTGCTTTGGGCCTCGCGAACTCGGGCGCCTATGGACTAGACACGTCCTCAATTCCACGGCAATCCTCGACTTCATCCCGTTTGAAGCGAAGGTCGTCGACGTCGGCTCTGGTGCCGGCTTTCCGGGTATCGTCGCCGCGATAGTTCGCAAAAGACCTTCGCCTTGTCCTCGTCGATTCGATGGAGCGGCGAACACGCTGGTTGAACGACGTCGTCAAGGCTCTTTCCCTTTCGAACGCCAAAGTCGTCCATGCACGATCCGAGGATCTTGTCTGGCAAGGTGGACGCGGATGTTGTCACGGCGAGGGGCCGTGGCGGCACTGAAGAAGCTGCTCCATGGACAATGCCGTTGCTCAAAGGCGGCGGTTCATTGCTGGCGCTCAAAGGAGCCCACGTCGATGACGAGATTGATGGCGCAATCCACCTTCTACGAAAGTATCGCGCCAAATGGGCCGATGTTCATGTGGTGACTCCTTTGGAACGACGGAGGAGACTCGAGTACTGGAAATCAGAAAGAAGCAGGCGAACAAACGGAGGTGAACGATTGCTTTTTCATTGTGTTTTTCTAGCGATAGATTGCATAAGAAGGTTGATTATTCTGTATTTATTATTCTATAGGTGTTGTAGAAATAGATAATGCTTTTATAATCTAAGTGCTTTAACTATCTTCTATTAGAAGAGTGAAGTAGACGAAAAGTAATTTGATATTCTATAAATTTCTAGTAGAAATATAGGTTTGTATTTATTATTACTGTGTCTCTTTTAATTTATGATACTTTTAATATGTAGGATTTTATCCATTATACTGTTTTATCCAATTTAAACTGTTTTCGTCTGACTTATAGTGTTCTCTCCGATTTATACTGTTTTGTCTAACTTGTATTGTTTTTCCGGCTTTATACTATTTTTGTCTAACTGTATTGTTTTGCATCTAGCTTATAGTGTTTGGTAGCAGTTATACTGTTTTGCATGACTTATGCATCTTTTTCTATCTTTAGTCTTCTAACCAACCTATGCTTATCTAGTTTGTAGTTTTTCTGTCCAATGAGCGAGCTAGTTTAGACTGCGGAATATTGAACCAACTGTCAAAATCTATCGTTGGTGCAATGACATTTCAGAGCCTCAGACCTGGGCGAGCACAGAAATTCAATCGCCTTTAGGAGTAAGTGAAGCTGTGGATCAGCAGCGCGTCAGAATGACTTTTCGTACTGCTGCGTTGCTTGGCCGTTTTGAAGTTTTACGTCTAAATGAGCAGCGCTTCCCAAGCGTTTCGAACACGCTTTCGTGTTAACTTTTCAAAGAACATGGCCGTCTGCAGAATGAAACCTGCCATACGCACGTTGAGATCGGTCGCGATGTCTTGACGACAGACGACGGACAGTCGTCTGGAACATGTTTCGTTGCCTGTCAGAGTTGATCCTCGTTCGCCACAGTTTCCGTTCATTCCGGAGCACATTCCGTGCATGAGGCGACTCTCTTCAGTGCACTAGCTACTATTTCATCGCCGAAATGTTGTCATTACAGTGGATTTCAGGAGCATGCTGTTCGCAGCAATAGTCTGAACCTGTCAACTATGGTCCGTAGAGACGACGGTACATATACTCAAAACGTTAGTACTTGGCAGTGTCTATGCTTGAAGTTATTTGTGGCTACGCTGAAGAACCGCATATCTAAACTCGCGCGTTTCTCAGCCACACTTACATTTATTGCAACCTCACGTAGAAAAGCACTTTTCTCATTCCTGTGCTCTGGTATACCGATTGCCGTTTCGATGTATCAATCCGACGACCATGGTTGTTTCAATTGCTCCCGAGCGGTTGTCAACGTAGTGATTGACGGTAAGGTTACGACTGTCTGCCGACCAGTATTTGATCTTGTTTTGAATCTGGAAGAAAATGCTTACGACAACAAGCTGCAAGGTTAATCCATGTGTCGGAGCTAGTAAGCTGTCTGAAAGTATAACCTCGGTTTTTACTTTCTATGGATACTTGATGACGGGCATTTCTATGGAGGTCTGTAACTCATACAGAAAAATCTATCCCGACCTTATCCTTTATGTTAAAACGTTGTGAATACTGAACGTCTAGAGACTGCAAATTTTGCAGTTGAAGTTTTATAAAAGCCGTTTGACGTGCACCGCTAAAGAAAGTGACGCATTAGCTGGTATTGCGGCAATCCATACTGTGGGATTGTAGATTTGAACAGTGAATGTTGCAGGAGAGAAAAGCTGATTTTTAAACGGTATCAATTTGGACTGCAGTTGCTGCGACAATTTCAGCTACGATTGCTTACCGCTGTTTGAGCTGCGGTTGCCCTGCCGCGGTTGCTATTTTCTGCCGTGTTCACGGACTAGTCTTAGGGCTCCAAGAAACCCTGCAGTTGCAGGCATAGTGTATAAATCGATGTGTCGGATCGAGCGACGTTGGACTGATGGATCCTTTTGGCAGTGGTGCTCTCGCGCGGGTCCACTCGATTCCGAAAGCTATACCGCTACTTAGAGTAGCGGTCGTTTGCTTATCACGTAAGCTCGGGTTACTTATAGTTCATAGACAATTGAGATGGTTCAAGGAGTGAATTCGCGTTAAGGGATACGTGAGGTCCAGTGATTCTAAGTCTGTTCAGGATAGTCTGCCGGCACCACGTAGCTGGTTATGGGACTGCGGCAAGTCCGTCACGCAAGTTGAATTCCACAAGGTATTTACGCACCGCTTTGGACGAGAACAGACGATTGAGGCGGATGTGTCTCAATTTTGGTGTGCACTGTTTTCTTCTGCTTGAAAGCACTCGACAAACTTGTTCAGTCCTCAGTTGACTACTGGTTGTTACTAATAGAGGAATCGACAGCTTATCGCGGTCAGATGGCCTACGAGACCTGAATGACACAGACTCGTTGTGTATGGGGCATCGCTGGTTTCTCGGTTTTAGTTAGGTTCTGTATGTTTGTAGGTTTGATAATGGCATTTAGCCCTATCGGACCGGCTGGGGCAGAGTGCAGGGTCGTATTTGACTACGATACTCAACCGAATGAAGTATTTCGATAGTTGTCTTTGACAACTAGACGAAGTAAAAACTATATCGCGTTAGCTACGTCAGCCGATTTGGCCTAGCTTTGTGGCAGAGCTGGCAGAGTTCACCCAGCTTCGACGGTCGTTTGACTATTCTGCGGTAGTGACTAGTCTCGCCTGTTCTTCCCAAAACTATTCATAGCTATGTGTACGAATTGACTGGTAGGCCGAGTTTCGATCAGTGAACGGTGTTATACGAAAGGCTAATGTTTATCCCGTTCGTTTCACGTGAAAACAGTCCAAGGCATTCATAACGTCCTGTCGCTTTCGGGATGCAAATCGTAGATAGCGTATCTGAGTGTGTTCATCGGTCTAACACTAAGCGTTTCTAGGCACCGACTGAGCGACGTACTGACGCAATGGTGCGAGACACACGACGGATCTGCCGGTAGGACCTGCTATTTCATTTAAGTAATGTTAGTAACGAGTTGAACGAACACTTCGAATCATACGAGTAAGTTAGTCAGCGTTTGTATTTTCAAAGTGTGTCTGCGATAGTCTTCGGGAACATGTCTACTTGTAATAATGCCGACTTCCCTTAGGTGAGTGTAGCTTCGTCTATGCAGTGAATCGAATGTTAACTAATGATCATGGCCTCTACTTTGCAGGCAGGCTATATGCGGTTAACACGCTGAATGAATAGACAGTTAGAGCTGAAATACTGTTTGTGCTTTGCAGCTGAGCAATCAACTAGAAATTTATACATGTTGTCAGTGCTAAGTTCGTTATAAGGTTCATGAAATGTTAATAACATTCACGCTTAAGGGAAGTCGCGATCTTAATGCTATCTGGTTGTAAACTGCACTGATCAACGACAACTTTCGGTCAACCCAATCAGTTGACTGTTCCTGTTCGACCTCTGTCGCAATCCCTAACTGTGATATCAACGTTTCACGTGAAACAATGAGCCGGAACTGGCTTAATGCCATTAACGGCAGTTGTATAAACGCTAGATGATCATAACAACTATGCAAAACACTTCCCATTGTTTACTAAGTACTTCGTGACAAGTAGGGTAACCGACTATCGTCCACTAAGCTGGAACCGGGTCTTCGGTCGTATGAGGTTGAAACGGAGTTAATACATTTGACAATGAACAGATAGCTTCAGTTCGGATACGGAGTTCGACAAAAGCAAGTGGAAATGCTACAAGCACGTAGATTCTAGGTTAATACTTTTGTTCAGCACGGTCCGTTTAGGATGTCTATGTTTCACGTGAAACGTCCCCTTGGCAACGTATCTAGTTGGGTAAAAGCAAGGTAAAGGCACTAGTGTAATTGAATTACTTAGCTGCCTTGTTTAACTACTAGCTGAGATCTACAAGGAATGCTTTCCTAGAGGTAGGAGTTTGTAGAGCTCAGCCATCAAAAAGGCTGACAACACTGGAGCTAATGATACTCTTATGTTGCGCATCGATGTGATAGCGATCTGTCTGGTATCGACTTGAGTAAGGTGACCAGACCACTGGACATTGCCCGTCTGGAACCAGTATTGGAAAAGTCGGCACCATAGGTTTGCGACGAAGGCCCTGTGTTTCTAGCAACTGAAGGAGTCAGGTACGTACTTGATTTGTACTTAAAACAACGCAATAGAGACGCCAGTCAAATGTCTGGTATGCATACCAAGCCAATAGAGATGACTGTTCCAGGTTTCACGCAAAATGCGTTGATGAGCCAAATAGTCTGTTGCGATCGTTACTCACGAGGGCTACGTATGTCCGTTGAGCCGCACGCGTCAGATATCAATGAAAAAGCCGATTGATATATAAGCTGTTTGAAGCAGCGTCGTTTACAACCATCTAAGACATCGAAGACTTTGCCAGCTAATGGAGTTGCAGTAAGTCGAAGCAGATCCCGAACTTCCTGTGCCTACATACGAGCGAAATGGACCTAAGGCACTTTTGCTGCGGTATGCGGACAGCATTCTGCCTGTTTGGTACTTTCCGTGCTCTACAGGATTATCGTTGTTTCACGTGAAACCGTAATCTAGATTGAGATCTACTTGATTTGATTGGGTCAGTCTAGCCCCATCACATGGGTCACGTAGTCCATTCATGATATCGTCTTGCAGCTGCTCGTACTGTACGGAAACATGACTAACTACAGATAGGCGCTCCGGAGGCTTCTGTGTCTGCATGCTCGTATGTCTTTTGCCGACGGTGAGCTGAGGAAGCAGCCAGGGACGCTTGGAACTGATCCAATCACCTATCCTTTAACTTCGTAGCTTTGCCAAGTTAAAGGCTGTATACGTACTGATGTGCTATGAGCGGTAAGATCCACTAGAGCTTTCGACAGCACAACAGCATACTTCAAGTACTTCATAGTAGTTGGAGCCAGTTGATGCGGCTCATTTGCCTACTACGGAGACTCCGAGAGGTGATAGGGCGACTGAACACAGATTTTACTAGTCAACTATCCTAATCAAACGTCCGTTAGTTTGGTTAAATGTATTGTAAGCAACTTGATTTACTATGACTGAAGGATTTACGAATCTTGTAGTAGGAGCCGTACGGATGTGCCGTACTAGAAAAGTATCTGACCGCTTCAGCTGCCATTCAAAGGTGGATACGTTCAACTTGGTAAGGCCAGTACAAACTGCAATCGGATGTGGCGTGCTGAACGGCAGGTCCAATGATCGATGTTTCACGTGAAACAAGCATTTGTCTAAGGACTTTGTATGGCGCTTTCGATAACTTTACAGTGCAGACCGTTGAATACGCAGTGGGTTAAGCTAGCTGCACTCTACGAGAAGTGACTGTAGAAGACATATAGCTTTTGTACTCTATCGACTAAACTGATTCATGATAGCGCTATCAGTACAATCATCTGACTATGTTGCTTGATTCTAAATGATCGGACTATAAAGAGGATTCGCAGTACTGCGTCGTTGCCATCCTTTATGGTGCCGAAAATAGACTGGCTAAGGCTCTATCCACATAGACCTACGTGTACCTTGGGCATGAGCAGCGCCTAGTTTTAGCTTAGAATGGCTAATAACCTAATAGCCTTATGACTATGGCAGGCTTGCAAACGCAGTCTTCGCGCAAGAACCAGTATGATGTTCGTAGAAAAGATCGATGGGTGACAGGATCGTTGATTTACAAGCTACCGATGATGAGCGTTCCAATTACTATTGTGCATTGGGTGCCTGAGCTGCGTTTCGAAGCAAGTGTGGAAGTGAGCGCTGGATCTTGTATCAAGATATATCAACGGTTTCCATTCAAAGGCTGGAAGCAAAAAGTGGTCCATAATCCCTAAGGGATGAAAATGGATCAGCGACGGTAGCTGCACGAGTTAATGACTTGACGTTTCACGTGAAACCTTGAACTAGTAGCCCAAGAAGTTGCCTAAGCATCTCCACTGGCTGTCTGACATACAGGTTGCCGAAAGCACCTCCGACTGGAACTAGTTATCTTGGTCTTCCCGCTAGTTAACGTAGTTCAATCTTTGTACAACGATCTGGTCTATAGCAGGCAAACTAGTTGATCGTTGCAAAACTGTTTGGCGCTCTAGACGCATATAAGAGTTTTATCAGGGAGCGTATAGATAGGCGGCTGGGGCATTCAATCTTGTGTAAGCTGCGTAGGTATTCCCTAAACAGAGCGTTGCTCCAATCTCCGCTGAAGTTTTCGAAGTGACTAGATGCCTCGATTGTGTTTCACGTGAAACATAGGCTTATACCAGGTCCGCGAGTAGTACTTGCTTGTTCGCGGTCGTCAAGGCTAAAAGTTTCGTATGCAGCGTTCCTGTACCTTTGGACAATATCAGGTCGGCCGTGCAGCGAAGGGCTAATCCGCTGCAGGGTTAGACAGAATGATATTAAGTCCATTCATTTGACGAGACTGTTTCCGAAGGCTGCTGAAGATAGACACAGAACGTTCTCACCGATTCGAGGCTTTACAAACATCGCATCAAGCTGGAATGCAAATATTGAATACCTGTTGCGTGAATAGAACTGGTGCTACGCATTGTCAATTGCGCGGTTCCAGTCTAAAAGCGCCCCCGTTAAGCACGTCGAAACGGAGCAACATGCCGCAACGGCAGCCTTTGCCTGTCCTAAGTCCGTAAGTTGCTATCAGAACAATGCTATTAGCCTGACGTGTTCAGGGAATCCAGAGTCGAGATCGCTTATACGAAGCTGAAGCTAGTAGATGCGTGAAAGTATCTAGTAAGCTCAATAGTATGTCGACTTAAAGGGTTGACCTAACCAAAACTTGATCTCGCTACGCAACACAGAATCACCTCTCTTTATTTCGCCGCTAGCTAGATCAGAGTTGGCATTACAGAAACTTTGGTTTATATGCCTTCTCAGGGAATCACATAGACTGGCTGTAGATACTTGGCGAATTTAAAGCTCAAATCTGTTCTGCATACTAAATAGTGCAAAGGTGTAGTAACTATGCAACGATCGACGTTGTAGGCACGTAGCTGGAGATTTAGACGAGACGAAACTACCCACAGAACTATTGTTGAACTTGCTGGCCCTATTCCGTATCCATCGCTGAAACACGCCCTTTTCCTCATGTGAGTGGCACTTCGTTGGGTCGTTCTGACGGATAGGACACTAGTTTATAGAAACGTGTCCCTATATCCGTTCTACCTTATAAGCAGCCATTACGACTTCAAGCATCTGTTAAAGTTTACCGTTCTGAGTTTCACGTGAAAACACTGCTGACTTAAAAACGCTTTGCAACGGAGGGCTCGACAATGTTAGTTAATGCGTAGAAAGATCCGTGTTGTTTTGAGATTAACGACAAATACGCAATCTAAGGATAAGGCTGTGATTGGTTAGAAGTATGTGACCGACTAGAAGTAATTACGGAAATGCTGCCATCTTGAGCAAATTGCAGAAAGTCACATCGAAAACTTGCTTCGGAACGTCGGAAACGATTTCTAGTCATCGCGAGCTACTGCATTGTCTTTAGCTTTTCTTAGTGTTATAACTCAACGTAGTTATCTTTCGATGGCCAAGCATGCTTCACCTATTCAGCAAGTTCAGGTGTGTTCTTGACACACCTTAGGCGGTGGCGGCGATGATGCGTCTGAAAGAGTGCCATCAGCATATCTGATTAGTTTCGTTCGCCTGATGTGCTCGATTTGTTTTCTGGCTCTAATGCTTTATCTGTGAAAACAGAACTGCAACTGGAATAGTCTTGAAAGGTAAAAGGGCTGTCATGAAAGGCACCGGCATATCCTCCTATCTGTTTCTATGAGTGTTTCTACTCTTGATTAGTATCAGAGAACGTTGCGCTGTTGTTAGGTGACGTCGTCTTCTCGCAAAGTGCTTTAGTCCGTTAGCAAAATTAGTCGCGGCCGGTTATGTGTGTTTTACTCAAGAAGGAATAGCCTAATGGAACTGGGAAGGAAGGCAGTGCACCCTCGTCATGACGTTAAAACACGAGAGCTTCAGTTCCACGAAAATGGCGAAGTATGTCTTGCGGCTTGAGCCTAGGGCAAAGTGAGAAGCAACAACGCCCTTCGGTAACGACGTCTTCGATAGCCAGACGGCAAACGGCTGAGTTGTAGTCTGGGCAGACTTTAGACTGTGAATGATAGAGTCTCAAACTGCGCACAACGATGTTGACGACTGTTTAGTTTGACGCATGTGATAATGACTGACTGTCAATGAAGTAAAGATTGAAAATGACGCCAGGTTCCTTTGAATGTTGTCGAGTGTAAAACAATCAACACTATAGAAGCGCAAATCGAGAATGCCAAGCAAATGTGAGATTGCTTTGCAATGAACGTTTGGAAAATGGCGCAGTGAATCTGTGGAAAAGTCGGCCGCGAAATGCGGTGTGGATCGACAATTTCAATCTCCGTTTTGCGTAGAATGTGATGAGACGAGAGGAGCGGATACGTGAGTGATCCCATAAGAAAGGCACGAAGGGCGACCGTGCGGGTTACCGAAGAGGAAAGCCCGTGGGATCGCCTGCGAGGCGAAGGATCTCCTCTTGCCAATAGTCTGGCTGAGGACATGAAAAGGCTTGATGCGATCGGGGGGTCGAAGTTCAAGTCTCCGGCGTCGACGAGGATCATCGCGATCGCCAATCAAAAAGGCGGCGTTGGTAAGACCACCACGGCTGTTAATATTGCAGCTGCCTTAGCGCAAGGCGGTCTTAACGTTCTTGTGGTCGATGACGATCCCCAAGGCAACGCGTCCACAGCTTTGGGTGCAAGTAGGGATGAAGACGTCGCGACTCTGTATGACGTGCTAGTTGGAAACGTGACTATGCGCGATGCTATGCAACCGACGGAGAAACTAGAGAATCTCTTTGTGGTTCCTTCGTCGATCAATCTGTCGCTGGTCGACGTCGAACTCGCTGACCAAGATGACCGTATGACCCGGCTTCGGGATACTTTGCGTGAGGGGCTTGCAGCGACCGCTGCTGAGGGAACGCCATTTGACTATGTGTTTATCGACTGCCCGCCGAGTATGTCTCTTTTGCCTATCAATGCGTTGATAGCTGCCAAAGAGGTGCTGATTCCCGTTCAGACGGAATATTACGCTCTAGAGGGTCTTACGCAGCTTCTGCATACAATTGAAGGCAAGCGCTTCTCATAATCCCGAGCTTCGAGTCAGTACCATTCTTCTGACTATGTCGTCGAAGAACACCAATCTTTCTGCAGAAGTCGCGGAGAATGTGAGAGACTACTTTCCCGAACAGACTCTTGAAACAGAGATTCCGCGGTCAGTTCGCATTGCTGAATCTCCTTCGACGGCGAGACCGTCATCATACGGCCCCCGCTCCAGTGGAGCTATCGCATATCTGGCGGCGGCGCACGAACTAGCTCAATCGAGCCGAGTAAGGAGCAGGACAGGAATCGCCGAACGCAGACGCGGTCTTGGAAGAGGAATTGGCGCCCTCATTCCTTCCGCGCAAAGGGAGTCTAAAGATCGTCCCATTGACGTATTCTTTGGCAGCGGCGTGCGTCGCCGAGTCATGAGAGTGGCAAAGCCCATCGTCGAAGCAGAAGAAAGCAAAGAACTCTGCTACCCCTAAGGCTGCTGACGACTCTAAGGCCGAAGCGGCTGTTGGGACTGCTGCCAAGCAGAGAAAGCTTCGAAGAAGTCGCCTGGAAACAAACACCGTCCTTCTGTGGCGGCGATGCATCGAATATGAGTCAGCTCATCTCCTCTGAAGGAGAAAAGCGAAGCAACCGGCAGGGGAAAGACGCCGCCGGGAGGAAAGACGCCGGGCAAGGGGAAAGACGCTGCCGGGAGGAAAGATGCGCGACAGGAGACGCCCCGGAGAAAGGCACTGGCGGGAGGAAAGATGCCGACAAGGGTCGATCGGCCAGGCGGAAAAACAGTTGTCGGCGGTTCGGCAGCCGTCGAGAATTCCGCCATCGACAGTCATGCAGATGTCGGCGCAAAAGCCGTGAATGCCGATGCGAAAGCCTCCGGTGATTTTCGAAGATGCCTCTGCTGAAAGCAAGATGGACGGAAGGCGACGTCGCAGGACGTCGATCGTCCCGCCACACAGAGATCAAAACGGACGAACGTAGCCGCTGACGCTGCGCCTGGTCGACCGCTGAATCCGCGGGAAGCGACTGCGAAGCCTGTGGATACTGTCGTAGAGCGCGCAGAGATGAAACCTTCAAAACTTGAACCTGCGGAAAAGCTATCGTCGAATCTGCGGGGTCCAAGTCCGTTGTCAAGGGCTTGGCAGAAGACGGAGAGGTTTCTGTCTGGAAACGGAGAGGCTTCTGTCGGGAGACTGGAGAGGTTTCGTCTGGAAAACGGAGAGGCTTCGACGCGAGATGGAGGGGCTTCGACGGGAGACGAAACGCGAGAAGGGCTCAATCATAGTCAGGCTGCGCCATTCGATGACGAGATACAAACGTCCCCTGCCGATTCGAGAGGGAGCGAAGGAATGCATCCGAACTCTTCCGTTCAGCATAAGACGAGCGTCCGAGCTTTCGACCAAGCGGGCGCCGTCGAGTTTTTCCGAGGAAGTCCCCTCCGTGGACGTGAGGCAAAAACAAGACAAAAAGATTCGAAGAGCTCCGCGTCTCGTGACAGTTCGACGTCCGGAACCACAGAAAAATCAGGGCGGGCAAGAGACAGGCTGAGCCTGCAGCTCGACCCGCTGTTGTGGGCGCAGAGGTTTCGAGCCGGGGTGGCGCCTCCGGTGAAGACGGACATTCAACGCGAGCTGAAGCCTCGACGATTCGCGGCGACGTCGGCGGTGCGGTTGACGAGGATAGGAGCGACAAACCCGAACTCGGCGAAGGCGACAAGTCTCATTCAGGCGAGTGGTGAGCCTGTTGAAGGGCGGCGTCGGTCGGGCGGAAGTCGGCGACGACTCAGGGGTTAATGAGTCGGAGTCTGTTGACGTTGCAGAGAGCGGCAGCAGCGGTGTTGCAGAGAATGTCCGCCTTGTCGAAGAGTGATGGCGACGCCGAGAGCGGCGGCAGCATGCAAAGACGGCCATCGGAGAACAACGACGAGGCTCGAGGTCAGTGACGCCGTTGCGAGGGGAAACAACAGCGACGACGTTCTGGCAAAGGATGCGGACCGCGCCCAAAATGAGCAAGATGAGGCGGACGAAGGCCTCGTTGAGGTTCCCGGCGCCACCTACGCGGAGCTCCCCCTCGACCAGATAATCCCGAATACAAGACAACCGCGAAATGTATTCGACGAAGAAGAGCTTGAGGAACTGGCAGCTTCGATTCGCGAAGTCGGAGTTCTTCAGCCCGTTATCGTTCGGCCGTTGGCGGCGCCGATTCCCGGGCAACCAAAGGCTCGCTACGAACTCATCATGGGCGAGCGTCGTTGGCGTGCCTCGGAGCTGGCCGGCATTGAGACCGTTCCCGCCATTATTCGGCATACGCAAGATGAGGATCTGCTTCGAGACGCCCTCTTGGAGAACTTGCATCGAGCGGAACTCAATCCGTTGGAAGAGGCGGCCGCCTACCAACAGCTCCTAGAAGACTTTCAGTGCACTCAAGAGGAATTGTCGCGTCGAATCGTGAGGTCGCGTCCACAGATCTCCAACACGCTGCGATTGCTCAAGCTGCCCCCTCTGGTCCAGCGGCGAGTGGCTGCCGGGGTTTTGTCTTCCGGGCATGCGCGTGCACTGCTTGGTTTGTCCGACCCTGGCGCAATGGAGAGACTTGCTCAAAAAGATCGTCTCCGAGGGCCTTTCTGTGCGACAGGTTGAGGAGATCGTCGCCCTTGGCGACGAACCAACTGCCCTCGCCAACTGGCGGACGTAGGCGAGCTAGAAGATACGGCCCTGAACTCGGCGAACTGTCGAGCAGGCTGGCCGACCGCTTCGATACTCGCGTCAAAGTCGAAATGGGGGCAAAGAAGGGGTCTATAAAGATCGACTTTGCTTTTCAATCGACGATCTCAATCGCATCCTGGGCGTACTCAGCCCCGGTGAGACAGGACGTTGATGTCGCCGAGTAGAAGTGGAAAAGTGAGCTCCGGCGTTGAAGTGCGGTTAGTATGAATACTGTATCACGATGCGTAGCTGACAAGGTCGTTTTGTCAGTTTAGCCACGTGGGTTGCGTGGGAATCCCCGTCCCAACCGCAAGTTGCACGGAAGGTCGTTGTGGGTCTGAAAGCCCCATATGACCTGGAAAGGCCGAACCAATCTAAACGATTCTTGTTGACCAAAGGACGAAACCGGACTTGAAGCCCCAAACTCATCTGGAAGACAAGACCGAAATTGTCAGTACAAAAGAGTCCGCCAAGGTTGTCGTATTCAAAAGGTTAGCTGCATGATTAGAAGATCGGTTGCCGTGTACAAGAGTTCAGCTGCTGTGATCAGAAGATCGGTTGTCGTGCTTAAAAGTTCAGCTGCCATAATCAGAAGATCGGCTGTCGCTCAGAAGCTCGCCGAGACTCGGGCTGAAAAGTTCGTCCATCTGTCAGGCCGATAAAGTCAACAGGCTTTGCCGAACTGACGAAGTCCGACAGGTCGAAATGAAGACAGGATGAGACTCAGAGAGTCTGCGCCTTGGAGGAAACCTCTAGGACGAGACGTCCGAGAGCAGACGGTTCCGGTTGTCTCAGACGCCGTTTGCACTGGACGGAAAGACCGGATGCGACAGACGGAACGTGCGTGAGGGGCGATGGAGATCTAGATTCGGCGGCGGGAATGTGCGTGCGATGGGAATGCGGGTTAGAACCCTAGCTGCGACAGAGGGAATGCGTGTGACGCAGGAACGTGCGTCAACGGAGAGAACGCGTGCGACGCAGGAACGTGCATGCGACGGAGGGAATGCGTGCGACGGCGGAAATCCGAGCGTACGGCAAGACCTAGTCGCCTGTGCGGCGTGGGACGTGGTTTAAGCTATCGCCCATCAGTTAGAGCCGCGTTCAGGATCTCACGTAGAGATCGTCGACGGTTGTTTCGCTTTCAGCACCGGCTGTTGCAGCTTGAGGGGAAGAGCGAAGTCTCCGTCATTCCGGGGCGACGTTGACGTCAAGGATCCAAGCGCGGCCGGCGTCGTCGAGAATAATGTCCGTGCGTGAAAGATATCTGAGCCCGAGAATGGAATGGGCGCGCTCGGCGGCCTCTTTGACGGCGGCGGTGTCCTCTTCGGAAAGGCGAGAGGGAACGAAGTATTCGGCACGCCCGGCGAAGTAGCGCGCATCGTAATCGTAGGGTCCGTCAGCCGCGATCTCGACCGGAGGAAGAGCGCGGGGTGCGCTTCCAGTTTGGACGACGGACACCGCCACTTCGGTGCCTTCGATGTACTGCTCGACGCGCGCTCGCTCGTCGTAGGCAAAACAATCCACCATGGCGCGGGGCAAGCCAGCCGCCGAGGCCACAATGGTCACGCCGAGCGCCGAGCCTCCTGGGCTGGCTTGACGACCAGCGGAAAGTCAAAACGCGCCTTAACGAGGTCGAGGACTTGGCCCACCTACCTCGCGGAACAGCTTCTGCGGAATCGTCACCGAATCGGGGACGCTCAGGGCCGGCGGCGGAGAGAACCGCGCCCGCCACCGTCTTGTCTCGAGGCGATCCTGCATGCGGCAGGGGACGTGCCGACGTAGGGAACGCCGACGAGTTCCAGCAGGCCCTGAAGCGACCCGTCCTCCCCGGTGCTTCCGTGGATGAGCGGCCAAACGACATCGGGCTGCATAGATTTGAGGGACTGCAGAAGATTGGCGTCGACGTCGAGCACCTTGACGTGCATGCCCGCCTCGGAAAGGACCGCTGCAAGGCGGCGCCCCTGAGTGAAGGGACACTTCGCGCTCATGCGTGAGTCCTCCTGCAAGAATCGCCACCGTGAGAGGTCCGGACATTTTTCTCCTTTGGTCGGGGTGACCCGTTTGTTGTTTGGCTTGTTTGTTGTCAGGATCGGGATTGTCGTTTGTATTGGGATCGGTTGATCGATGGATTGGGACTGAGATCGATTGGATTGAGATCGGCTGGGCTGAGATTGATTGACTGAGGTCGATCGGATTGGATTGAGATCGGTCGGGTTGGATTGGGGTCGGTCGGGTTGAGATCGGTCGCGGGCTTGGATTGGGGTCGGTCGGATTGGTCTAAAGGTTGGCGGGTTGGGATCGTCTGCGACGAGCGGCCGCTGTGCGGCGTTGTCAGAGTCTTTGCGCCGGCCTTACACTCGCGGCCATGCGAACTCTCCAGGCGAAGGTTTGGCGCCGTCGTCGCCGCGCAGGCCGAACATGTCGACGAGCTCGGCCTCCGCGCGAACCACCCTGGCTAGAGTGTTGCACGCCCTCGCGAATTCGCTCCGGCGTCGGATAACAGAAAGACAGGCGCATATGGTCCCGTCCTGGCCATCGGCATAGAAGGCGGTTCCCGAAACGTAAAGCCACCAGATTGGTGACGGCGCGCGGCAACATGGCCTGTGCGTCGAGACCCTCCGGCAGCCTGACCCAGGTGTAAAAGCCGCCTTCGGGGCTATTCCAAGAACACATGGGCATGTACTCTTCGAGCGCCGCCTGCATGGCGCACCCCGTTCGCGGTACATCTCGCGATATTCCTGACCCTGTTGATACTCAGTCGTAGGTGCGCAGGTACTGTTGATCGAAAAGCTGCGCGAAGGTAGACGGGCACAGAAGCGCATTCTCGTTGGCGAGGGTGAGCCGTGCGGCGACGGCAGTGGGCGCCAGCGCCCAACCAACGCGGTAGCTCAGGGTGCGAACGTCTTCGAAAAAGGAGCCAAGGTAGACGACGCCGTCGGGGTTGATCGACTGAATGGCCGGGATCGGGTCTCCGTCAAAACCCAGCAAGCCGTAGGGATTGTCTTCAACCACGAGAATGCGGCGGCGTTGACAGATTTCAGCGATGCGCGGGCGGCGCTCGGCCGAAAGGCACACCCCGCCCGGGTTGTGGAAATTGGGAATCGTGTAGAGAAACTTTATCGGTTTGTTCTCGGTCTTCGAGCTCGGCCGATGACGCGCTCGAGCTCTTCAGGAACGAGGCCCTCAGAGTCCATCGGAACGTGCACGACGTTCGCCTGATAGGCCCGAAAAGTTCCAAGGGCCCCGACATACGAGGGGCTTCCGCAAGGACGACGTCGCCCGCGTTGACAAAAATTTGAGAGTGAGGTCGAGAGCCTGCTGAGAGCCGGTGGTGACGACGACGTCGTCCGCATGTCCGCGAATGCCGTCGGGGCGCATGACCTCGACGATCATCTCGCGCAATTCATCGGATCCTTGGCCTGAACCGTATTGGAGGATCGATGCGCCGCGATCGCGCAGAAGGCGGCTGCTCATCTCCGCGAGGAACTCGAGGGGCAGGCCTCGATGTTGGGCATGCCTCCCGCGAGCGAGACGACCTCGGGGACGGTTTGCCACCGCGAAGAGTGAACGAACCTCGACCGCCCTCATTCCGAGCGCGCGGTCTGGCATAGGTGTTGTACCAGGGGTCAAGGCGTGTGCCGGTGGCAACGGCGGCGCGATTGGCGCTCGCCCGGTCGGCGTTCCTCTGCTTGTCGCTCATGGCGTCTCCTTGGTCGACTGTGCGCACCCCGGCTTCCGGATGCGTTCCCGCCGGGAGTGCGACCCTTCTAAGTTTGCCACGGATCGGCTAAACTCACGCAGCCGGAGGAAAAAGGTCGTCGCCGAGCGCCTCGAGAATCCGGTCGCGAATGTGAAGCTTTGGCAACTGACCGGCGAAGCGCACCAGTTCCTCGCCCTCGTGGACCGGTTCCTCTCGCGTATGAGGACGATCATGGGGACGAAGTCAATCGTTTCGGCGAAGGCGGGGGAAATAAGCGGATCGAGCTCGAAAGCGGGATCGGGGGTCGGCCGGATGCGGCGTCGTCGGCCCTCGAGGCAAGGGACCGCGTCGAGTTCGTCAACGTCGAGGACGACGCTGCGCACGCCTGCGATGCGCGAAAAAGGCCGAAGCGAGAAGCGAGTCGGACCCGGCAGGCGGCGAGGCTTCACTGGCGGGAGGTTTTTCGCCGACGGGCAAAGCGACCCGGCGGGCCTCGACGACTCTGCGTTCGAGGTCGCGGACCACCTCGTTGAAGATGACGCGCATGGGAACGGCGGGCTCGACCAGCGCGCCGTCGCGAAAACGAGCGCATAACGCGGTCGGCCTTCTGGCCCGGTTCCAACTTCCTCGGTTCTGGCTTCTTTGGCTTTAGCGGCCACGCTTCCTCCCTCTGTCCATGCGCCGACGCGACAGAGCCGCGGCGGCCGCGAAAAGCCGCCGGGTTCAGCTGAGCCCGGCTTTGCGCCCGCCAGTCCGAGGGCGGCGTCGACCATTTCGGTTGCGCGGGACAGCTCGCCCCGCCGCAGAGCCCGCGCGACCGAGGCTTTGATCGACCGCAGTTCTTCAAGCCGTTCGCTTATGAGCGCGGGCGAAGGGACGAGCCATCTGCGGGCTTCGCCGGGGCTCCAGTTTGAGAATGCCGCCTCCGTAGCTGCGGCCGGAGAGCTCGGCGCTGAGCCTGCTCGCAGAATTGAGGCAGGCCAGGGAAAGCAGCTCCGTTCCCAAGCGGCGGAGTTCTTCCGCCAGGCAGACTCCGTGGACGGAATTGAGATGGCGCACGCGGGCGCTGTTGGCAGCGAGGCGCGGCATTTTCGGCATTCATCGCCGTCAAGAAAAGGTCTGGGACGGCCGTGAGCGGGATGATGTACCACGGGTCCCGCACTTTGCATTTGTATGCGAGGTCGACGCCGGTTTCGCTGCCCGCGCGAATGTAGTGCCGTGCGGCGGCGGACAAAAGGGTTCGCGGCCTGAAAAGCAGCGTTCCTCGGCCTCTTCTCCCAGAGCCGCCAACGCCCTTGACGTGAGGGACAGCCCGCGCAAATGAGAGCTTCCCGCCGGGCTGATCCTGAGCAGGTCGCGGCGGTCCAGCAAAGCTCGCGGGCGCGAGAGGGAGAAAGCGTGAAATAGCCGTTGTTGCCGGTGACAGCTCCAAGTTTGACCGCGCCCCACTCGGAGAGCGGCGTCAATGCCGAAGAATCGCGCAGTTCGTCGAGGGCGGCAGACGCGCCGCGAGCGCGAGCAACTCGGTCCATTTGGCTTCCGGGCGGCGGGCGCCCACGTCCTTTCGCCGCGGGCCGCGCGCGGACGCGCAGATGCGGCGGCCAGATCGCGCTCGTCGCGGACCTGGCGGACTGCGGCGTGCGACGTCGAGCCTCCGTATCCTTCCGGCCAGCAGGAGGACGACGTCGGTTTGGGCCCTCGTCGAACACCCGGCGTTCGAAAAAGGACCAGTTCGATGCTTGAAAAAGCTGTCAAAAAGGAAACGGCGAACGGGTGCTGCATAGTTGACGCTGAGCAGTTCGGCCGGAAGGACGAAGCCGAGCCCGCCCCTCGCACAAGAAACTGGCAGGCGGACAACGAAGGGCGCCCAGCTCGAGGCGAGCGCCGTCAAAGACACCCCGCTCGCAAGGCCGCCTCTCTGCCGGCGGTTCGCGAGGCGCCCGCAAAGCCTGATACCTGACGTAGGGAGGATTGCCCACGACGGCGTCGTAGCGGGCTTCGGCCGGGAATTGCGAAAAATCGGAGACCAGGACACGTGCGCGCGCACCGAGCGCACCGACGCGTTCGCGGGCCGCCGCTGCGCTAGGAGGGTCAATGTCCACTCCATCGACCCGGATCTCACGGGGCTCGTCCCGCAGTGCCGCTGCCTCGCAGACTCCAGACTTTTTCGCCAACAGGACTCTCCTCGCAGATTTCCCTCTCTTTGCGTGCGGTTTGCCTTTGCCAATCGCGGACCTTCGAACGCAGGCCTCGACCGGCCGCGCCGAGGAAAGCTCGAGAAGCTTCATCGCGGCCGGCGCAAGAAAGGCGGCGTCGCCGCACGAGGGGTCGAGGACGCTGTCACCGCCCTGCGCACCGCCCAATCGACGATGAACCGCGCGATCGGGAGCGGGAGTGAAGAAGGGCTCCCGCGAGCTTTGCGAGCGTCGGAAGCGGAGGTCTCGGACATACTCATACGGTGCTGCGCCCCTCCGACAGAATTCGGAGGGGCGACGCCGGAGGTTGGCGCGGGACGCGGAAGCCTCCGGTCAGCCGTGCAGGTTTTCGAGGTAAGCCTGGGCGTCCAGTGCGGCGCGGGCTCCGGAACCTGCCGCCGTGATGGCTTGGCGGTACGTGTGATCGACGGCGTCGCCGGCCGCGAAGACTCCGGGGACGTTTGTGCGGGTGGAGGGCTCATCGACCAAGATGTACCCCGCGCCGTCCAAGGCGACTTCGTCGCGAACGAGCGCGGTGCGCGGGTCATGGTACGATCGCCACAAAAAGTCCCGCGACGGGAAGCACCGAGGTCTCGCCCGTGACGGATGTCGGCGAGCGTGACGGATTCGAGGGTCTCGCCGCCGAAGCTCGGAGACTGTCTTGTTCCAGTGAATCTTGATCTTGGGGTCGGCGCGCGACGCGGTCGGCGAGCACCTTCGACGCACGGAACTGGTCGCGGCGGTGGATCAGGTGGACCTTCGAGCCGAAACGCGTGAGGAAAAGCGCCTCCGTCAGCGCCGAGTCGCCGCCTCCGACAACGGCGATCTCCTTGTCTTTGAAGAAGAAACCGTCGCATGTTGCGCAGTACGACACGCCCTTTCCTGAATAAAAGCCGTTCGCCCTCGAGGCCGAGCTACTTGTACGCCGCGAGCCGAGCGCGAGGATCACCGCTCGCCTTGTGGGTCGAAGAGTCTGTGACGACAGTCTTGACGTCGCCTTCGAGCCGGAGCTCTGTCGTCTTCGTACTCGACCGAAGCGCCGAACTTCTGTGCCTGGGCCTGGAACTTGTCCATGAGGTCGGGGACCCATGATCCCATCGGGCCAGCCCGGGAAGTTCTCGACTTCGGTGGTGTTCATGAGCGCTCCGCCCGCCTCGAGGGCGCCGGCCACGACCAACGGTTCGAATCCCGCGCGCGCTGTGTATATGGCGGCCGTCCAGCCGGCAGGGCCGGATCCGACGATGACGACGTCGTGAACTTTCTCAGTCATGTTCGCTTTCGTAGGTGTCGAGAAGTGAACGCGCGCGAAGGGTCCCGCTATTCCCGACGTCCGGGTCCGGTTTCCGCGCGCCGCTGCAGCGGGGCGCACCGTTCGTCACTCGACGGTGATCTCCGAAATGTCGAGCCTGTACTTCTTGGCGCTCTCCTTCGACAGCTCCGGGAACCAGAGGATGACGGTGTCGGTGGCCACCGATTCCGAGCTGAAAGGGTCAATCCCGGCTTGAGTCCGCCTTCGGCGACGCGACGTCGCCGCTGTTGAGCGAAGACTCCGAGGAGTTGCGCCACTCGACTTTCCCGCCGGAAAGCTTTGGATTCGATCTTGACAGAGGTCACTTTCGATTTGCCCGAAAGCTTGAGTGGCCAAGCCTATCCCTTCTTTGTTCTTGTTGTAGGAGGCGTCTCCGTACCACCAGGACTGCCACGAGGTCGAGGGCTTTCGATCCGTCAGATACCTGATTTGAGAGGGATTGTCCTGTTCGTTGACTGTGGACGGTTCCATCTGGGCGCCGTAGGGGTTGAGGAGGGAGACGCTCGAGACTTTCGGCTCAGGAAGCTTGTCCGGATCCTCTCTTCGTCGGGCTCTCAGTCGGCTTTTTGGCGCTGCTTGAGCCTTGGTCGGCTCCAGCGACTTCGTGGCCGTGGGCTTGGTCGTGGAGACGCTCGTCGGAGAAGAACTTGAAAACGGCCCAGGCCCCGACGACGAGGATGAGCACAAGGGCAAGCGCCACAACGACCTTCGAGGGATTGTAGAGCGGCCTGTCGATCTCCTCTCCGGCCAGGTTTCTGAGAAACCGGCTCCTCGGGCTGAGCGCCGAGAAGCCAGGGGTCTTCCTGGGCTGCCGAAGCTGTTTGACTTGCCGGAGCCGTTTGACTGCCGGAGCCGCGTGGCCTTTGCGAAGGCGCCTGGCCCGGCGCAGACGTCTGGCCGCCGAGGAAACGGGCATGCGAACAGTGGCCGCCCCGCCGCATTGCCCGAATGAGGCAGGAACGACGGAGGCATTTCGAGGCCTCCTCTGTTTTCGCCGCCGAGGATTTGCTTTTCCCTTTGCCTGCCTTTGGCGCGGTTTGCTTCCGCCGCGGCATGGCCGCGGCTTGTTTCTCCGCCGACTGCCCGGCGAGCGTTGCCTCGCCTCCCCGCGTCCGCTTTCCGTTTTCCTCCCCGACGAAGGCGACACCGTCGTCAGCGGAAGAGCCGGAGGGCTTTGACGGAGTGCGAGCTGCTTCGGCTGCGGGATCGGCTGCATTGGCCGCCTGCAAAGATTCCGAAGGCCCTGGTTGCCTGCAAAGACACCGCCGTCTGAGAGAGCTCGACTTGAGTCTGAGAAAGCTCGGCTTGCCTCGCCGCGTCGGCGGCCGCGCCGCCGCTTGCTTTATTTTTGCCCTGCGGGGACTTCTTCTTGCCGCCTTGAGTCTTCTTCTTGCCTTGTGACGCCTTCTGCCCTGTGGCGCTTTCTTGCCTCTGCGGTCTCCTTGTCCCTCGCCGCCGCGGTTTCAATCGTCTTGTCTTCAGAGACCCTCGTCCTCGGGGCCGTCCGCAATGCTCACGTAGTCGCCTTCGAGGGGCGTCGCCGAAAGTCTTCCGGGACGGAAGATGGCGGTGGCCGAGGATCGACTGCCTCGGGGTGCTCCTCCGCGAAGGCGCCCAGACTCGACCATTTCGGCTTCATGCCGCCGGACTTGACGGAACTCGTCGGAAAGGGGTCGATGATCGCTGCGCGCAGAGCCGGTTTCGTCCGGGGTCGCCTGCCCTCCGGCGACCGGCTCGCTGCCCCGATTCGCGTCCGCCTCCTTCGGTGCGCGGTCGGAAGAGTCTCCCGCCGCGGCCGGCTCGGCCGACGGCGAGGCCGATTTGCCTGAGGCTCGTGAGGGAACCTCGAGGCCCCGACGCCCCAGGAGCGAGCTCGCGAACAAGGTCGGCCGGGGACAGCGCGCCCAATCCTCGGAGCTCTCGCGTGCACGTGCTGCGCAGCGCTCCGGGCAGGGAGCCGTTTTCGGCTGCGGACCGCAGAACGGCGTCGGCCTTGGATTGCCCGTCTCCCGTGAGGAGCCGGGCCAGAGAATCCGCGATCCCCGAGACCCATGCGGTCTGCCTGAGAGCTGGACATCGAATCTGCGCGAAGGTTGGCTAACGCCGCCCTCGACGCCCAGCCCTGTCGATGAAGACCTCGCCCAACACGCCCACCCGGACGTGCTGAGGCGCCAGCTGAAGATGGCGGACTCCTCTGGCCCGCGCCGAGTTCAGCGCGCTCGCGACCTCGCCCGTGAGCGCCTGCGCTTGGTCGGGGGCGAAGGGCGCCGTGGAGATAGGCGGACAGCGGCGTCCCGAGCGGGATCTCGGCGGCCACGTAGTGGGCGGCGGGGTCCTCGCCGACGGAGATGATGCGCACGACGTGCGGGTCGTCGATGAGCGAGCTGCGCCTTGCCGCGTCAAGCACCTCGCTCGCATTCGGGTTGCCGGGGTCCAACGCGAGGATGCGCAGCGAGGTCCCGAGGAGCGTCGACCACGTTCCATGCTTGAACGCCGGGATACGGCGGCTGCTCGGAAAACGGCTCGGTGAGCCTGTAGCGGCCGGCGATCACTTGACCCGCCTGGGCGAAGCTATTCATGACACTCCCTTCGTGGACACGCGCGAGAACTCCTAACCACGTGTGCGACGCCGTCCATATTACCGGGGAAACTTGATAGGGTCAGGCTCGCCTTGCCAGGGATTCGAGGGAATTCCCTTCATGCAGCCTCCTTTTGCAGCGGCTGCCCTTGCAGCGGCTTCCCTACGTGCCTTACGGACCTCTTCGGGGCTGAATGAGCGCGAACGGCGTCCCTTGCGAAGCGATTTGACGGTGCCGACGATGAGGAGGGTGAGAAAGAAAGCCAAGAAAACGCCGGTTCCGATGTTTTCCCAGTCAGAACGCACACGCGTCTGTAGCGACTTCGTCACACCCACGGAGGCCCCCGCCTCGTTGAGAATTCTGACGTCGGCGGTTATGTTTCCCGAGCCGAAGGCCCTGACGGGAATGAGGACCTTGGTCGAGGAGCTGGGCGCCAAAGTCGCCTTGACCTTCTTGCCGGCTTTTCAAACGCGGGTCGCGCGAGTGCAATTCGACCCAGACGGTGACCGGCACCGGCAGAGAGTTGCCCACGTGAATCGGGATCTCCGATTTCGTGGAGATGATGTTGATCGTCGAGGACCGCTCGGCCGCGATGCTCCTGAGGAAGATCTGCCCGTCGGCTTCGTAGGCCTTGAGGACCTCCGTCCGAGAGTCCCTCGAAGCCCGCCAGGCGACGCCGGTCAGCGAGTAGGCGCGGGCCGTGACCGTCTGGTTGAGCAGCGCTTTGCTTCCGGAGACGTCGACGATGACGTCAAAGTTCTTCCGCGCCGAGTCGATGCGCTCGAGTTCCTTGCGGGTGAGCATCCCCGTCGGCGAGCGATACTCCGGGAGCGAGCTTCGAGCCGCCGTCGACGGGCTTTTGGTCGAAGGCGCCGCTCACGGTGGTCGGAGCCACCCACGGCGCCGACATCAAGGCCCGGACCGTTTCGCCCATGTTCTCGGGGCTGAGGGCGCTGTCCGTCGAGGCCTTCGCCGGATCTGCCTGCCCGAGGTAGGGCATGCCCGCGCGGTCCCTCTATCAAAGTGACTCGGGACTGCTCGGCCGCTCCCTGTAGGTGGCCGCCGACAGGCCGAGCACGAGCTGGCGGGCGTCCAAAGCGTCGAGGGTCTCCGATCCCGACGGGGTCGAGTCGGCGTCGGCGTTGTCTGGGAGAGTTCCGGAGAACGCGGCGCTCATGGCGGTGTCCGATGCCAGAGCGGCGGTCGATGTGCCCGGAAGCCGCATCCGCGCCGACGGCGTGGTTCCCTTGCCTCTGACCGGAGTCTGATTGCCGGAGAGCACCGCGGGGCCGCCGCCTGCGCTGGCAAGGCCGGTGGCCGTCAGCGAATCGGCCTGCGGCGGCAAAAGGGCGATGTCCGTGCGCGGGGCGTCGATGTTCAGCCTCGCGGAGATGTCTTCGAGACTCGTCGCGAGGGCCTTTTCGGCATCGAGATAGGCTTTGGCGCACGGTTGAGCTCGCCGGCGTCGTCGCAGGCGTGCATCCTCGCGGCGACGTCGGAGTCCCCCGGCGCCGTGAGAACGAGCTGCGTGGCGCGCTGGCGGGAAAGAGGCGAGCGCCTTGGTCAGACCGGCTCCGGCGACGTCGGCGATGAGCGGGTCGAGGGCGAGCGTCACCCGGGCGCCGAAAGCTCCCTTGACCGCCCTGAGGGATTCTTTCCGGACCGTCGGCGTAGCGATGCTCGGCCTGCGACTTCACGGAAGGATTCGGAGGCGATTTTCGGCGGGGAAGACGTTAGCGGAATGAGTGCGGCCGTCGGCATCGGCGTCACCGGCGCCGTGGGCGCCATGACGACGATCGAACGGTCTTTGACCCGTTTCTCGCCGATCGTCGCAGAGACTTCGACCTCGCGGCCCCCAGTCTTCGTCCGTCGCGCCCCACGGCAGCATGAAGCGCCGGACGGTGAAGGTCAGGGTCGTCGTCGATCCGGCGGGGACGACGACGGAGTCCTTGCGCTCGGCGAGCGTCTCCATGCCCGCCGAGCCTCGGGCGGACCCGGATCCATGGAGGAATGCGAGCACCTGCGAACGCGATCCGGGGACGTTCTCTGAGCGGCGAGCTTCGAGGCAGAGACCGTGATCGGCGTCGAGCCCGGATTCTTCACCTCCGCCGAAACGCTGAGATTCTCGTCGGGCTGGAGAATCGGAGAGCCCACCGAGGTTATCCGAACGGTCGGCTGCGCCTTCCTCTCCGCCGGGACGGTCGAGGCGGGCCTGCCGATTCGCGCGGAGCTGACTCCGAGCGGGCGTTCGAGGCTGCGGGCGGCCCGAAGCTGTGCCCGCATTCGAGAGGCGCTCGCCTGAAGCGCCGTGTGCGCTCGACGCCGCGTGCGTGCCTGAGGCCGGAGCGGCAAAGGCGCCGGAGAGGCAGACGAGCGCGGCCAGAAAGGCCGAAAATCCAGCGTCCCCGCGCGACCCGCCTTTGGCGTTGTCCGCAGATCCCGCCCCTGCCTGGGACTTTCGCCTTGCTCTGCGGCTTTCGCGTCGCCGACGCCCGTCGTCCTGATTGCGTCTTTCACGTCAATCACGTCCCGAAAGGATGGCGCGCGCGGCGGCCACGATTCGGCGCTCGTTCGGGTAGGCGAGGCGCGAGCCGACCTTGTCGATGCGGACCCACTCGACTTTCTCCGCCTCCTGATCGGGGTCGTTTTCGGTTGTCAGGACGCCCGACAGCGCCTCGAGGAGGAAGTGATGGACCACTTTGTGGACGCGGCGGTCAGCGCCCGAGAACCAGTAGTCGATGCTCGCCAGATGGGTGAGAACCTTCCGAATATGCCGGTCTCCTCCGAAACTTCCCTCACGGCGGCTTCCTCCGGGGTCTCGGTTCCTTCCAGATGGCCCTTGGGAAGGCAATCATTCGAGACGGCCGCCCCTGTTGCGGCGTGCAATGATGCGACGTAAGCCCATCCGTCTTTGACGGACAGGACCACGCCGCCCGCGCTAGTCTCATTCACCACGGGATAGGGATGGTGGATGGCGGAAACGGCCCAGGGCGTGCGCTTGCGCCGGTGCCGTCCCGTCGGCGAAGGCCGCGGTGCTGATGTCGACATGTTTCTCACGTAGGTTGTGGCGCACCGGAGTATGCAGAGACGATCGAACATGGCACCCTTTATAAGGTGCAACGCGAATCCTCCTACGAACCGATACACAATGCGGCGACAACCGGAGTCAACCGCTGGCCCTGCTCCTTGCTCAGGGGCATAAGACCCTTGGGTCCCTCCCCTCCGGCCATCGATGAACTGGGATCCATTTTCGCAGATGCGGGGCACGAAGTGTCACTCGTGGGAGGGCCGGTCCGCGACGCCTTCCTCGGATTGCCCATTCACGACTTCGATTTGACGACGTCGGCGCCCCCTGAAATCACCGAGAAGCTCCTCTCGTCGTGGGCGCCGCCACCTGGGACGTCGGCCGAGAGTTCGGCACGATAGGATCCGTCCGCGACGACCTGACTGTGGAGGTGACCACGTATCGGTCCGACTCTTACGAGGTCGGCTCGCGCAAACCGAAGGTCGACTTCGGCCGCACTCTCGAGGGCGACCTCTCGGCGCGATTTCACCGTCAACGCCATGGCCGTTCGGATCCCCAGCTGAGCTGGTCGACCCGTGCGGCGGCCTCGACGACCTCGTCGGCGGCGTTTTTGAGAACCCCGTCACGGCGGTTCAATCCTTCGACGACGACCCCTGCGGATCATGCGCGCGGCCCGCTTCGCCGCGCAGCTGGGGTTCGACGTGGGCGAGGACGTCATGTCCGCCATGGCCGAGATGGCCGAGCGCCTCGCGATCGTCTCCGCCGAGCGGATTCGGGCCCGAGCTCGAAAGGCTCATGCTCTCGCCCGCGCCGCGCCGAGGAATCGAGCTGCTCGTCTACACCGGCGTGGCCGACGTCGTCCTTCCCGAGATCGCCCGGCTGCGCGACACGGCGGACGAGCACAATCGCCACAAGGACGTCTACGAGCACACTCACGCGTCGTCGATCAGGGCGATCGCCCTCGAGGACCCCGCGTCCAAGGAGGAGTACGAGGCGTACCTTCTAGGGAGGCGAACTTGCGGGCCCCGACCTGACGCTGCGGCTGGCCGCCCTCTTCCACGACGTCGGCAAGCCGCGCACGAGGCGTTTCGAGAAAGACGGATCGGTCACGTTCCGGGCCTGACGTCGTCGGCGCGCGCATGGCGGCCAAGCGGATGGCGGCGCTGCGCTTCGACAAGCAGACGGAGAAGGACGTGGCGAGGCTCGTCGAGCTGCACCTGCGCGCCTTCGGGTTCTCGGAGGCCGGATGGACCGATTCGGCCGTGCGCCGTTTCGTGCGCGACGCCGAGGGACCTGCTTCCGCATCTCATGCGCCTCATTCGCGCGGACGTGACGTCCCAAAACCGCCGCAAGGTCGGCATGCTTCAGGCGGGCAACGACGAGCTCGCGACGCGCATCCGCGACCTCGCCGAGCAGGAGGCGCTCGACGCCATCCGTCCTGACCTGGACGGCGCCCGCATCATGGAGATCCTCGGCCTCAAGCCCGGGCCCGAGGTCGGCGCCGCCCGCAACCACCTGCTCGAGCTCCGCCTCGACGAGGGCCCCCTCGGCGAGGAAGAAGCCGAACGCCGCCTGCTGGCCTGGTGGGCCGAGCGAAGCTCCGGCGCGAGAGACTCCGCTCCAGCCGCCGGCGCCGCTTCGAGCGAGCCGTGAGCGTCCTCGCGGATCTGTCGGCGCTCGCGAAATCCGTCGGCTTTCGCAAGCTCCTGGGCGTGCGGCTCGTTTCCCAGGTCGGAGACGGCATGTTCCAAGCCGGACTGGCCTCCCTGTTCTTTTTCAGCCCGCAGTCCATGACCTCTGCGGCCGGGGTCGCTGCGGCCATCGTCGTGATGTTCGGGCCGTACAGCCTCGTCGGCCCCTTTTTCGGCCCGCTCCTCGACAGGTGGCGACGTCGCCAAATCCTCCTGTTCGGAAACGCCCTGCGCTGCCTCCTGCGCTGTGCGTCGCCGCGGCCACGTGGGGATCGGCCGGGATCGGGATCGTCTACGCGCTGACGCTCAGCGCATTGGGCCTGAGCCGTTTCTCTCCTTCCTGCCTTTCGGCCGGGCTGCCGTCGGTCGTCGGCGAACGCGAGCTCCTGACCGCCAATTCCGTGGTCCCCACGCTCGGCGGGCTGGCGATGGGGATCGGCGCCGTCGCCGGTCTTTTCTTATCCGCGTTTTGCTGCCGGAAGGATCCTCGCGGGACGTCGCCTCGCTGTTCGTCGCGGCGGTTCTCTACCTCGCCGCCTCCGGCCTGGCGAGCCTCCTGCGCCCCGACCAGCTGGGCCCGAAGCGCGAAGGGCTTGGATCGCAGCCAGCTTCGCCCTCCTTTCGCTCGACGGTTCGCGACCTCGTCGGCGCCGCGATCTATCTGACCCGCAGGCGGACCCGGCGTTGGCCCTCGCGACGATGTCCTTCCATCGATTCGTGTACGAGATGGAATTCATCACGATCATCCTCGTTTCAAGGAACCTCCTCGCCGAGCCGTCCGACGCCGACGCCGGCCTCGCCTCTCGGCACGCCTCGGCGGGGCGATGGTCGCGGGCAGTTCGTCGCCGTCGTCCTCACGCCGATCGCCCACGAGAAGATCGCCCCTTGGCGGTGGGTCGTCACCTGCCTCATCGGGGATCCGCGGGTCAGGCGACCTGCGTCCTCGCCCGAGGACGGGCACGCTGAGCGGTCAGGGCGTTCTTCGTCGGCCTCGGGTGCAGGGCGCGAGATCGCCGTCGACACGATCGTGCAGTCCGACGCCTCTGACGTCTATCGCGGACGAGCCTTCGCCCTGTACGACGTCTTGTTCAATCTGGGCGTGTGCGCGGCGGCGGGGGTCGGCCTCGTTGCGCTTCCCGACGTCGGATGGTCGCGCGAGGTTCAAACGGCGCTGTTCGCGCTCGTCTGGATCTGGCTCTCGTCTTTTTCTGGGCCATGGCGCGGCTCGGCGGGAATCCAGGGACGCAGGCTCTCCTTCGGACGAAACAGCCCCTCCCGCGGACGAAAACAGACCCTTCTTCGGATGAAACAGGCTCCCAGGCAACGGACTCAGAGCTCGAAAAGGGAAGGCGAAGCCCTAGGCGGGGACGGCGAAGCCCTCAGGCGGGCGAAAAGTGTGACACGCGCTTGTTTTCGCGCATTGACGGCTATGGCGTGCGGTCCATAGGGCAGACTAGATTAGATGTACACGATCGAGGAGGGTGGAGCCTAGATGGCCTCGCAGGATGAAGAGCCTTTGCCCGGCTCCCAGACGGCCTCTGGGAAGAGCCGCTGAAGTCGGCCGAAGCGGACGGCGGGTCGGGCGGGGAACGCCGAGTCGACAGTGCGCAAGGTCATGGCGGAGCACGCCGCACAGGATCGGGGGCGGACCCTTCCTGCGGGGATGAAGGCGTCATCGTCCTCTCCCCTTGTGACGTTCGGCTGCATCCGGGCTGCACGAGGTCAGCAACCTGTTCGGCCCGGCCTTTGCGCTCACGCTCGTCCTCACCGTGCGGCCCATCCACAGGTGGCTCATACGCAAGGGGCTGCCTCCCTGGCTTTCGGCCATCTTCACGATGACCGCCCTGTTCGGCTTCCTGCTGGGAATGGTCGGCCTGACCGTGTGGTCCCTGATCGACCTTCCCGAAACTCTCAAGGGCTATTCGGGAAGCTTCAAAGGCCTCGTCCAGAACGTCGTCGACCTGGCCGAAAAGTACAATCTCTCTTCGGGCAAGCTTTCCAAAGACCTGCTCGACAACCTCGATTTCGACAAGATCGTCACAGCGGTCACCACCGTTCTCGAATACTTGACCTCCGCGGGAAGCCTGCTCGGAATGATCGCCTTGTCGATGCTTTTCATAACCGTCGACACGATGACGATGAAGTTCCGTTCGAAAGATCGTCTACGAACACGATTCGCATTCCACGACGCCCTCGAAGGCTTCGAGGGCGGGTCCGCCAGTACTGGATCGTCTCCTCGATCTTTGGCGCGATCGTCGCGGTCATCAACGGGATCGTCCTGGCCTTCCTCCATGTGCCCATGCCGGCGGCGTGGGCGATATTCAGCTTTGTCACGAACTACATACCGAACATCGGCTTCGTCATCGGCCTCGTGCCCGCCCGCGCTGGGGCTGCTCGATTCCGGCTGGCTCACGGCCTTATGGGTGGTGATCGCCTACAGCGTCATCAACTCCGGATCCAGGGGATCTCCAGCCGAAGATCACGGGCGACGCCGTCGGCCTGTCGACAACCGTCACTTTCCTTTCGCTTCTTTTTCTGGACCGTCGTCATCGGCCCCCTAGGTGCCATTCTGGCCGTCCCGCTTACGCTTTTCGCGAAGGCGCTTCTCATCGACTCGAGCGTTCAGACCAGATGGCTCGAAGTGTTCGTCATCCCCGAGTCCGAAGCGAAAAACGTTATGACAGCGGTTTCTACGACGTCGAGGGAACCCCGCCGACGACGACTTCGTCGATTTTGTCGTCCGCGGAGCTCGACGAACACTCGGAATCCGAGCGCTCCAAAGCGGGATTGGGCCGTTCCAAGGTGAGGTTGCGGCGCAAATCGGCCCCGGAAGGCGGAGAGTCCGGAGGCTGAGAAAGCTATCCGCCGCCTTCAGCCAAGGCTGCGCAGGATGAGCATTCAAGATGAGTCTAGAAAACAAGCCAAACAGTCCTCTATATACTAGGTGCCTCACGGAACCGTTTCGATTCCGAGAGAGAACACGGGAGGTCCGATGCCCACCACTACCGGAAACGTGCGGGGAGACAAGGACACACAGGCAACTTCGCACAAGTTGGCGAAGGGGCGTTCCGCAGAGGCGACCGAGCACGCCGAAGGACGACGCAAAGGGAAGCCTAGCGCAAGCGCGGCTGGAACTATCCCAGAAGGGGATACGGGCCGATTCATCGGTGGATCCCCAGCTGGCGGGTCGTCCTCGCGTCCTTCATCTCGATGTTCGCCTTGCTCGTCGGGTCCTTCGTCGCGCTGTACGCCACCACGGAAATTCCCGAGCCGGACGATTTCGCCTTGGCGCAGACCACCACCGTCTACTATTCCGACGGCGTGACAAAGATGGGGACATTCGCGGACTACGAACGCGAACCCGTCAAATTGAAGACGCTGCCGAAGCATCTTTTCGAACGCGCTCGTGGCCTCCGAGGACTCGACTTTCATACGAACAACGGCGTCTCCCGAAGGGTCATCTTCCGCGCGCTCGTCAGCAACATCAAAGGCGGCCCGAGGCAGGGCGGCTCCACCCTGACCCAGCAGTACGTCGAGCGTTACTATCTCGGCAGCACGAAAGGGTATTTGGGCAAGATCAAAGAAGCCATCCTGGCCATAAAAATCGACAAGCAGCAGTCTAAGGGACCAAATCCTCGAAAACTATCTCAACACCATCTACTTTGGCCGCGGAGCCTACGGAATTGAAGTGGCTTCCCAGAAGTACTTTCGGCATTCCCGCAAGCAAGCTCTCCGTTTCGCAAGCCGCGCTGCTCGTCGGCATCATTCCCGGTCCCACGATTTACGATCCTGCCGTCAACCCCCAAAAAGCGAAAGAAAAGTGGGATCGCGTCCTCGACCGAATGGTCGGCGAGGGTTATCTGAGCAAAGGGGACAGACAGGCCCAGAAGTTCCCTGATACGATTGAGCGCAAGCAGGCCACGGCCTCTCAAAGGCCCCTAACGGATACCTTCTTTCCGCGGTGAGCAACGAGCTCCTCGCGAGCGGCAAGTTCACTCTCGACGACCTCAATCAGGGCGGTCTGAAGATTGTGACGTCGATCGACAAAGACAAGCAGGACGCCGCGGTGGCGGCCGTCAACGGGCTGCCCAAGGACCGGCCGAAGAACAACTACGTCGGCCTCGTCTCAGTCGACCCTCGGAACGGTGAAATCTATGCGATGTACGGCGGCGCGGACTACCTCGCGCGCCAGCGCAACTCGGTGACGCAGGACCGCGCGCAGGCGGGTTCCACCTTCAAACCTTTCGGTCTGCTCGCCGCGCTCCAGAAGGACTATTCGCTCTCGAAGACATACGATTCGAAGACCCCCAGAACTTTCTACAACGGCTCTGTCACCGTTCAGAACTTCGACGGAAAGGACCGCGGCCGGATCGACCTCGTCACTGCGACGAAGCATTCGGTCAACACCGTCTTCGCCCAGCTCAACGACACCGTGGGTCCTGCGAACACCAGGAAGGCGGCTGTTGAATCGGGGATTCCCGATTCGACGCCGGGACTGGACAACAACCTGACGAACATCCTCGGCTCGGCCTCGCCCCGCCCGATCGACATGGCCAAAAGCTATTCGACCTTCGCCAATCAAGGGGTGACCACCACCCCGCACATTGTGCGCACGGTCGAGGACAGAAAAGGCCAGTCTAAGTACAAGGGTCCGACGGCTGGAAAGCGGACGTTCGAAAAGGAGACGATGAACCAGCTCAACTACGCCTTGCAGTCGGTGACCGAGAGCGACGGAACGGGTTCGACTGCGGGTGCCCTCGGCAGGCCGGTCGCCGGCAAGACGGGAACGTCGTCCGGACCCTGGTCCGCGTGGTTCATCGGCTATATCCCGCAAATGGTCACGGTCGTGGACATGTACCAGATCGGCGCGAACGGCAAGGAGGAGATTCTCACTCCCTTCGGCAAGTACTACTACGGCATTGGAGGAGGATCGTTCCCCGCCGAGATATGGCTTCGATACATGAAGAAGGCCACCGCGGGCATGGAGGTTGAGAAGTTCGCGAAGCCTTCGTACGTGCTAAAGAGGTCCGACGGCGACAGCCGCGTCCCGACGAAGAAAAAGACCGCGACGCCGACGCCCGCCCGCACGACCGGTCCCACGGCAACGCCGACCCCGAGCGGGACAACGGGCACGCCCGAGCCGACCACAAGTTCGACGGATGACGACGACGATCACAAGCATCCGTCGCCTGATCCTTCAGATCAAGACGAGACTGATCCGCCAACGCATCCGACGCCTCAGACTCCCGTGCAGCCTAGCGAGGGTCCTCCCAACGGGCCCGCCAACAGAAACGGAGGCAGAAACGGCTACGGCGGCCAGCAAGGCTATGGCGGCCGTGGAGGCTACGGCGGCCAGCAAGGCTATGGCGGACAAGGCGGCTACGGAGGTTACGGACGTTATGGAGGCTACGGGGGCTACGGCGCCGCAGGAGGTTAGCGTGACTGCGGCCCGCGGGCCTTCCTGCCCATGTGGAAGCGATGGCGTGAAGCCTGCGATCCGAGTACACTTGTAACTCGGTGTGTTTTCCCGGCGGGAAGACCCCGAAACGCATTGTCCCTCCTGTCATGGAAAGACCATGACCGCATAGACCAGAGGAGGTGGGAACAGCATGCGTGATTACGAGATGATGATCATCATCGATCCGACCGTCGACGAGCGCAACATCACAACCTTCGTCGACAAACCGCTTCCAAGTCGTCCCCAATGAGGGCGGCACGCTGGAGAAAGGTCGATATCTGGGGGCAAGCGCCGCCTTGCCTACGACATCAACAAGCGCTCCGAAGGCATCTACGTGGTCGTGACATGAAGGCGACGCCGGAAACCGCTCAGGAGCTCGATCGTCAGCTTGGCCTGAACGAGGCCATTCTTCGCACGAAGCTGCTGCGCGCAGAGGCCTGAGGCCAGTACACCGAAGGAGAAACATGGCAGGCGAACCGATCATTACCGTCGTCGGAAATCTGACCGGCGATCCGGAACTCCGCTACGTGAGTTCGGGCACGCCCGTCGCGTCTTTCACCGTCGCGTCTACCCCGCGCACGCTCAATCGCCAGACCCAGCAATGGGAGGACGGCGAGGCGATGTTCATTCGCTGCTCCGTGTGGCGCGAGTACGGCGAGAACGTCGCCGAGTCGCTCAGCAAGGGCATGCGGGTGCTCGTGACCGGACGGCTGACCGTCCGCAGCTACGAGTACAACGGCCAGCAGCGCACGAGCCTTGAGATGCAGGTCGATGAGATCGGCCCGTCTTTGCGGTACGCGCGCGCTCAGGTCACGAAGGTCGCGGGCGGCGGCTCGGGAGGCGGAAACTTCGGTGGCGGCAACAGCTACCAGGGCGGCGGAGGTTACGGCGGCGGCCGTGCCTCGTACGACGCGCCCCAGGGAGGCTCGGCCCACGATCCGTGGAGCAGCGCCCCCCAGGGCGGTTCCGCTTTCGACGACAACCCCCCGTTCTGATTTCGCAATTCGACTTTCTCGGCGGCTCAAGCCGCCTGGCGGCCGACGGGCCGCCGCAACTGAAGGAGCAAAACTATGGCGAAGCCAGTTCTTCGCAAGCCCAAGAAGAAGGCCAACCCTCTTAAGTCGGCCAAGATCGAGAACATCGATTACAAGGACACCGCCACGCTGCGCAAGTTCATCTCGGACCGCGGCAAGATCCGCGCCCGCCGCGTCACCGGTGTCACCGTTCAGGAGCAGCGCAGATCGCCCGCGCCGTCAAGAATGCGCGCGAAATGGCACTGCTTCCCTACTCGAGCTCGGCTCGCTGAGGAGGGGTTCTGCATGAAGATCATCCTTACCCATGACGTCGACCGGCTTGGCGTCGCCGGCGACGTCGTCACCGTCAAAAGATGGCTACGGCCGCAACTACCTGATCCCCCGCGGCTATGCGGTGCGCTGGACGAAGGGCGGTCAGAAGCAGATCGACCAGATCGCCGAGGCTCGCCGCCGCCGCGCGATCCAGTCGCTTGACGAGGCGAACGCGATCCAGGAGGCTCTCAGGCCAATGTCCTGAAGATCGTGAAGCCGGCCGGAGAGAACGGCCGCCTTTTCGGCTCCGTCACCAACGCAGAGATCGCCGAGGCCGCTTTGGCCGCCACCGGCAAGAAGGTCGATCGCCGCACGATCACCCTCGTCTCGCCGATCAAGTCGACCGGTTCCTACAAGGCTGCGGCAAAGCTTCATGACGACGTCGTTGCCACCATCTCGATCGAGGTCGCGGCTGAGAAGAGGAAAAGAAGTAACTGCGCCGCGAGCGCCCCGCGTGCCGCAGCCGCTTCGGCGGTTTGCGACGGCGGGCGCTCTTTGTTCGACTTTCCGTGGGAAGGGCGCAGCAGATTCTTCATGGCGCGCCGCAGGCGCTTCAGAGCGGCTCGGGGAACAGTGCAAAGAACCTGGTGAGAACCAGAAGTTGGAAGCGGGTCCGCCGTGGATGGCGTCAAAGATCTCCGCGGGATTGAGCCGCTTGCCACGGAGTTTATCCTGTCGAAGATTTCTCGTAGAGTCCCTTCATTCGCTTCTTCCATGATTATGGCGGGAATGGAAAGTCTGTTGAGCCTGGCCGCGACCTCCTGGATGTTCTCAGCTGCATTCGATACGTCGGGGTTGTTCCTCAACCATTCGAGTGCCCGTGCGAAATCGAAGAGGTCAGGAAGCGGGATCACGGACGAGCCTTCATTCCGATTCAACAGAACAACCTTCTTCGCTCTCAGGAGTAGCCGAGCGCGAACCGAGGGTCCGCCATTCCTCTTGGGTCGACGGCGTTGACAAGGCTTGTGATGCGCTGTTGGCCGTCGACCACCCACAGGGCGTCTTGGCGTGCTCCGGCTTGAACTTCGAGCGCCCTGATCCTCAGATCATCGGCCCCGGCCTCGCGTTGCCATAGAAGAAGGCTTCCGAAAGGATACCCGCGGAGTATGGAATCGAAGAGATTGAGGACGTCTTGAGCATCCCAGCGAAACGAACGCTGGAACTGCGGCAGCCGCAGTCTGCCTGATGTCACGAGTGCAGAAAGCTCAGCGATCGTGTAATCGCGGTTCGTTGGAAGATGCTTGAGAGTCGTCCATGCGTCAATCTTAAAGGGCGAAAGCTTCGTCGGCTGCCTCACGCCTGCATGCTGGCCCGCAGGAATTCCTTGAACGGCCCCTCTCGGGAGGCCAGCTCTCCGGGAGCCGAATTGCACGATGCGGGCTGGCACGCCGCCGTCGGACGGCCCGAGGAAGGCGACGTGATCGGCGTCGCGAATCGTCGACAACCGGTGGGCCACGACCACGACGGTTCTGCCGCGCGCCAGCTCGCGCATGACCTCGGTGATGGCCGCCTCGTTCTCGCCGTCGAGGGCCGAGGTGATCTCGTCACAGCAGGAGGGATGGGCGCGTCCTGAGGAAGGCCCGCGCGATGGAGACCCGCTGGCGTTCGCCGCCGGAAAGCTTTGAGGCCGCCCTGGCCTACCTCCGTGTCCCAGCCGTTGGGCAACGCCTGGATCACGCGGTCGAGCCTGGCACGGCGCGCGGCCTCCTCGAGCTCGGCGTCCGCGGCCCCGGGGCGGGCCATCCGCACGTTCTCGCGAATCGTCGTGTCGAAAAGAAAGACCTCCTGAAACACCATTGACATCATCGACATCGAGCGCTTCCGTGGGAATCTTTGCGCAGTCGACGCCGCCGACGCTCACGCTCCCGCTGTCGACGTCCCAGAACCGCGCGCGATGAGCCGCAGCAAAGTCGACTCCTGGCGCCCGAAGGCCCGACGAGCGCCGTGATTTCTCCGGTCCCCACCTGAAGGTCGATCGCCTCGACCACGGGGCGCAGCCCTCCTCGTACCCGGAACGTCACATCCGCGAATTCGACGTCGTTCGACGGCGGATCCGTGACCGCCTCGTCGGCGCCTGGCTCGGGCAGCGGCTGGCTGTCGATGATGTGCGACCGCGCGAAGCGCAACCTCGAGTTGTGCACCTCGTCGCTGTAAAGGATGGAGACCGACAGCGGGGCGACCATGCGCGCGCATATTGTCATGACGGCGGTATCCGACGGCGTCCAGGCTCCCGCCCAGAACGGGAGGAAAGGCCGACGGCGAGAACGAGGGCGAAGGCGGCTTGGACGGTCAATGTGAAAAGCATGGCCGGGCGGCCCACCGCTTTGAGGCGCGGGTGGACGGATTCGTTTTCCTCGGCGAGCTCGCGCTCGAGCGGCTCCCAACCGCGGGAGGCGACGCCGGTGGCTCTGAGAACGGGTTGGAGCCTGGCAAACTCAATCGAGGCGCCCGGCCGCTTTGATTCCGGCCCGGGTGGAGGCTTCGTGCGATTCGCTGACACGCGCCGCATGATCCGCCACACCTGCCTGAGCGGGACGGTCGTCAGAAAGGATGAGCGCCAGCCTCAATCGACGAAGGCCACTGACACGGTCATCACGGCCGGAACGACGAACGCGCTGCACAGGGCGGGTATGACGATCGACGCGACGTGCGAGAGGGTGTTGACCTCGCGCGAGACCGCTGAGGCCACGGCGGCCTCCGTGGAGGCGTCGAACCATCCCAGCGCGCAGTTTGAGCGCTTTGTCCGCGATCCGGCGGATGAGGACGTCTACACTTCGTAAACGCTGATTTTGTACGAGGCGATCATTCCGTATGTTCCAAGGGCGAGAGTCGCCGCACCCGCGACGAGGACGGCCGCCAGCCACCCGCCAAGGCCTTCGCGATTGCCCAAAAACGAGCGCAGGAAAGGGATCATGAGGTCAGGGCCAACCCCTGCGCCACCGCGAACGTCACGAAGATCGGCGTGAGTTTGCGCAGCTCCTTGATTCCGACCATGCGCGCCATGAGGGTCCACATCTCAGCCGTCCTCCCTTTCGACGTCGGCTTCTGCTGTTTCGACGGGCGTCGGGCACTTCGTCGGCGATTCCTTTGCCGCCGGCTCTTGCCCGGCAGCGGCGTCTCCCGCATCTGTCTGAGGGGCTCCGCCAATGTGTTTCCACATGTCCGCGTAAACCCCTCCCGCACGCAGGAGCTCTTCGTGTGTGCCTCGTTCGGCGATTTTTCCGTCGACCACCGTCAGGATGGCGTCGGCGCCGGCGATCGTCGCGAGCCTGTGGGCGATGACGATCACGGTGCGCCCGCGTGAAAGCCGCGTGAGGGGCGCGGTGTATCTCCCGCTCGGAGCGCGGGTCGGACTGGCCGTCGCCTCGTCGAGGATGAGTATCGGCGCATCCTGGATGTAGGCTCGTGCGATCGTCAGGCGCTGGCGCTCTCCGCCCGAGAGCAAGCCGCCTTTTTCGCCGATCACCGTGTCGTACCCTCGGGAAAGCCTGAGGATTCGGTCATGGATCTGTGCGGCGCGGGCGGCTCTTCGATCTGCGCCTGCGTGGCGTCAGGTTTGCCGAGGGGCGATGTTGGCAGCCACGGTGTCGTGGGCCAGCGCGACGTCTTGGAGCACGATCGCCACGCGCGAGAGCAGCCACTGGAAACTCGTATCACGCACGTCTTTCCCGTCGATCGCTACGCTTCCGATGTCGACGTCGTAGAACCGGGGCGATCAGCCGGGCAAGGGTCGTCTTTCCGCCGCCCGACGGGCCGACGAGCGCGGTGACCGAACCGGCGGGCGCCTCGAAGGAAACGCCGCGGATGATTGGGCTCTCCGGGTCGTAGCCGAAGACGACGTCGGTCAGCCTCACGGAAGCGCCGCCCGCCCGGAGGTCTGCCGTGGCTTCGCCGCGCCTCGTCGTTCCTGCCTTTCCGCTGCGTGCGAGCCCTTTGTCTCTCGCGTTCCGGCCTCCGGCTTGCGAATCCTTGCCTTCGGGCATCGGAGGAATCGAAAGCACGGCGGCGGTGTCCACCGCGCCCTGGCGGGCCTCGTAGAGGTGCTGCATCATCTGGACCAGTTGGACGAGCCCGGCCGGTATTCCCAAACCGACCATGAAGAATGGGAGGGTGTGGGCGGCGTCGATCCATCCGGCGTCGACGAACCAGACGGCGATGGGCGCGACGGTGGCGAAGATGACCGCCGGCTGGAAGAAGGAGCTGAGGAACGCCATGCCCTTGCCGGATTTCGCGGTCCAGGAGAAGGAAAGGTCAGAAAAATGCTCGCGCGCTTTCGTGAAACGGTGTGCGCCGCGTCTGCGCCCTGGAAGTTCTTGATTTCCTTGATGCCCTCCACCATTTCGACAGTTGCCGCCGAAAGGCGCCTGAGCCTCGGAGAAGCCTTCCGTCAAGCCCTCGAGCCCGCGGAACGTCAAGCTCACGACGAGGATCATGACGAGCGCCCAGACGGCGAGCAGAATCGCGCGTCATGCGCCAATCGACCCACACGAGATAGGCGAAGCCGGCGAGGGAAGGCTACGGCGGTGGTGGTCGCGTCGCCGGCGAGATGGGCGACGAGGGTGTGGATCGAGCTCGTGTCGTCTGGCGACTCATCTTCCTGATCTTTCCCGAGGACGTCTGATCGACGGCCCCCAGCGGAATGCGGCCGAGCGTGGCCACGAGCCGACGGCGCAGATCGTAGCGCAGGTCCGCCTCGGCCACGTGGGTCAGTCCCAGCCGCGCTGTATAGAAAGCCTCCGGCGGCGATTCCGACAATGCCGCGGCGGCCCAGCGCCAGAGCGTCGAAGCTGAGGCGTCGCCTGCAAAAGGCCGGCGGCGATCTCCGTGAGCGCCACGTAGGGCAGGATCGAGAAAACCGCGCCGAGCCCCGTCAGAGGCGGCGGATACGAGCATCGCCCTTTTGCGGGTGCATGAGCTCCCCATACGGTCATCCCGACCGTCTCCCTTCCGACCGTGCGCGCGCCGCCTTGCGTCCGTCTCCGATCCGCCCGCCGCTCAGCAGTCGAGGCGTCCAGATAGTTAGGCTGCCCTAACTCTGCGCCTGCGCGCCCAGTTGGGAAAGGGGCGGGGTTCCGATATCGCTTTTTCCGCGTTCGGGCTGCTTCTTGAGACGTGCGGAGACGAATATACGCCGCTGAAGGGCGCGACTCGCATTTCCATCGGCTCGCGACGCTCGACGTCTCGGTAGGTCCTCTGCGGTCGAGATCTCTTCGCCAGGACGATCATCGCTTTGATGCTCGACGACGCGGAAAGGCTTCTCGACGTCCAAAGGGCGGAGCACACGGACCGCATGAGGAAACTGCGAAAGGCCAAGAGGGAAGGCAGCCTCGCCGACGTCCTTCTCGCCGATCACGCGCTTTTTCACATCGAAGCCGATCTGCGGCGGATCGATCTGACGGCCTCGCCGCGGAGGGCGCCCTGGCGCCTGAAAACCAGTTCGCTGCAATCGCCTACGTCGGAATTGTGATTGCCGCCTTGCTCTCGGCCGTCTCCCTCACGGTTTCTGCGATCTCCTCCGTCATCCGGCGGCGCCGAGCGATTCGATAAACTGCATCGCCCGCGCCTTCGCCTCACTGAGTCCTCGGACGCGCAAGGCTCGGTTTTGGCCGCTCAGCAAGCCTTTGCGTTCCCAGTCCCGACTCAGCGCGAGGTCACTTGTCGCTGTTGGCTTCCTCAAACAGCTTCTTCAGCGCGATCGTCGACAAACAGAGGCGCCAAGATACGCATCGGTTTCGGACCCGAACGATGTAGACAGTGCGAGATCTCGCCGACCCCCGTTTTCTCATTGTAATTTTTCCAGCCAAGGTCCGCCGAGGCGCTATCTTCAGACTTTGCATCCCGTGACGGTGTGGAAGTGGTATTTGCGGTTGGCCCACGTGTCCTTGGTCATCTTGCTGCACGTCTGCAGAGTCAGGCCCTTGTCGATATTGTGGGGGTAGCCGAAGATAGTCGCGTTAAACTCGGTGGTCTTCCCGGTCACGACCTTGTGCCCGCCGACGCGCGTCCACGAGGCGCTTGCCCTGCTCGCTGTCCTTCGTCGTCCGAAGGCGACGTCGGAGTTCAATCGCTTCCCGCGTCGTTGCCGCGGTGGATGTAGTCCTGGAGCACGTGGAAGTGCTGGGCCTGGAATGTGCCGTAGGGCTTGTTTCCATTGTCGTATCCGGGGATGAACATCCAATTCGAAAAGTATTTGTTCTTCCTGCATAGACGCGGTGCGCGGCGGTGACGACGACCCTCTTCGAGCGCGCTGTCCACCGCCGAGGCCGAGCATTCGTACTTGCCGCCCCGATCGTCGTTGAAGAAGACCTTTCCGTTCACTCGTGTCGTTTTGCCGGCGGCCTTGTCCGCCTTGAGGGTCCATTCGGCTTTCGCAGCGCCCTTGCGGAGGGAGGATTTGTCGACCTTGGGCCCCGCTGGGCAGAGGCATGGGCTTTGCGGCTCGCAAGGCGCTCGCGCGTCCAATACTCCCGGACGGCCTTGCGCGCCGCGGCGTCACGCTCGGCGGCGCGACCGGTGAGGCGCCCGAGGCAAGGCCGTCTTGCGTTCGCCCGTGGAGACTTTGTGGGCGGTGACGACCTTCGTGCCGTCGGCCTTCGTCGACTGGCGCGGTCACGCTCACGGTCTCCGATGCGGCGGAGGCCGATTTCCCTGTGCGTGCGGAGCCCGATTGCGACGTCGAACTCCCCGAGGAATCGCCTTTCGAACCGCTGTCGGCGTGCGAGGCGGCGACGGGAACCGTCATGGCGAGAGCGAACGCGACGACGGTGCGTGAAAAAGTGTGGCGTTTACTCATTGATTAACCTGCTTTCGTTCCGATTGGCCCGGCACTGTTCGGGCTCGTCGGTGGTCTGAATTGAACAGTGCAGTATTTCGAGATCTTGTCGATCATGTCCTTCGGAAGGGCCGACGCCGAAGCCTTGCGGCCAGCCGTTCCGATGCAATCGACCGTAGAACAAAGAGCGCTCGCGTCAACGGTTTTGACAACTTTGATATAATCATGTATTATAAAGAACAGCCGAACAAATGCTTTTCGATGAGATTGGAAGATATATTCTTCGCTTTTCGGTGCAAATGTTGCGGGTGGTGCTGTGCACTAAGTGTTTTGTGCTAGCACCCTCACTAGTCAACGCAAATGTCAGGCGATGCGGTTTTGTGTCTTTGAGCCGCGTTTGAGCCTGGAACGGTCGGATGCGCGTTCGCTGCTATTGGTTACCCGTCGCAGCGATCGCCGTTCCGTTCTAAAGGGTTCGGGGGCCGATTGATCTGTTCTTCGGGTCTCGGAATCCACTCATGATCCTGGGACCCTTTTTCCACACTCTTCAAAACTTGTGTTCCGCGGCTTGCCGGACGCCGCACGCCTCGCGCCCGTCATCGGTCGTTGTTGGGCTTTCGCGAACAAAGTCGGCGGTCCGATTGTCGAGATCGGCGCCCCGATATGGGACACGCTCGTTCTCGTTTGCCATCATCGGCCGCGCAGGGTGATTGAACGGACATCGCAACCCCGTCTTCGGATCGTAGCTTTTTCGAGGCGGCCGCCTGACGCGCCGCCCCCGAAACCGCATCCCACACCTGGAAGGAAGGGGAACCGTTGTCAACGATGCGCCTCGTGGTTTTTGCAGACCTCCATCGTCTCGCCGCCGTTGACGTTACCGTGATAGCCGATGATCGTCGTGTCAGAAGTCCGTCCGGTCGCAGACCAGCCTGTGTCCGCCCACGGTATCGACCAGGCGCTGGCCCGCGCTCGTTGTTTTCGTCGTCACGAAGGCGACGTCGGACTCGAACCCTTTCCATGGTCAGGATCGGCCTCCACTGCCGCCACCTCGTCCGCCTGGCGTGCATGTAGGCCGGGAACGTGCCGTAAGGCTCGTTCTTCTTGTCGGCAGGCGGGAACGAACATCCAATTGCTGTGCAGGTGCCAGCCACCTTGCCGCCGTGGACTGCAGTGCGCGGCGGTGACGACGATTCTCTTCGTGGGGCTGCCGGCAAGCCGGAGCCGAGCATGACGTCTTTACGCGCTTTTATCGTCGTCGTAGAAGAACCTTGCCGCGTGGCATGGGCGAGTCTGCTTGTCGAAATTGGCCAGCTTCTTCTTCCTTTTGCAAAGCTTTCTTCCAGCGCGCACGCTCTTTTGAGCGACTTCTGAGAAGAGGCGCCCGGACGATCCGACCGCGCCGGCTTAGCGTTCGCGAGATGCGCCTCAGAGTCCAGTACCCTGGGCCCGTCTTGCGCCGCCTCCGTCTCGCGCTCCTGGCGCATCTCCTCGGGCCAGGTCGCTCACGCTGCGAGGTCCGGCTCGCGCCCGGCGGCGGAGACAAGGGCTGAGCTGACGACGACCTTCGTGCCGTCGGCCTTGAGACGGAGCGCGGTCACGCTTACGACGTCGCCGGACCGTCGGAGGCCGGCTTTCCCTTTCTGCGGTGAACTCGATTGCGACGTCGAACTCCCCGAGGGACGCCTTTCGAGCCGTTGTCGGCGTGCAGAGGCGGCGGCGACGGGAACCGGACATCATAAGCGTGACGGCGACGGCTGCGCGGAAATATATGCGTTTACTCATGAAACAACCTGCTTCCTTCGTGCGCAGGGTGCACGAGTCTTGTTGTAGCGTCGTGTTGTTGTGATAATGTAATTTTCAAAGGAAACCGTGGGCAATTGTTCGATTTGTTCTGAATGCCGCTGGGGCGTGGTGTGGAGAATTCAGCGCTGAGACAGTTGAAATCTTTCCAGATGTTCCAATTGCGCCGCGTGGCATTGGGCCGGCGGACATTATATTTTTTGGGTGCCGCGTGGGCCGACCTTGTGTGTTCCTCTGACGGGGAGGTTTAACGGGCGGCGTCGAAACGAATGTTCTGTGTTGCGCGGTTTGACGCCGCCCTGGTCGGTCAATGGAGTTGGATGCCCGAGGTGGCGGATTTGCGTTCGCCGATGGCTTGTCGGTCTTGACCGTCAATGGAGGCCTTGCGGCAACCTAAAGTGTATTCGGGGCGTTGGGAAGTCGCGATGACGGTGGCGACTTCCACGCTTGTGTCTGTTTTTTGACTGCGACGCGGGTCCCAGCATCTCTCTGCGCCCGAGGCGGTGAACTAGCCGGTTGGGGCGATCTGCTGCCTCGACCACGGGGGCGATCTGTCGTTCATCAGATCGTCGTGAGACTTGTCATCGTTGCTCGTCGATGCGTCTGGCTTCGCCTGGGGGCGACCCAGACCATCCGTGACGAGCTCGAACTGACGCCGACGCATCGGCGGGACCGCCTTCGCTTCCTGTTTTCGGTGGCTCGCTTGGGGTCGATGCGGTAATGCTGAACTTGTTCGCCGAGGATGTTGGCTTGCCGTGGTGATGGGTTCGATGAGTGTCCTCGAACTCGATGCCGCAAGCAATGCGATGATCGGCACCGCATTTGCGAAGCCGGTTAACTGCTCCTGTCATGAGCGCATGTCACTTGTCGTTGCTGGCAAGGTCGAACAGGCCCTTTGACACGTTTGTCGAAGGTGTGGGCCGCCGTTGTCGATGTACTTTGTAGGCGAGAGGCCTCAGTCTGATTAAAGAGTGTGACCTGAGCGAATTGCCGGTGCCAGTGACGCCGTTGTGTTCTCCAGCCAGGGGCCGCCGGAGGACCCGCTGAATTGCGGCCTTGACGCCGTTGAAGCTCAGCTTGTCGCCGCCCTGCAATGCAAAAGTGTTCCTGTTGTAGATTTGCAGGCTTTCGCTGTTGTTCGTTGTTGGGTAGCTGAATACGGTGGCGTTGAACTTCGAGGTTTTGCCAGTTACGAGTTTGTGCTCGCCGACGACGTCCGTCAGGTGCTTGCCCTGTTCGTTGTCCTGACCGTCGCAGTCGACGTCGGAGGCGTATCCTTGAATTGGCTGAGTTCGCTGGTCTGGTCGTCCCCGTTGTTCACCCAATCGCGAAGAGTGCGTTGTACTGGTGGAAGGTGCCGTACGGCTTGTTGTGGTTGTCATGCTGGGAACGAACATCCAGTTTGTGCTAATTTCATTCCTTGCTGCCGTGGATGCAATGCCCGGTGGTGATTAAGATTCGCTTGTCGGGTGCTGACCGCCGAACGTGGTGCATGCGTAGTCCGCGCCGTCGCCGCGATAAAAAGTCCTGCCGTTGGCGCGCGCGAAAGCTTGTGGTTGGCGAGCTGTCGCGTGTTCTGAGGGCCTGCTCGGCTTTGGCGACGTTCCTCCTGGCCGACGTTTTGACGGAATCGGAGCCCAGAACAGGCGCCTTGGCTTGGCCTTGGCCATTCGCTCGGGGGTCCAGCACTTTCAACGTTTTGTAGGCTTGACTGTTGCCATGCTCTCCCGTCTGGCCGGAGTGTCGACTCTGGCGAGGGCCGACTTGCGAGCTTGAAGCGATGCCGCGCGCGGCGGTGACGACCTTCGTCCCGTCGGCCTTGGCGATGGGCGCCGTCACGCCGACGTGCAAGTTCGAAGTCGCCGACGCCGACGGCGAGGATGCCGCGGTGGAATCGTTTCTCGAGCCGCTGCTCGGCGTGCGAGGCCGCAACGGGAATCACCGTCGCGACGATGCGCAACTGCGGCCGTAGTGCGTGTGGAGTATGCGTCGTTTGTCTCAAAAATTTTACCTACTTTCACCCCGAGGGCGGCGGACACCGCTCGGCGCGTGTGCGGCCAATGAAAACCGCTTTGCATAGTCTCGCGCTGCGTGAACGCCCGTCCATCTGCGGGCGATCGACGACGCGAGGTTCGTCGCTGGAACCGCCGAAGCCAACCCATATTGTGAAAAAGCAAGTCTCGATCCGACGTCGTCGACCTGTTTGACTACAAGTCTTTTGGCGTTACCCTCAGTGGTCCGGCTCGCAAGCCCCGAGATCGGGTTCCGCAGTTATGATAAATTTGCGCGCGAAGCGTCAATCCCCGGGATGCTCCGACAGACGCAAGGCGATCGAAACGAGTACAAGCCTCAGATCTCTTTGCCGGGAAAAGCTGATATCGTAAGTGTGATACCGATTTGAATCTTTGAACGCTTAAATGTGCATGGAGGGCCTGGCAACGGCGCCCGAATCGCCGCCGCGCCGAAGGTCTCTATGCCGACGGAGCTCTTGCCGGCGGCCGAGCGTCTCCGTCCGGACAGGTCCCGGACGCCCAAAGGCGTGAGGCGGAGCCGAAGCGTTTTGCGGCCCGCCGCGATTGGAGGATATTAAGCTAATCCTCGAAGCCCTCGCCGAAGAGGTGGATGCGACACGAAGGGAGTGACGATGCCTCTGCTCATCACGCGATCGATTGCTCGGCAGCCTCCGCCGGTTCTTCGGTTTCGGCGGGCGACGTCGTCCGGGCGCAAGAAGCGAGCGGGATGCGGCCCGCGATACGTGGTCTCGACGACGACCCCACCGGGACCCAGTCGGTGGCGGGCCTTCCTGTTCTGACGTCTTGGAGGTCGGCGATTTCGCCTGGGCCTTTCGAAACGGGCGCCCGGCCGTACGTCATGACCAATCTCGCGCTCGCTCGCCCCCGAGGACGCCGAACGCGTCAACCGGGAGGCCGGGCCGCGGCGGTCGAAGCGGCCGAGGCGGGCGGCGCTCGACGTCGTCTTCGTCTCCCGTTCGACTCGACTTTGCGCGGCCACTTCCCGCTGAGCCGAACACGATCGCCGAACGCCCGAGATCCGCGACGGGAGCCCGCGCAGACGGCATAGTGGTGGTCCCCGCCCGGCGACGCCGGGCGGATCACCGTCCGCGGCACGCACTACGCAGGAGATCCGCAGGAGGGCTACCTGCCCTGTGGGCGAGACCGAGTTCGCGCGCGACGCGACCTTCGGATACGCGGCGTCGAACCCGGCCGAATGGGTCGAGGAGAAAACGGGCGGGGCCGTGCCCGCCTCCGACGTGCTCTGTGCTCGACATTGAGACTCTGCGCACCGACCTCGACGGGCGGTCGCCCTGTTGACCCGGCGCGCGACGCCCGGCCGATCGTCGTGACGCCGTCGAGGAGGAAGACCTGCGCCAGCTTGCCCTGGCGCTCATCCGCGCGGAGCGGCCGGCTCGCGCTTCGTTTACAGGGTTGGGCCGCCCTCGTCCGGCGCGAGGGTCGGACAGGAGGTCCACGCCCCTCTCACGCCCGAGGAAAGTCGAGGCCTCGGGCCGACTGGGAATGCCGCCGGCGGCCTCGTCGTCGTCGGCTCGCACGTGGATCTCACCACCCGCCAGCTGGCCGAGCTGAGGCCCGCCGCCGCCCCTCGAGTTGGAGATCGACGGGCGAAGGTCGTCGATCCCTCCTCCCGAGGCCCGCACTTGGCCGAGCTGACGACGCCGCGGCCGCCGGCCCGAAAGAGGGCGACGTGGCAGTGCGCACCTCGCGACCCTCGTCACGGGTGCAGACGCGGGCGATTCGCCCTGCGATTTCACGGAAGGTCTCGGCGGCGGTCGTCGAGGCGGTCAAGTCCTCGCGCGGGCGACGCCCCGCTTCGTCGTCGCCAGGCGGCATAACGTCTTCCGACGTCGCCTCCAAGGGCCTCGGCATTCGACGCGCGACGGTCAGTGCCCCAGGCCCTCTTCGGGAATCGTCTCGCTGCGGTCCGGCCAGGACGGCCCGGCCGCGGAATCCCATACATCGTCTTTTGCAGGCAACGTCGGGACGGTTTCCTCGCTTCGCCGACGTCGTCGACAAACTCGCTTAGCGGGAGGTCCGAATCGCGCAGCCGGTCGACGAACCTGCTTTGGCAGGCAAAGGCCTTCGCCGCAAGCTTATCTCGCGCAGGGGCCGGCGGGCCCGCGCAACAGATCGAACAGGACGCACATCGCGTCGGATCCGCCCGAACGGCGGATGCGAAAGGAGAGAACATGACCAAAATCGCGGTGCTCGGCCTGGGGGCGATGGGCTCCCATGGCGACGCGGCTCGCAAAGGACTTTGACGTCTTCGCCTACGACGTCTCGGACGAACGGCGCAAGCTGGCCGAAAAGGCCGGGTTGAAGGTTGCTGCGGCACGCCGGAGGCGGTCGAAGGGGCCGACGTCGCCCTCGTCGCCGCGCGAAACGCCGCCCAACCCCGAGGCCCCTGCTCTACGGCCCAGGGGAATCGTGGCGGCGCTTCCCGAGGGCGCCGTCGTCATTCTGACCTCCACTCGGAATCGCGGCGGCCGAATCAGTCGCCGCCCGGCTGGAAAAAGACGGATAGGGCTGGTGGACGCCCCTGTCTCCGGCGGGCCGACTCGCGGGCGAAGGCGACCTCCTCGTGGCATGCGGAGCCCTCCCGCGCGATTTCGAGAAAGTCCGCGAGGTTCTCGAAGTTTGGCCGGCAAGCTGGTTCTCGTCGGCGACGAGCCGGGCAAAGGCCAGGCCTCAAGACGGTCAACCAGCTTTTGTGCGGCGTGCACATCGCGGCTGCGGGGGAGGCCCTCGCGCTCGCGGGCAGGCTTTGGGCTCGATCAGCGCACCGCGCTCGAAGCGCTGATGTCCGGGGCGGCGGAGTCGTTCATGCTGGGGCATCGCGGGCCCCGCGCCATCGAGGCTCACGAGGGCGGCGCACCCCGACGTCGCCTCGCGCTTGGACATTTTCGTCAAAGACATGGGAATCGTGACGTCCGCGGCGAAGCGACGCGGGCATGGCTGTTCCTGGTGGCTGCCGCCGAACAGCTTTACCCATGGGGTATGTGCGCGGTCAGGGGGCCATGGACGATCCGACGGTCATCCGCGTTCTCGCCCCGGACTCGGAGGGCTGAGGCGCAAGCCGGCTTGCGCGAAGGATCGGAGCGTGCCGTCGCTCAGGACGTCGAGGGCCGAGGCCGGGCCGCGGCCCTCGGCCGGTGCAGCAGGGGCACTGGGCGCACAGACAGCCGGCGGGCCGGTCAGGGCTTTTTCGAAAGGCCTCTGCTGCGCGCGGATCAGCATCGTGACCGCGCGGGTGGCCGCGAAAAAGCGTCGCGTAGGCCGTCCACAGGGGCGGCGAACAGGAGCGAGGTGGGCACCCCGGCCACGCGGTGTGCGCCCGCCCGAGGGCCCACGCGACCGGAGCGAAGATCGCAAGCGAGGCGAGCATGAACCAGGCGAGCCGCCGCGTGTCGAGGGCGCCGATGAGGACGCCGTCGAGGATGTAGGCGACGGAGGCGACGGGCAGGCAGCATGCGGCGACGATGAGAGAGCGTCGCTGCCGCCGACTCCGGCTTCCGCGCCCATAGCCGATGGCAGCGCAAAGCTCGCCGCGGCGAGCGCCGTGCCGAGAACCGCCCCCGTGACGACGCCGAAGCGCAGGCAGCGATCGAGGACTTCGCGCACGGCGTCCGCGGCCTTCGGACGCCCCCATGGCGGTGGCGACGAGGATCTGCGCCGCGGTTGCCAGAGAGTCGAGCCCGTAGGCGGCGAAATGCCAGACCGTCATCGTGATCTGGTTCGCCGCGAGAGACTCGGCGCCCAGATCTGTGGCCACGGCGATCTCGGCCAGCATGACCGCGCGCAGGCACAGGGTTCGGACGATGAGCGGGCCGGCCTGGCCCAGCGCCGAAACGATCCCGCCGCGGGTGGGCATGAGCGACGCGCCTCCCTTGCGGGCGATTCTCGATATCTGCCAGGCCATCCACAGGCCCATTCCGGTCTGGACGATCGCCGTTCCCGCACTGGCGCCGGCGACGCCCCAGCCGAGCGGATAGATGAGGGCGTAGTTGACGGGGATGTTGGCCAGCGCCGGCCGTCGCGGCGTACATCGGCCGCTTCGTGTCTCCGAAACCGCGAAGCGTGCCGGTTGCGGCGAGGAGCGAGCATCCCCGGAAGGCCGAGGGATGCGCGAAGGTAGCGTTCGGCTTTGCGCGAGAGTCGCTGTGTCCGGGCCGAAGAGCCTCAAGACCGGCTCCCTGAAGGCGAAGAGGACGAGGGCCAGCCCTGCGCCGATGCCCAGGGCGAGCCACATTCCCTCGATTCCCTGCCGGGCCGCCTCGCCTCGCCTGCCCGCTCCCACGAGCTTTCCGGCGGCCGACGTCGTCGCGTACGCGAGAAATATGCACAGGCCCACGACCGTCGACATGATCGTCGAAGAAAGCGACAGCCCCCGCAAGCGGGAGCGTGCCGAGGTGCCCGACCATCGCGGTGTCCGGAGGCGAGCAGCAGAGGCTCGGCCAGCAGAGTGGCGAGCGAAGGCAGGGCGTATGCACGAATTTGACGGTCGAGGATCCGTCCGCGGTCGGGTGAGGTCACCCGGCTAGACTAACCCTACGGAGGTAGGCAGGCCAGTAACTTCAAGTGCAACTTGAGGTAAGGGCGTGTCTCACCATCGTGGATATCTCGCGGTCGGTCGCCGCCGCTTTCACTCCTGTGGACAGACTTTCGGACGGAAATCGAGGGCTTCAATTTCGTTGTCCACAGATGTGACAGAGACGCCGCAGTCTGTGGACTTCGGCATGCAATATCCACATGGGTCCACACGCCGCCCACAGCGTCGGCGGCGTGTCTCCGCCGTTATCCACAACTGGGGGTGATACGAGCTTTGTGGATCGGACGCCTGGGCGATACCCTTGATGGCCGAAAGCGAGGGCGGCATGGGCTGTCAAACTCAATTCCATCACCGGCCATTCCCCGCGTCGTCGCTGGCCGTCCACCGTGTCGATCACCGATAAGCGAGGCCAATGTGAGTATCGTGAGCGAGGGGGCCCAGGGCGGTTCCTCTTCGAGCGGGTCCCGCCGCAGAACGTCGATGCGGAGATGTCCGTTTTAGGGGGCATGATGCTGTCGAAGGACGCCATCGCCGACGTCATCGAGATTCTCCGCTCCACGGACTTTTACAGGCCGGCGCACGCCTCCGTGTACGACGTCGTCGTCGAGCTGTTCGGACGCGGCGACCCCGCCGACGCCGTGACCGTCGGCGCCGAGCTGAAGAGGAAGGGCGAACTGGAGCGCATCGGAGGCCTTCCCTATCTTCATACGCTTGTGGCGACGGTCCCGACGGCCGCCAATGCCGCGTATTACGCGGGCATCGTGCGCGAGCAGGCGCAACTGCGCTCCCCTGTGGAGGTGGGAACGCGGATCGTCCAGCTTGGATACACGACGGACGGCGCGGACGTCGAGGGCCTAGTCAATCTGGCGCAGTCGGAGGTTTTCGCGGTTTCGGAGCAGCGCAATTCGACGGACTACGTCACCCTCGAACAGGTGGTTCCCCGAACTTTACGAGGAGTTGAGCGCAACGCGAACCGCGACGGCGGGCTGGACGGCGTGCCCACGGGCTTTTCGGAGCTTGACGCGAAGCTCAACGGGCTGCGCGCGGGCCAGATGATCATCATCGCGGCGCGTCCGGGCGGCGGCAAATCGACCTTGGCGATGGACATCTGCCGCTCGTGCGCCGTCCACAACAACAAGGCCGCCGCCTACTTTTTCGTTGGAGATGAACCGGACGGAGCCTCGATGCGGTTGCTCGCGGCCGAATCCCGCGTGTTTCGACCGGATGATCAAGGGCGAGCTGGAGACCCGGACTGGCAGGAGATCGCCCGAACCCTCGACAAGATCTCGCAGGCGCCCCTCATCGTAGACGATTCGCCGAATATGACGATGGGGAGATTCGCGCAGTCGCGCCGGATGAAGCAGCAGTTCGACATTCAGCTCATCGTCATCGACTACTTTGCAGCTGTTGACGTCGCGGCGGAAAGTCGGTGGAGTCTCGCCAGCAGGAGGTTTCCGAGTTCTCCCGTTCGATCGCTTTTTGGCCGCGAGCTTGAGATATCGATCGCCGTCGCCCAGCTCAATCGAGATTCGGAAAAGCGCAACGACAAGCGCCCGCAGGTTGCGGACCTTCGCGAATCGGGTCTGTTGGAGCAGGACGCCGACGTCGTGCTTCTCATCCACCGCGAGGACATGTTCAACGAGAACACGGAAAAAGCAGGGCATGGCCGACATCATCATCGGCAAGCAGCGTTCGGGCCCGACGGGGATCGTGAACTGGCGTTCCGGGCATTTCGCTTTTGCGGAGGTCGCCGACCGACCGCGGAAGCGACGTCGGCGGCGTTGCCGTGCCGCAGCGGAGCGTGCCGCAATCGGTTGACGCCTCTGCGCCGCAGACAAAGCCGTCCCGGCGGCACGTCCATCGGGGCCGCCGGGCGGCGGCGGCACGATTCAGCCGCGCGCGCCGAAGCATCGCGTCAATCAGCCGCGGTAGGCCCCCGCCACGCCCAGTCGTAGGTCGCGAGCGGGAACCCCGCCTCGATGGCCGCGGTCACCATCGTCCTTTTTGGCGACGCGGACGGCGTCCTCGATCGCCGCGCCCTTGGCGAGCTCGGCGGTGACGGCCGCCGCCAGCGTGCAGCCCGCCTCCGGGAGACCTTTGGTACTCGCCGATCTTCGGCTCGGCGAACACGGCCGCCTTCTCGCCGTCCCAGAGCAGGTCGACGGCGTCCGCCTGGGAAGTCCACGCCGCCCTTGACGACCACGTAGCCGCCGAGGGCGCTGGATCCTGCGTGCGGCCTCCGTCATGTCCTCGATCGTCCCAGAGCTTGTCCATCCCCGCCAGCGTGCACGCCTCGAACAGTTCGGCGGCCACCGTGGCGAGCGGAAGAATCTTGGCTTTTCAGGGCCTCGTCCGTGGATCGCGCCCTAGCTCCCCGCCCTGCAGATGAGCACAGGTCGAGGACGACGTTCTTCCACCCTGGCTCTTGAGCTCTTCCTCGACGACGTCGATCGTCTCCGGCGTTCCGAGCATGCCGATCTTCACCGTGTCGATGTCCCGAATTTGAGGGCGGCCTCTGATCTGGTCGTGTAGCGAGCTCGGGGGCGATCGACGAAACGATGGTCGAAGTCGTTCTTCGGATCGACGGAGACGATGCACGTCAGGTTCCCATGCCATAGACGCCCAGCTGGTGGAAAGCTTTTGAGATCGACCTGATTCTGGCGCCGCTCTATCGCTCAGACCCGGCAATGACATAGGCGTACGACCATAATGCCCTAGTTAGCGGCCCGCGAAAGGGCGTGCGGCAATCCGCCGCGACGTCGGCACGATACCAGTACGCCAGGCGGGCGCGTCGCTGGCGCCTTCACGGCTGCCGTGTCCTTCCAGTTTCCGTCGGCCGCATCGCCGAGTCGAAAACCGGGGCGGTCCGCTACCGTGCAGCCTTCCATCGTCCGGGTGGTATCTCGTGCGCTCGGCCTCGCCGCGGTCGAGCGAGTCGATCGCTCTGACGTCGGCGGGGGTGAGGGCGACGTCGGCGGAAGCGAAGTTCTCCGCCATCCGGCAGGCGTGACGGACTGGGGAAAACGATGTGCCCTTGGCGAAAGTGCGCAGCGAGAACCGCCTGAGCGGGCGTGCAGCCGTGTGGAGGCGATGTTCGCGACGACCGGGTTGTCCGCTATCGCGCCGCGCACGAGGGGCGCCTACGCTTCGACGGCGATGCCGTTGTCGCGGCAGAACTGCGCCACCGCGGTTTTGGGAAACAGCGGATGCAGCTCGATCTGGTTGGACCGCGGGAAACCGTGCCCGACCGTCGATGAGCAGCTGCAGATGGTCGCGCTCAGTTCGAGACGCCGATCGAGCGCGGCCGTCCCTGACGAACTCTCCATGGTCTTCCACGCGGCGAGATACCCGTCCTGTAGAGGCTGGGCAGCGGCCAGTGGATGAGGAACAGGTCTACGAAGTCGAGTCCGAGCTTCGTCAGATTCCGCGAAAGATCTGCGCGCGCGATCCGGGGCGTGGGCTGCCGTTGTCGAGCTTGTCGTGACGAACAATTCGCGGGGACGGGCGACGCCGCCATCGCCGCCCTGACTTCCGCCTTCGTTTCGCAGCATCTGCGCAGTGTCGATGCTGCCGGTAGCCGATCGAGAGGGCGTGCCGACCGTCCGTTGCGTGTCCTCTGTGATCTTGTAGGCGCGGAAGCCGAGCTGGGGATCGTGGCCGCTGTCGAGGGTGATGTTTCGAATGCTCATGTCTCTATTCTTTGGCTTTTTCGGCCTCGACGGAAGCGGCGCTGGTTCGGCAGAGCCTGGCTTTTTGCCGGAGCGCGACTGTTCGGCGAATGTCCCAGGGGTTTTCAAAGCCGGGCAGGACGCCTTTTGTGCGGTAAAGCCTGGTCGTTCGGCGAATGCTCGCCGTTTGCCATGTCCCCGCGATTCGTCGGACGACGGGCATGCCGGGCGCTGCTGATCGGCTGCCATTTCAGCCCCTATTCGATGGTGGCAATAGCGGGCCGACCTCGCTTTGCGGAAGCTTCCTGAGCCGAGTTGGCGTCTTGCCTCGAGCGCTTTTGCCGCTCAGTCGCGCCCGGGACGCTGGTCGAAGCGATTGCTGAGAATCGTGCGCGTCTTCGCCAGAGCATTGGCGGCATCGTCTGGCGGCTCGCGCCGAGATTTGTTCCGTAAGCTGATCGTTGACGCTCGCTTGACTTCGCCCGACATGGCGCGGATGCGCGCGGACATGTCGGTCACCGTCGCCCCTGCCCGCTTGACGGACCGTCTGATTGATGGCGGTTTCCTTCATAGTCAGTGCCCTTTGTGGGAAAGCAGGCATGTTTTGATAAATGCTGATATGCGTTGAATGGATAACTTTGGGAGACGCAGCTTTAGGGAATGTAAGGGAAGCGTGAGGAGGTCGCTGATTAGCGGATCGAGGCAGAACGCCGGTTGCCGCACTCTTCTCCAGTGCCATGTCGGATGGCGAGAAATCGCTCGATGATGCGCAGCTTGTTCGCCGAACGGTAGCTGTTTGGCCGCTTTATGGGTGACGCTGGCGTCGTGAACTGTCGCTGGCGTCCTCGCCGGCCACACTTCGTGGTCTGGAGGTGATGGGGCGCGCCCTGTGTGCGAGGCGTTCGGGGAGTGACCTCGTGCCGTCGGGCCAGCCTTTCCAGGTCTCGCCTTTTGGCGCATCGGTGTTGACCGAGACGAGGGTGGCCTTGTCGTATCCGATCTCCACGCGTCCGCCGGTGCCGTGGCTGAAGACGGCGACGTGGTCGTTACTGCGGGAGTTGCGGACGGTTTGACCCGGGTCTGTCGTATCCGAGGGGTTTTGAGGATCTTGTAGACGCGCTCGACGGCCTGCCTCCACCGGGAATCTTTAATTGGGCCGGCGGTGCAAAACGCTGCCGCAGTGACTTGGTCATCAAGGCACGTGACCGTGGATGAAGTCTAACCTGGGGACGCTAGTCGATAGGTTGCCAAACGCTGACTCTGTATTCTCGGGTGAGAAGGTCCTGATCCTGAGCTCGAGTTGATTGCGTTGCGTCGCATCGACGAGGGGATGGCCTGTGGCCAAACGGTCCCTTCGCCCTCGCCGTGACCCGGTTCTGGCGCTGCCCCGCATGCCGCCGCTGATGACCCGTACAAAGCTGTCAGAAGAGATGAAATTTGCGTTTTCTCGACATTGCGCCTCCTCGGTTACGGATGTCGGCGACTCAATCGTCTTTGACGGCCACGCGTCGCCGATGAGGATGCTGCCTGGTTGTAGGTGGATGTGTATCCTTGTTCATGCGTACTCGGAATGGCCTTCCGAGTACTCTGTATTCTGTGCCGTCGGGAGCAGTCCAGTCAATGCAGCTCCAGTGGGTGAATTCCTTTGTTGGGAAGACGGGTCGCCGCCGAATCTGCCCTAGATCGGCGACCTCGTCCCATGTGGCTTCGCCGAGACCCGTGTGGCCGGAAGCATGTTGAGGTCCTTGTTGTTCATCGTCGTCACCCCGGAGAGCCGGAGAACACGGCGTCGTCTGCGACTGTCGAGTGCTGCAGCGCCCAGCCGGTCGCCGACGACCCGCAAGAATGGCCTGAGGCGACCAGATGCGGGTCGCCCGAACGAGTGGCTCGACCGCGTAGAGCATGTCCGTCCCCGACTTTCCGCCGACCTCGACCTGATGGTTGCCGGCAACCGAGTGTTTCTGGTCATGATCTCCCCCAGCGCGGAGCGCTCGTAACTGAGAACGGTGATGCCGGCGACCTGCTCGTTCCGTCCTTTCTCGATCTAGTATGTCCTCCCCTGTGCAAGCGACGTTGTGCGACGCCGGAGACGCCCGATCCCCAGCCTTTGCCTCTTGCCCATGAGGTGGATTCGACGGTGGCCGTCATTCCCGTGTGGACCGCGACGTGTCGGCGTTGTCGATGTCGCCCGAGCCGACAGCCGCCCACAGGTGGTCGCCCTGAATGCGTCCAGGCTGACCAAAGAATGCGTCCCGTCCGGCGCCCGCCGAACTTTCCGTTTGACTGACAGCAAAGTCGCGGTGCTTCTCTTTGAGGATCCTAAGTTTTTGTTTCTCTCTCGTCCCAGCTGGTTCCTCGATCGAAGAACTGCCGTGTTCCCTCCATGTAGGCTAGATTGCCTGTGCCTTCGCCATACGAGCATTCAGTCCGGAGAGCATGGGGTCGATGTGGCGGCGGTTGGCTCGGTCGCGCACGGCGAAGGGCACGCTGCCGAGGTTGCCGGACCCAATCGGGGTGTGCATTACCTCGATTCGCTGCTGCTCCTCGGGCGAGAGGGAGGTCCACCAGTCGTTGACCTCCTCGACATTCCACGACGGGTCTGGCTTTGGCCACGCCGTGCGAAAGAATCGCTTTGCTCGCCTCCTTTGCCCTCTCCAAAGGTCTTCAACGACCTTGTGACGCCAGGCCCAACGCGTTGACGATCGCGGCGGCCTGCGCGCATGATCAATTCCCCTCGCCGTCTCGTTGACTTTCTCTCCGAACTCGGTCGTCGGGAATGAACACCCTTCCTCGAGTGCTGATGTTGCAGCCATCGGCATCCGCGCGCCGCTTGAGGTCCTTGGCCTTCCCGCCACCGCGTCGGCCGCGTCGGCCGCCGCCAAGAAGTCGAGCGGCCCTGTTCGAACTGCTTGTACACGTCGCCGACGTCGTCCACAAGCGCCCTGCGCGCCGAGCCTCGGCTCAGCGCATGCGCCGAGGAACTTGTCGGTGAACAAACGCTGTGACTCGTCATGGACCCGCTCGAGATCGCGGGCGTTTTTACAGCTACAGGCTGAAAGCGCCCCAAACCTCCGCTCTTCCATGTCAGATATCCTGAAACGTGATCACGTTTGCCCGATCCTTTCTGGTGCGTAAACCGGAATGCCATGAACTCTATCATGCTTTTCATGTGAGCATGGGAAATAATGCTCATTGCATTTTCGTTCATTGCCCGCCAAGAACTTCTGTTGAGCAGGCAATTTGCTGGGAGCGAGGGGATTGAACGGCGTCTCGTGGACCGCGATTTGCCTTTCTGTCGAGCTGAACCGCGCCGTGCTTTTCAGTCTGTGCCGCGCATTGCGCGGCCGAGGGAGTCGGCGGTCAGCGCCGAGGCTTCCGGTATGGCGATCATCGACTCGTCGGCCACCCGATCAGCGGTTCGACCCGACGAGTACTCCGATTCCGCCCCTGCCCGCGTGCCAATACCCCATGATGAGCTGGTTTTCGCCGCGGCACTCCCCGATCGCGCAGGTCTGAGCGCATGTCGCGGACCACGTGGACCCGGCCGAAACCCAGGCGAAAAACGCTGTTGAGGTCCGGCGGGAGCTCGAGAGCCTTCCCGGCCTCCGTCAGCAGGCGCGACGCCGCCGGATCCGCACCTCGCCGGTGCAGCCACCGCACGGATACGCCGGGCGGGCACGCGAGCGGCTGCTCGTCGGCCTCGGCGTCGACCTCGATGAGCGCAACGCCCCGCTGCTCCTCGGGCAGAGTCTCCAGGATCGCGGCAAGTGCTGAACTCCCGTAGTCGTCGGCCATGAGGAGAATCCAGTCGCAGGCCCGAGGGAGCCTGCCGCCCTGCCGACGGCGCCGATGACGTCTCCCGGACGGCGGACTCCGCCCAGGAGGAGGCTGCCCGCGCCGTGCCGCACGAAGTCGACGTCCATCCAGGATTCCTCCACGCTGTAGGCGCGGACCGTGTACGTTCTGACCCTTTCGCGCTGGCCCGGCGCATAGGCGTACCGCCCGCGCTCGCCGAATTTCGGCAGGTCGAGCACGGGGCCGTCGGGGAAAAACAACTTGACGTTTGGAACCCTGGGGCGGCTGAGATAGCCCGCCACGGCCGGGCCTGCGAAACGTATTCTCCGCATCGAGCGGGTGACGTCGCTGACCTTTCCACGACGATGGCGGCGGGCAGCCTCTCCGTGGCTATGGAGTGCTCGTGGTGCTCGTGGCGCTCATGCCTCGTGCGCGCTCGCGGCCTTCGCGCGGTTTGTAGGCCGCTGCCAGCATGCGCGTCGTTGTCGTTATGGTCGGCATTTTCCTTTTGCGTCAGGCATTTCGACCTTTCTCTTTGAATTGTCTGCTTCATCGGTCTGTCCGTGCGCGCGTCGATAGGCGCGCGGCGGGAGGATCGGGGCGGACGGTCGCGCGGCGGATGGTTTGCGCGCCGCGGATGGTTTGCGCTGCGGACGGTTTGCGCAGCTGGTTCGCGGTGCCTGACCGCCGGCCGGCGGTCAGGTTTGCCGCGTCAAGCGGCACGACGAGCGGGAGCCCCGTGTGAGGGTCGGGAATGCACATGCAGGAGATTCCGTAGATTTCGTCGATGAGCTCCGCCGTGACGATTTCGGCCGGCGCGCCGGTGGCTGCGATGCGCCCTTCCTTCATGACGATGAGATGGGTGGCGTAGCGGAATGCGAGATTGAGGTCGTGAGCACCGTAACCAGCGTGAAATCGCCGGATTCGTGGAGGCTGCGGCAAAGGTCGAGCACCTGAGCTGGTGGGCGATGTCCAGGTACGTGGTCGGTCTCGTCGAGAAGGAGAAGAGGGGTCTCCTGCGCCAGCACGAGCGCGATCCAGGCGCGTTGGCGTTGGCCTCCGGAAAGGCTGTCGACCGCGCGGTCGGCCAGCTCGAGCGTCCGAGTCGCGGCCAATGCGGCGTCGACGGCGGCGTCGTCCTTCGCCGACCACTGCTGAAGAACGACTGGTGGGGAAACCGCCCGCGGGCGACGAGGTCGCGCACCGTGATGCCGTGGGGCGCGTTTGAGCTTTTGAGGAAGGAGGCCGAGCCTGCGCGCGACCTTCTTCGCCGGTAGGAGGCGATCTCCCTTCCGTCGAGCAGCACCGTGCCCTCGCGCGGTCTCGAGGAGGCGCGACAGAGCGCGCAAAAGGGTCGATTTTCCGCACGCATTCGGCCCGATGACGTCCGTGAAGACTGGCGGGCACTTTCGACGTGTCGAGCTCTTTTGCTGACCGTCGTGTTCCTGCAGGCCAGGTGCAGGCCGCGGCCGACGAGCGGGTTGCCCGCGCCGCCTTTCGTTCTTTTGACGCCGTCCATTCTCCCTTTCGGATCGAGAGCGCGAAAGCCTTTCGGCTCAGTCTGGTCGAGTCGGTCTGATTGGATCAGTCCTTGCCTTTGCCGCCTACACCGTCGGCGACCGGGCGATGAGCCACAGCAGATACACGCCGCCGATCAGCGCGGTCGCCAGGCCGACGGGCACGTCGACGCCCACGGGCACGCGCATCGAGGCGACGTCGGCGGCTGTGAGCATCGTCGAGCCCGGCGAGCGCCGACGTGAAAGAGTGCGAGGCGCCCGCTGCGGTCAGCCTTGCCACGTCGCGCGCGCGCCAGAGCGACGAAGGCGATGAGGGCGGGTGGCCGCCACCGCGGTCGAGGTCAGGGCAACCGCGGCGAGCATTGCGGCGACCCTCAGGCGCTCGGGCCGGATCCCCGCCTGCGTCGCCTGGTCGTCGCCCATCTCCAATCTGTCGAGGCGCCGCGACATTCCGCACAGCGCAGGCACAAGGAGGGCAACGGCGACGGCTACGACAAGCGCCTGCTCCCAGTGTGCGTGCGTTGAGCGAGCCGGACAGCCACATCGACGCGAGGGTGGTTTGCTCGGCGTCGCCGTAGGCGAGCAGGAGCGAGTTGACGGCCGTCAAGAAAGAACTGACGCCGATGCCCACGAGAACCAGTTGGTATCCGGTGCTGTGCCCGGCGCCGCAGCGAGCAGGTAAACGGCCGTCGCGGTCGCCATTCCGCCGCAAGTCGCCGCAAACGCTGCTCTCGGGCTTCGCCTGCGAGCACCGCCACGCTGACGATGCCTCCGTCGCGGCTCCCGTGGTGAAGCCGATGACGTCGGGTGAGCCCAGCGTTGCGAGAGACCGATTGGAAAAACCGCGCCGGCCGCCCCGAGTGCGGCTCCCACTGCCAAGGCGGCGACGAATCTGCAGGCGGACGGTCTCGACGATGCGCACAGTCTGTTCGTCGCCGGAGTGTCCAGGACCCTGACCGATTTTCGGCCTCGATGGCGTGCTGCCCGTGCTGATGCACGAGGCCGACGGCTGCGAGCGCGCGGCCGCCGCGCGCCGACGACGAGGGCGCTCCTCGTCGCCTCCAGGCGAACGGGGCCCACCGCGATCCTGATTTTGCCCGGGCTTTTCCTTCCGCGCGCGAAATAGGCGCGTGCCTGACTTTCCCGCTCACGCTCCGCTTTCTCCCGCTCAGATCCGCCCTTTCTCCGTTCACGTCCGCCCTTTTCCCGCTCGCAGGCAACACCTTGCCGCGCCGAACGAGCCAGACGAAGAAGGGCGCTCCGATGATGCCCGTCATCGCACCCACCCCGACTTCCCCTGGGATAGATGACGATCCGCCCCAGCGTGTCCGAGGCCAGCGTCGCCGTTGCGCCGGAGAAGCGCCGAGAAAGGGAGGAAGGCGCCGGTGGTCCGTTCCCAGCGCCCGCGCGCCGCATGCAAGCACATCCGGACGAAGACGACGGGCCCGCAGCGGCCGTCGCGCTTCTCCGCGAGCACGATGATCGAGGTTCGTCAAAGCCGACGTGGCTCGGGGCTTGACGCCCGGCGCCTCGACATGTCCGCGCCCAGCGTCGCCGCATTGAGCGACGCGCCAGCGCGACGGAGGCGGGCTGCCCCCGCGGCCAGGCAGGCGATGAGGACGGGAAGATTGTCAGCCGCGTCCCGCCAGCGATCCGAGCGCCCAATTCCTGTAGATCTGCTGCACCCAGTGCAGGCTGGGCCAGAAGCAGAATCGTGTTGAGCGCCCACAGCACGATCGACAGGGGCGGCGCCCTGCGAGATGAGGCGCGTCGGGTTGGTCTCCGGCCGTCTCGGCGCGCCCCAGCCTCAGGAACCAGGGCCCCGGTCAGCGCGGCGCCGATGAAAGCGAACCAGACGTAGACGGCCACGTGCGAAAGCGCTCTGAAGAACAGGCCGACGATCACACCGGAGGCCGCGCTCGCTGATGCGTGTGCGGCTCGGCCAGTGCGCGACAGCGATTGCAGCGAGCGCCCAGCCAGGCCAGGCATGCGCCGGCGACGGTTGCCGTGAATGTGCGCGAAGCCTTCGTTCGCGCACCACCAAAGTGGGCGTCGTCTTCGGGCTCGAAGTCAGCGCGTCCCAGACCTCGGGCAGCGGCACGAGCCGCGAGCTGATCGCGATGCTCGCGGCCGCAAGCGACGAGCAGGCCGGTCTGACAGAGCGCCGCCCAGGCAGGCGAAGGCCATGGAGCTCGGGGCCTGCCTGCGCGCGAGACCGTCGGATTCGCGTGCGCCGGCGGAGCCAGCCCCGCTTCGGAGCCGACGGCGGATTTGCGTTCTCGCCGGCCCGAAGCCCTCGGCCACGGCGCGCCCGTCAGCCACCGAGTCGCACGACGGCGTCATCATTTGCTTGCCGAGGTAATAGTCGATCCGAACGACGCGCTGAGCCCGTAGACCTGCTTTGATTTGACCGCCGGCATGTTGGCGACCACCGTCGGCCAGGAAGGAGGACTCGGTCTTCTGGTCTCCCGTCAGAAGGAAGACGGTCTGGGGATTGACGGCTTTCGTCAGGTTCTCATGAGGACAGAGGAAAAAGTCGCCGCGCTTGTCCTTCCTCGCTTCGAGGTCGGCGGGCGCTTCGACGATCCTGAAGCCGAGCTTTCCAAAAGCTCTGCTTTGGGGCCCGCTTTCTTGGCCACGCCCTGCTCCCTTGCCCGGCCGTTGCAGGGCAACAGCGGCGTGCCCTCGCGCCTTGATCTTTTTGGCGTCGGCGACGCGACTTGTCGAGTCCGCGGTCGCTTTCTCTTTGTTGGCCTCCTGACCGGTGGCCTCCGAGTTGCTTCGACAGCTCTTTGCCACGTTTGCTTCGAATAGTCGACGACGATCGTCGGGTACTGGGCGGCTATCCCTTTGTAATGGTCGATGACGTCCGCTCCCCGAGCTCGCGATGACCACGAGGTCGGGATTGGCCGCAATGAGGGCCTCTTTGTCGAATTTGAGGTTGGGGTAGAGGACGTCGACGCCTCTGGCGATGGAGGACCACTGGGGAGAAGAAGCCCTTTGTCGTCGGTTATGTTCGACGGGGTCGTGGCGGCCGAGGCCTTGACCGGAGCGTCGATCGCCAGAAGGGTCCTCGTGAGGGTCACCGACGTCGACACGATTCTCTTCGGTTTGCTTTTGAGCGTCAGCCCTTTTTCATGCTTGATTTTCCGAGGCCAGGTCGGATTCCCGCTCCCGAGAGTTCGATGCCCCGTCCGGACGACGTCGCGTCTTTCGAGTCCGAGGAGCACGCCGACAAGAACGTTGTCAGCGAAAAAGAAGCGCCGCAGAACGCGCGAGAGGCGAGATGTCATACTTTCCCTGTGATGCCGAGTCGCGTTTCCGGCGCGATGTAAAGATAGCGTCGAGCCCGGCATGCAGTCCCGCCCTCACGAGGAAGCGCGAGGACCCATGTCTTCAAAGCACCCACTCAGTGCGAGTGGCAAGCTCGGCCCGGCCGCGTCTCGCCGCGCCCGGGCGGCGAGACCTCGCCTCGGCGACGCTCCGCAACGGCCCGAAAGCCAGGGCCGGAGGCGAGGCGCCACGGCGTTGCCCGCCTTGTCCCGCTTGGACTTCTTCTTGCGGCGCGGCTCCTTGCTCCGTGACGTACCGGATCACCCGCGCCGCGCACTTTGTCGACGACGCGAATCAACGGGCCGAAACACCTGATGATGTAGTTGGGTTGCGTTCCTCGTCGCTGACGACGTCCGCCACGGCGATGGCTGCCTGGCGGAGCATTTCGTCGTCGATCTTCGATGCGCCGGCGTGCGGCATACGCAGAGGCCGAGCAGACCGCAGGACGCTGTTGATCTGGTTCAGGAGTCGGAGCGGCCGGTGGCTAGGACTGATGGCGGCGTGGCGGCCCGCGCGGCGATAGAATGCGGTCGACTTCCGGCGTCGGGTCGCGCCATGGCGAAGATCGATCGCGTCAGTCGGCCATCGTGGCGACAAGTCGTCCGCTGAGCGACGCCGCCGATGGAACGCCGATGAGCACGTCCGCGCCGACGAGGGCTCCTTTCCGGGCGACGCTTCGAAGCCGCGCGGGGTTGGTGTTCGCCCAGCCAATTACGTGGGGTTGGCGCACGCACTATCTTCGGAGGGCCGGGCGCCGTTGCGGCGCAGCCGATGACGTCAGTGCCGTGCGGGCATGGGAGGCGGATGATCCTTTAGCCAGAACCCGGCGGCGCCGACGCCGGAGACGACGATCGATGCGTCTTCGATGCGCTTGCCGACGGCGAGGGGCGTTGTTGAGCGCCGAGAGGGTGACGATGGTTCCGCTGCTGATCGTCGTGGAACTTCCAGGATGTCGAGCTCTGCGCAGGCCTCCCTCGTTCAAGCTTTGAAACCGAAATTGCTGAGTTTGATCGCATAGACTGGGATGGCCTTGACGGTGGGTGGTCCCTCAGTGTCGCCTTGGTGTCAGGCACACAGACCACGCGTCGACATGCGCGAATCAACAGACCAAGGGTGCCTCCATGACCAGCAGGGCGCGGGCCGTTTTCGGTGGGGAGTAGGTTTCGTCAGTGACCACCGCGACGGCGTTTCCTTGACGGTCAGGGCTTCGCGTCAGGAGTGTTTTTGTGGATCGCTTGCGCGCGCGCGCGGGCGTGTGTGGGCGGGTCCTGCGGGGTGCGAAGGGGTTCTTCAGCTCAATGAAATCTTTGGGATGTGCGTTCATTGTGGCGTCGGAGATATCTTCGACGGTTCCGACCATCATCTCGATGTTGCCCGGTACTCATTGGCGTGGGCGGTGTTGGCGCGGTCGCAGGTGACCGGGCGATCAGATGTTTTCCAGCGATCGATCGTGTCGATTCCTGGTCACGGGGCCTCCGGCGTCCGCGACCGCCTCGACGAGTGCTGGTGGCCGCGGGTGGGCGGGAACGCTCACGCGAAGGGTAACGGTGTAGCTGGGACTCGGCATTGCGGGAACTCGCCTTCATTCAGGACGCCTGCACTCTTTGGCGCCCGCGCTTTTGGGCAACCCGCGCGGGACGTCGGAGATCGGACGCCTCTATGATTTGCGTTGTGCGGCGAGCCGCGGCGGATATTCGCCCTGGTGGGGTCGGCGTCGCCTCGTCGGTTGCCGACATCGCCCTGTTTGTGCCTGCGGTCTTCGATGATCGCCGGTGCGCAAACCTTGCCGTGCGGCGTGTCGCTTAGCGTTCTGGTGTTCCAGTGTTGTCGCATCGATACGTTTGGCCGTGTTCCCCGAAGCGCTTGTCGTTTAGTTGTCTGTTTTCGGACGAATGACGCGATGTTCGCGGGCGGGCGGATTAGACTCGGGCCTGTACGACGCGATGTTCAGGCTGTTGGGCACATGATCGAGCACTGCTGGGTTCGCTCGATCGTGGGGCCTTGTCCTGTTTTGCGGGACGAAACGGCAATCCGGAGGATCGAGCTCTTCGCACGAGATACGTGGGGCACGGCGAGACTGCCGCGGCTCGTCTATTTCGTGGAGGGCTGGTGACGCGGCCCAGAATGGCGTTGATCGGTTCGTGGCTCGACACCGCGCTCATCCACTGTGTGGTCCTGCTCGACGGGCGGGGCACCGGCCGCTCGCATCCCATCGGGGGCAGGCTGTTTCGCCGTCGTGGCCGACCCCGTGCAAGCCGCTTGTTTCCTGTTTCGCCAGGTTTGCAGAAGCCGACGCCGGGGACCTCCGCTCGCTTCGGGGGGACCTGGTCGGTGTCGGCCGGGTTCGGAGGCTTCGTCGTCACCGCCTGCTTTTCCCAAGCGCCGCAAGGGCTGTCCGGGCTTTATCGCCGGGCTTCGTCGGTTGAGGGCATGCCGACGACGTCTACCGGCTGACCTGCCCAAACCGACGTGCGCAGCGGTTTTTGGGTATCCGGCGATGAGGTCGCGTGGGCGTGTTAAAGCTGGCTTGCGTCGAGCGCCTGCCGACGGGCGAGCGGCTCTCACATGGCGATTCCGGATTGGCATCTGCCTCTGCCGCTCCTACGGGCTTGAGCAGCTGCTTTCTGCTCGAGGCCGTTTTGGACTGTGCGGGAGCGCGTCGGCTGCGCCCGCAGTTTTCGATCGGATAGCGGTCTTGCTCGCGCCCGCGCGGTAGCGTGATGCGAGGCGATTTACGCGGGCCTCCACTGGCGTACGGCATGGGCGCCGACTGCGTCGCGGTGAGTTCCGCAATTTGCTTGCCGATGTCGCCGTGGGGCCGCAGCGGAGAATCGGGCTAGGGCGAGGGCGGCGGCTTTCATTACGGGGGTACGTGTATCCGTGGCAGATGCGGGGATCCGGCGCGTCGCGCCCATCGCCGACGCGGCCGACGCAGCCGCTGATCTTGGCTGCGTCGCTCTACGACCGAGGGCCTGCTGGGCTAACGGGGCTGCTGGACGCGGGGTTCGGAGCCGGGCGCGGGGTTTGGAGACGTGGCCGCCGCTGGAGACGTAACCGCTGCGCGAAGGGTTCCCGCGACGCCTGGGTATGCCAAACGGGACATGTTCGTGCCTACTGATCTGTGGATGGAGGTGCGCCTTGCCGGCTTCCGACGCTGGTTTCGACACGTTCCACCGACGGCTCGCTCATGAGGCCCGCAGATGATCCTCAAGTCATCGGGGCGGTGGGTGGTGGAACGAATAATCTCTGGGCGCTGCTGGTGTTGGCCTAGATGAAGAGTAGTGCGTCCACGCTGGCTTGTTGGGTCAACTGGTGAGTTGTGTATGAGGCGGATGGTGTACGGCTTTTGTAACGAGTATGGTCTACGGCGTGTAAAGAGGACGGACGAGGGGAGGGAGGCGGATCAGGAGATCAACTCTCCGTAATCATGGAAACCTTTTCGACGAAAGTGGTCGTTCATGGGTTCGGCCGGAAGGCAAGTTCTCCACTCTTCGCACGGCTTGTAGAAGCAATCTACCGCCTGGCTGCTCTCCTCAAACTAGTGTTTCAAACTTATTTGAAACGGTTCAAAATTCTGAAAACTTCGGGTCTTGGGACGAGTATGTATGGTCAGCCATTGCCCAGAAAATACCAGTTGGACGCCATTCGCTAACACTGCCACGATGCTAAACGAGGTTGCGTGTGGGAACAGCTTCAAAGCCGATGTTGTGGTTTAATGGCACCTCGACGGTTTACGAAATTAAGTCTGGAGACTCTTTAGTGCGTCTAGAGAATCCAGTGGAACAACTATCGCGGAAGTGTTCAACTCATAGCAGATGTTGTTCAAGTGAAAATCATCTTGATACACTTCTAGTCAGACTAGTCCCAGGGTGTAGAATTATTGTTCTTTCTTCGCGTTTTCAGTTTGCAAATCAGTGCGGGAAGCAATTAAGAAACAGAAATGATGTCTTCAGTATGATTTTAACGTGCTAAGAACTAAAGAGGCAAAAAATTACTAAGAAATCTTGGTATCTGTCCTCCCAAGGTTCCTAATACAGTAAAGAGTTTGTCTGAGAAATATTCTGTGGGGAATTTGGCCTGCCCAGTTCATGACCAGATGGTCCAGGTGCTGCGTCGTTCACGATCGCGATCCGCTGGCACAGCTTTGTTGGGTTGATTCACGATCGTTATTATTGGCCTCACATTGCTTAGCCGGCCAGATAAAGAAGTCGGAAGGCGTATAATTGAGACTGTCAACACTCCTCTAATTAAAGCTATCGATGGGTAATTTCCGCATGCTACCCATATCTCATGACAAAAACGGTTTGAGGCTTGCTTGCTCTCGCGAGTGCGCAGATCAGTCCCTCTGGTTTGTTTCAAATCATAGGCCGGTGCAGCAGCAGCTGCCAACAAAACCAAGCAGACCTTGCAGATCTCTGACCGACACGGTGCGTTGTTATCACTTCGCGCCCCAAATTACGGCGACTACCGGCAACAAGGATGGAATAGCGGAATTTGGTAATAGAGCTTCCTCAAAGAAGGAAGAGCAAACTATACTGGAATTCTTTTAACTGGTGAAATAAGTGAAAGTGAATATGAAGTCACTTCGCTGTAACGTAGAATATCATCGTATCGTTTTTAGTCGATATGGTTTTAAAACTGTTTCGCTAGAATGCGAAATTAACAATGTGTGGTTATAATATTTTCATTGAAAATCTTCCAGGAAGTTTGTATCAGGCTTGATATTTAATGAACTTATTTTAAATTCGAGATGGTTCAACGGAGAAACAATGCTAATTACAAAGATCCTAATATGAACGATTTTTTCAGATCTTACCTGTTACCTATCGAGACTATCATTGGTGGTTATGGTGACTTTTTGGCGATAGGAGACGCCCTACTCAGCAGAGGCGGCGGTCCTGCGCATACGCTTTGTGGCAGTTCATTTGACGCGCCACTATCGACTCCGGATCAAGATGGCAAATGTTTACGTCAGCATTTCGTGTCAGATAAGATGGAAAAGCGGCGGATTTCGCGGGGTTCTCGCTGAAGCCCTCGAAACTAGTTGAGAAACTTTGGATTGTAACGACTCCTGCTTTGAAAGGAAACGCAGAGTTCGACTCCATGAAGGAAAGCACTTTCGGGCGGGTTACGTTAGAGCTTTCCATAATGCATCCATAGAAACCTTGGCAAAGTAAGTGAAGGGAATCTTGACCTGGGGTACTGTTGTCAAGCTGTTTACGTGACGGGTGCTAATCAACAACCTGGTTGACGATCTCAATTCAAAAGACCTTCCGAGTCGCTGCTGTGGCTATGAGGACCTTTATTCTTCAACAGTCTTAAGCAATGGTTGAGTGTAGTTATTGGTTGTATAATATTGATTTATGGAGAGTCTCTAGTGATGTCAGATGATTGAGAATTTTAGAAACTAATGAAACTTCCGTCGCGAGAAACTGCTGAAAGCTTGTTTTCTAGAGCATGTAATTGTGAAAATTTTCTCGCGTGCGCGCTGAGGACGAGGACGATTTTGCCGCAACGAAGAAACTTGAGTGCTCTCCGCGAAAAACATGCGAAATCTACTGGTTCCATGACAATGCGGATCGGATTTTAGAGCAGTTGGAAATACGCTTCAACTAAACTGTTTTTTGTTGAGGAGGAAGAAGTTGGTTAGGTACTCGATGGGATTACAGAAATAGGTATCGCATACACGCTTACTATGGCATGCTCTAGGTGCACATAGAGATGAAAGTGGAAGTACAGGTGAGGTCTTTTCCGGAATTGGTGCCTTCTGATACAGAAAACAGCTGTTACAGTTTATTTGCTGGGAATACTGTGTTTGTGTAGCGGAGGGAAGGAGGCTAGGGGTATTGTGGACTTGTATAGTAATCCTCTGCCCGTGTTTCGCATTTAGTATAGATGAA
>BNJV01000206.1_pt1 | contig 99607 bp, 180 predicted proteins | sample 8540591 | NCBI WGS metagenome assembly BNJV01 (sample SAMD00202457, study PRJDB9452) | human saliva metagenome | host: Homo sapiens | reverse complement strand
TCAGTTACGTATTGCTGGGGATCCGCGTCTTTCTTCATTGCCGCGCGCATAGTTTCGGCACGGTGGGTGCACCTGGGCGATGCCAGCGCGAGCCGTCCTGACCGTTCTTTCCTCTCGTCTCGGCCGCCGCCTTGCGGCACAGGGCCGCTGCGACGATGCGCTGTTCGGGAAAGCCGAGGGAGAATCCGATTTTCAACAAGGGTCGCTTTTTCCAGGTCGTGTTTCTGCATGTTTAGACTGCGTCTTCATGGGAATCCTCGGTTTCGATTTCGACGCCCGTTGCCGTCGGATGAGTTGCCGCGCAGTCAGGCGCTCATCATGGGAGCGGCGGCGCTTGTCTCCTTCGCCGTGCTCGGCCTATGCGTCGGTTCGGAGCGATGACGTACCTCTCGCTTGCGAATCCGTTCTTTTTGGCGACCGCGCTCGTGCTTCGCCCTCATCGGATGCTTCGCGGCTTGTCAGGTGGGAAACTCGTTCTGGCGCAGGCCTCGCTCTTCTTTTCTTTCGTCCTGGTTGCCATGAGCTGCGCGTGCGGAACGCATCCATCGGCGCCTGTCGCTATCTTTGCGCTTCTGCTCGGCGCCTCGTCGGCGTCACCCTTGGCATTTCCGTCGGCGGCATCGTTCGCAACGCATTCGGCCTGATACGGCGGTATCGCGCTGACCGCGCTGTTCGCCATATATTTCATCTTCCTCATGTTCGTCGTGCCCATGCGTAGGAGACGGTCGAGCATGTCGTGGGAGCATGATCGCGGGCCCCTGTGATAGACGAGGCTGCTCTTGCGCGAGCTCGTGCCGAGGTCATAGCGGCGCGTTCCTCGGCGCTCAGAGACGGAGAGGAGGTCCTCGAGCTCCTTCTGCAGAACTACAGCAACGCGCGCGCTGATGCGCTCAGCGTTTCGGAGAATACGGTCAAGACGCATGTCCGCCAGCATATACGGGCGCCTCGACTTGAATTCGCGCCAGCAGCTCCTGGCGCTCGCCGAATCCATCCCCCTTAAGGAAACGGATGGGTAGGAGGGCTTCCCGGTTTCACGACGGTGTCTGCTTGCCCATGGAGGGGGTCGAGGGGCGTTCGACCAGCAGGCGACCGTTCGAGACGATGTCGTCAGGCGGTTCGAAGGCCGCGCGATCGTCTCATACGTTGTGATTCAAACGGTCATGCGCTCGTCCTCGGAGTAGCTTGCGCGATGCCGTCCTTCCCCTCGAGCGCGACAGTTCCGTCAGCTCTTTTCGCCCGCATCCGGGCAACGCATGCGAGGTGCGCATGATTCCCTTCGTTCCCGCCGTCGTTCCCCAACATTCTGCAGGCGCTGTTCTGTCATCGTGTTCGCTCGTCGCCGCACCGTATATGAGCGAAGCATGCAGGCACGTTCTATCTCGGCTTCCTATGCTCAGCTCGCGAGCCTGCCCGCGATGGATGCGAATCCGGCGTTCAAGACCATCGTGGACCCTATTCGCGAGCTGCTACACGGGCGTCGCCTTCATCTCGTCGTCATGTTCATCGGTGCATTGCCCAAGCGCTGGCAGGCCGTGCGCAGGAGCTGTGGCTGCGCGTTCCGAGCTCAGCGTCATCGGCGGCATCGTCATCTGCGCCACGTTGCCAAGGTCGTTCATGGTGCCTGTCGCTCACCCCTTATTGGAACCATATCTGGGGCGATGCGGCGCCGTGCATGCTTGGCCCGCACGGCGGTTTAGTGCCGCTGCTCTGTCTGCTTTCGCGCGCGGATCACGTCGTTCAAAGCCGTGCGGAAGAAGATAGCCCGCAACCTGGAAGAAGGTGCGGCTCGGTATCCGTTATGGCGCTGCTTGTCGCAGGGTAACCTGCTTGGGCGTGGGGCATGCGGTTGCGTTGGAGCCGATGCCTCGAATTTCCTACGTACGTAGCGACATCGGTGACGTATGCGGTCATGGGCATCGCGTATCCGCGCTGAAGCTCCATATGCGCTTCGTCGAGTCAGCGCGCGAAAGAAGACTGGAAAAATCGAATTTCCCAGCTGGCCCTGACGTTACGTCAGGGGTATGCCTGTTTTTGCAGGAAGGACAGGAGGTTGCGCATGGGCTATCTTGATCATGGAAGTAGCGGACATCGCGAAGGTGTCCGTCCGGACGCTTCACCACCACGACCGAATCGGCCTGCCGCCGCGCAAGCTCGATGAACGGGTACCGCAGATCTACGACGATGCGGACCTCAAGACTCTGCAGAGCATCCTTTTCTGGCGCATTCAGGGTTTTCCGGAAGGAGATCACAAGGTTGGCTCATGCAGGGCGATATCGACAGGATATCGCCGCTCGGAGCGTCAATTGTAGCTGATCGAACAGGAGCGATGGCGCATGGAAGAGCTCAAAGGAACGCCAAGAGAAGCATCGAAGAGGAGAAAGGCGGGCCGATCATGACCGCAGAAGAGAAGTTCAGCGGGTTGACTTGGAACGACAGCAAGGAATATGATGAACGGCGCGAAAGCGCTACGGCAACGACGTCATCGATGCCGGCATCGCGCGGCAGAAAGGAAAGGAAGACGAGGGGCGACCGATGCGTTCAACGACGTGTTCTTTTCGCGCTCAGCGCACCTGGAGCAGGATCGCGCTGACGCTGCGGAGAACGTCGCCATCGCGCAGCGCCTCTGAACGTGCTGAGGACCCATTCGTTCGATTGTTCGACTGGAGGGTTCGGGCATATCGGCAGGCAGGCGGCCGAATCCGGCGCTTCAAGGCGAATATCGACGTTCGGAGAGGTACGGCGCAGTATGCGAGCGACGCCATCGCGGCTTTTGAAGGAGTATAGATGCCGTCGAAGCAGAGGCGGTTTTGGTCATCGGATACGTAAGGCGGTCGATGAACGAACGCGCGTCCTCAGATGGGACGAAGCATCTTCGAAGCCGGTACGTGCGCGTATGTCGATACGATCGACGGCCATGATTTTCAACGAGGCAGCCCCTGGTCGCGCAAGCCCAGGGCTGCCTTGCTACGCCGCATCTTGAAGGAGGGGTGATGCGGCGGAGTGTGCGCCACGCTTTTCAGCGTTGTATCGGTAAAGGTACCCTGGAATCTTGTTCGTGGAGAATCCGCCCCTAAGATCGTACAGGTTCCTCAGCGTGGAATCAAGGTCGTTACGCGATGTTCCCTGCTAGGAAACGGCGGCGTAGCGGCCGAAGGTGACCTGGCGGTTTGCGGCAGCGCCGACCAGATACACGGGGTAGTTGCCCGCGTAGGGTGCTGCCGACGTGGTGCCGACGGCATGTAGTCCCTTTATCGGTCGGCCGTCCTTGCCCAGAACCTGCGTGTGCTTGATGCGCACGCCGTCGAGAGGGTCAGTGGTGCTGCCGCCGAACCACGCGCCGTGTAGAACGGGGCCTCGCGGATGGCGGAGAGGCGATAGGCTTCGCCGAACTGCGTATCTTCGCCGGCGTCATATAGGGCGTTGGTATGCCGACGGTGGCGAGGAAGGTGGTCTTGGCATCGCCCGTAGCTTCAGCTTGTCGGCAAGCTCGTCGAGCGTGTGTCGGCCTTCTACCGCAAGGCCTTGCTCGTGATATTTCTCGCCTGGCAGCAGGCCTCGTCGAGGTCTTGTCTCGTGAGCTGCATCTTCCAGGTTGGCGTGGCCGAGCATCCCTGGGTTTGAACCTCTGCACGTCGTCACCGTGCGTTCACGTCGAAGACCCGGCACCACATGCCGCCGGGATGCCGCGCGGAGGCAAAGGATCGCATCGTAGTTCGCGGATTCGTCTGCGATGCGCTCCGTTGCGGTCGACCTTTCAGGAAGGGCTGAGAAACTGAGGTTGAATTGCCGTCTGCCGCCCACCGGTCCGTCCATGCGGCGTCCGCCACGCCGGGGCGACGACGCCGCGGTCGAAGACCATCGTGGCCCCACGGCGTCCATATCGGCGCTCGCGCCCAGAGCGCCGCCTGATGCCGGCGCCGGTGTTGTTCTGGTTGTAGTTGAGCGAGGTGATGCAGCGGGACGGCCTCGGGATCGCGTGCCTGAGCATGTCGGGATTGGCCGGCAGCTGCCGGTAGCTGGTGATGATTCTTCGCAGCGTTGATCTGGATGTTCCCGTCCGGCGTGCTGAAGATATGCCGGCCACTGTGCCGTCGTCGCCCCTGGACGAGCTTCTGAGGTCGTAATTGTACAGCACTCGCCGCCATCGCTGATGATGACCCAACATGGCTTCACATGGTCGGTGTCAAGCATCATCCACGAAACCGGATTGAGATGTGGTGGCACTCAGGGGAATAAGCACAGGGTGCCGCCCGCTGGCTGTTCCGCCGTTCTCCACATCGACGACGACTTCCGGAGGCTTCGCCGAAGTGCTTCGTAGGTGTCGGCGATCCATTCCACGGTTGCGCCGGAGTCTCGACCCAGGTGCGGGCGACGGACTGGTCGTTCTGAAGGAGGCGTAGCGCGCCCATTCATTGAGCCAACGGCCCTCGCTGAAGTCGCCGATGCCCTGTTCGATCTGATAGCGGGAATGGATTGCGCCGATGTCGAAGTGGGCCGCGCTGCGGCGTCGGGCGCCTTGTTGTCGATGATGTACTTCGCGCCGAGTTCGGCCAAGGTCGCGCCGGCCATGATGCCGGACATGCCCGCCGACGACCAAGATATCGGTTTTCGACCCCGCGATATCGCCGATCCGGGAGCCTGCCCAGCCAGCGTCACCGCCGCCGGCTGCGTTCGCGCAGCACCGCCGGCCGCTACGGCCTTATCGGCGGTTTCGTCGATCGCTCGGCGCGCAGCCTGCGAGCGCAAGCGCCCGAGGGCGCCGCAGGCGCCGGCGCCGGCCAGGAAGCGATGACATTCCCTTGATTCGTCTGCATATCCTCCTACGACGTTCGTTCCCGACGATTCCTTCGCCGTCCCGCGATACGCCCGAGGATAGGCGCATGTTTCGTTGCCGCATCACCCCGATGGGGCCTCTTGTGCGGAACTGGCCAGCGAAACCGCTCACCCACGATGGGGTATTTCGCGGGTAGAGCAAGCCCATCAGCATGATGCTCAATTATCCTAGGCTGATTCGCTGAAGAAGAGGAAGCGTGTCTCGGCAAGCGTCGCGCTCTGCGCCAACCGATAAGGATTTCTCCGCATCGTCGATCAAACCCGATCCAATGCTCGCGTATTCGCCCGATGCGCGCACGCGCGCCTTCGCTTCGGAGGAACGCGCGCAGGCGTCGCGACCTGCTCGCCGCGTCCATCGTGCCGCAGCTTCCGGCGTTATCGTGAATGGAACCGGGTTCATCCCGAACTCGCAGGCTTCTTCGGTATCGGACGCGAGATTGACCCCCATGACGGCGCTTGCACCTTCGCTGGGCATCCTTGCGACGCGCCGGCTGTCCCACATCGATGCGCGCCGTTTTCCCAGATCGCGCTCGTGATGGCCGCAGCCGTCGTTCCCTGCCCGGTTTCGCGGCTCATCTCAGAGCATACTTCTCGTCCTTTGCGGGCACGCTCTGATCCGCGTCGTCTGCGTGGGCCATCGTGGTATTCGCCATTGCCGTCCTGCGCTTTTCCGATGCGCGCATCGTATCGTTCTCGTCGGCACGGTGTCGCAGCTCGTTTTGGGTTTTCTGCACCATGTTCCGTCGGGACCATATTACGTCGCATCGCGCGCCAGGCTGACCGCGGCTATTCCATCATCTCGCTCACCCTTGATAGCGAACTGTATTTCACGCGTATCCGCTACATCGATCGCAAGCGCCTTAGGAGTCGACACACACCTCGGCGGCATGCGGTCTGTGGCGGCCTGCTTCGCATGCTTCTTATAGGCGTGCGCCACGTTTCGGGCTCACATTCAACGAGGTGAACGATTCGCTGCTCGTCACGGTGCCCGGATAGCCTGGTCCTTTCTCTCATCATCGTGGGCGCGGTGGTGCTGGAGACATTCAAGAAGACGGCGCCGGCTGAAGCGAGGCGTTCTGTGGATGACGCCCTTTTCACGATGGTGGTTCTCGTCCGGCAGGCTGCCTGATCGCGCCGCTCGTATTCGCCGCGATGCGACGACCTGTAACATCCTTCTGCGCGTCGGCCACGATGTTCACGATGCTGACCTGGCCTGTCATCTATCTCCATCGGTAGACGTAACGTGTTCGCTGCCCTGCCGGTCCTCGCTGGCGTGCGCATTGCGGCAGTGGGAGCGGCATCACCTTCGGCGCTGCGGGCGTAGCCATTGGGTGAATGGCGTCCCGGTCAGCGATCCATTCATCGCTCAAGCGGCTGTCGCAGCGTTCACATCATGGCATTCGTTGCGTTTCTTGATTGGTTCCGCGATTTCAGCTTCGGCCGCGCCATCGAAGGCATCGAAGAAGTGGAAGACGCGGGAATCGAGCGGCGGGGCGGCTATCCGATGAGAGGTGCGAAGTGTCGTTTCGAGCATAAGGGCTCACGACGCGAGCTCGAGATTCTACAGCTTGCGCGCGGGCGCGACGGAAAGTTCATCGAACAGGAGCTTGTGCTTTCCTCACAACACCGTCAAGACCCATATCACATTCATCGAAGCTTGGCATCCATTCGCCAAGAGCTTCTCGATCTCATCGAGGGTAAAGGCGGACGCGGCGGCGTCAAGGCATAGACGAGGCGCCGGATGCAGCGATGTCAAGCTCTGCGCAGCTCTCTCGCGCGACGCCTTTTAGGTTTACGCATGCGTCGCAAGGCTTTACTCCGAAATCCTTACGGCCCGCGCATAAAGCGACAAATGTATCGACTAAGAAGAATATATAGCGTACGTCCCATTCATCTGGTATATAGAGAGCTAATCTTGGCTACGCACGCGACACCATCGTGTTGGCGCGTGTGTGCGGGAAATCGAGGCGGCGATCGGCAGCAGGGTAACGTCAGCGCGACGGCTCAAGGAGAGGGATCCATGATATCCAAGAGGTTGTGCGGTTGGGCGTCTGCGCTTGCGGCGCTCGCCATTTGCAGTATTCCCGGCGGCCTTGGTACCAAGCGGGACGACGCGACGAGCGTCGAAGAGAGATCCAGGCTGCCATCGTTGCTGCGCCCAACGGGGAGCAGACGGACGTTGCCGTTCGGGCGATATATCTGCGGCGACGCAGGTCGTCGCCGTCGGGGAAGAACATCGTCACGGTCGCCGGCGGGGATCAGGCCCCCCACCGCCGCGACGAGTTCCATCAATTACTTGGTCGTCGAACTGGTGCAACGCTTCCATCGCGACGGCGGGCTCGTGCTCGACGGTGACGGCAAGGGCGGCTTACGTGACGAACGAAGGATCGTTCACGCTCGAGACGGCGATCGTAAGAACGGAGCGCGATCACGCGAGCAACGGCGGCGGCGTGTGTCTGGCAGGGTGCCGATGCCACGTTTCACGATGAACGGGGAACCATTTCGAACACGACCGCGCTGTGTCTCCGGACAGCAGGGTGCGGTTTGCCCGTGGATAAAGGCGCTGTCGGCTTCAAGGAACGGCGGCACGGTCGAATCCACGGCGGTGCGGAACCAGCTGTCGTCTCGGTGCTCGTGAACGCTTCCACGATCTCACGATGGACGGCGGCACGATCACCGGCGGAAATGCAGGGCATCCAGCTGCAAAGCTCGGAGACGTCCTCGCCCTCGCATGCGGAAGACGACACCGGCTACCGGCGTGACGTCTCGCTTCACGATGAACGGCGGCATCGATATCGAGTGCAAGTCGCCCGTCGGCGGCGGCGTGTGCGTACACGGCGGCACCCAACTATCGCGACTTTCCGCTCGAAGGCGTACTTCACGATGAACGGCGGCACGATCACCGGCAATGAAGCCACGGGCGTCGTATCCGTGAGCGGCGATTTCATGCTCGGCGGCGGCGGCGCGTCTTCGTGGAAAGAAACGGCAGCACGTTCGATATGAACGATCGGCGTCATCTCAAACAATAAGGCTTCCGGTATGGGCGGCGGCGTCGCTGCCTTCGATCACTTCGCGCGACATTCTTTCCGGGAAGGTGCGCGCCGTACCCAGCGCAGCGGCCAGTATTGACGAAGCGGTATTCAGCAAATGGGTCTGAATTCTATCCTGCCGCGTTCACGATGAACGGCGGCTCCATCGTCGGCACAAGGCCGAAGGCGGCGGCGCGGCCGGCGGCAGCGCGGCGGCGGCGTGTGATCCGCATCTTCCCTGGTCACGCTTAATGCCGGTCTGATCGACGGAAAATACGGCCGACCGCCGCGGGCGGCGGCGCATCGTCGGGTCCGTCCCGTATGTGCTCAATGCCTACGACGTCGTCGTGACGAGCAATCACGCAGCGCGTCATCGGCGGCGGCGCGCTGGTTCTGCCCGACCGGCAAGGCGGCCTTCTCCGTGAATAACGGCGCAGCCGTCTACGGCACCACGACGCTGCGCTGCGGACGGCGTGGCCGCCGTCCGCAGGCGGGCGAAGAAGCCACCACGACCATTTTCCGGACCGCATGCTCGGCGGCGGCGTGGCCAACTGAGTATGATCGGCGGAATCCTCAAAGCCGCATCGTCTTGGGCGCGAGCCCGACCCCGATGTCTTTATGCGCTACGATCCCGCGTCGAGCAGCAACGTTCCGGTTTCCGGCATCTCACAGAGAGCGCCGACATCTTCGCGCTCAAGGCGACGCCGACCCGGCGGCGATCGACCCCTGGCTCCAGCCCAAGGCGAAGCTGACCATCACGAACGACTCGGCTGCCCGGGGCGGCGGCATCGGCCTCGAACGGCGTTTCGACGCTCGGCAAAGTCAATGTCCACACCAAGAAAGGTCGTCGTCAAGAAGGTCTGGGACACTCGCGAGTCGTGCGCCATATCCCGGTTCGATCAAAGTCTGGCTCTTGATCGACGGCAAACGCACCGAAAGCGTCGAGGCTCACCAAGGATTCTGGATGGACGCATACCTTCGAGGCCTTTCCTCTGAATGCGGATGTCAGCATCCAGGGAAGATGAGGCTGTCGAGGCTGGACCGCGAAGGTGATATGAGACGAAGAGGTGAAGCGAAACCGAGATCGCTTTCACGATCACGAACACGCCCGGATGCGAAGTCCACGTCGGTTTCGGTGGAAGAAGGTGTGGACGACGCCGATAACAAGGGATGGATCGCGTCCGGCATCCGTCAAGGTGCAGCTCACGCGAATGGCGAGGCAGCTGGGGATCCCGTCGTATGGAACAGCGATTCGAACTGCGGCATATACATGGACCGAGCTTCCTGTCATGAAGAGACGGCTCAGCGTGGAATACACCGTCGCCGAGGTCGATGCGCCGAAGGGACGGCAGGCACGCATTGCGGGCAGCGCTTCGGAGGCTTCACGATCGCAACGTGAAGGAACCGACGAAGCCGTTGGCGCAGCGAGCAGCCCAAGAAGCCGCGGATTTCCAAGATTCCCGCGACGTGGCGACGATCGCGTGCGATGACGTTTGCGCTCGCAGGTGTGTCGGTTGCATCGATCGCCTGCATCGCTGCGGCTAGGAGGGCGATGCGCGGCAAGTCCGCGCCTCGAGGAAGCAGATGTATTGTGCGCGGTGCGCGATGCGCAAACCGACAAGATCTGATGAGGCGCGGTCGGACGCGCTCGCGCGGCGCGGGCCTGCCGCGGATATTGCTGCGATCCAGATTTTACGCGCTGCATGCGACAGGCCCCGGTTCTTTCTTCGACGGCATGCCGCTTTGCAGGATAGGTTGATTGCCGGGCTGCTGTCTGGTCAGCGCATCCGAGCTCCTGCTGCTGCTCAGGTTGTCGATGAGTTCCTGGTTGGAATGCACGCCGAGCTTCGCATAGGCGTTTCTTCGCATGCGTGCGCACGGTATTGTCTCGCTATGAACGGGTGTTCGGCTATGTAGATCTTGCTGCGTCCCATCGCGATGCAAAGCGCGGCGACCTGGGCCTCGCTTCGAAAGCCCAGAAATGCTCGCGCAGCCATGCGTACGGTGCGCTCGAGAGAGCCATATCCGACGCGTCGAGGGCATTGTCGACTGCAGGGATTCCGATCCTCCTTCCGTCTGGACGGCAAAGCGAGGTCGGCACCTCGTCGTCCACGGCGAGCAGCGGACGCGTGCGCGGTATCTCGCTCGTCAGCAGCGCGGCCATGCCGGGCGCGTGCGAAAGGACGATGGCGCCGACGGTGGCGCTCGCGGCGTAGGCGGCCGCGCCCACGATCGATGCCACGAAGACGAGGAGCATCGCGAGTCAGCATCGCGTCACCGCTATCGTGCGGCCCAGGCCAGCCCGCATATAACGTGTGTATGCATCGCGGTTCGTGTGCCGTGCGACGTCCTGAAGCGTGACCCACATGATGCCGAGCATGGGCGTATCGGCCGCGTTGATGACGGCGACGGCGAGCGGAAGGGCGTCGTCGGGAGGCAGCTGACAACGCCAACGCGCCGAATGCGACCAAGGTGATTTCGGTGCGCCAGAGAAACGAGCACTGAGCCGCCGATTCTTCACACGAGCGACCACCAGATGATGAAGAGGCCCGGCGGCGATGACGCCGAGCTGATGGACCATACGTTCGGGGACGTCCAGCTGCACGGGCTGGCCGAGGAAAACCTCCGGGCGACGCCGAGGAGCGAAGCCGAATGCGGCGGCAAGCCCTCCGACGATGATGAGCGCCGTCGAAATCCGGGCTCGGCGTCGAAGACGGGTTTCGGCACCGGCGGGGTTCCGATGTCGATGCGCACGCGCGCGCTGGTGGCAGAGGGCGAAAAGGGCGACGCCAAAGCATGCCTGCGGCAAGCATCGTGGTGGCGGGCGCGAAGCTCACACGGAAGTCCGCCGAACGATCCCAGACAAGCGAGGAGAGGCGTAGAGAATGCAACGTCTCAGGTCGGGCCTGATGTCGCTTTCGATCCACATGGCGCCTCCGGAGCGCTTCCGCCGATGCCGGCGAGGGATGCAGGCGGGCCAGAAGGATCCCATGTTCGAAGAGACGAGCCCAGAAGGCGATGAGGATCGACCCGACCGTCGCGAGGAAGGTTCCCGCGAACGAGATGGCGCGCCGCGCTTCCGGCGTCGCAGGGTGCTTCAAGGCGATAAGCGCGCCGATGAGCATGGCAAGACCGTAGAACAGCTGATTGACGATCGTGAGCGTACCTGCATCGCTCTGCGCATACGCGCCGAAAAACGTGCATTGCATCGCGCGCGCGTCGCGGCAGGCCGAGGAACGGTGCGAAAAACGGCGTCGCCTTCCACGGCGTTTTCGATGCATGCGCCCGGTTCCGCGCATCGATATCGTCGGTCATGCATCCCCCTCTTCCACGCATTGTCAGATTGTACGATTCGCGCCCGTGCTGCGTCCACCGCTTCACACCTTTAGTGTGAGCTTCACGGAAATCGCTGGTTATTCACACCTTTGAGTGGCTTTCTCGGTATGCGTGCGGGGCCGTAGGATGCTTTCAGGCAACGCGCGTCGCGACGCATTTGGCTCAGCGCCGTTGGAACCTTCGATGGATGTCACCTTCGGCACCTCGGCTGCGCCTGTGCGATCAGATCCGGTCGAGCGCGGGTCGGCCCGGTCAAGTCGAGCATCAGCGCCTCGCTATGCGCCCGCGCGTGCGGCTCGGCAAGAAGACGAAGCCGCTCGTACGGCCCACGACCGAAAGGGGAGGGTTCCGAAAGATGGCGGGAGAGGGCATGACGATATCGCGTCGCCGGTTCGCGGGTCTTATGGCAGTGAGCTTATGCTGGCGGTCGCTGCCATCGGGTGGACTCTTCGATGCGCGCCCGAATCCGCAGCGACGTCCGAGGCGAAGAAAAGCTCGACTACGATGTCGTCGTGCTCGGTGGCGGCGGGGCGGGCATGTCCGCAGCCGGCAAGGCGGCCGAGGCGGAGCGCGAAGACCATTCTGCTCGGAAGAAGGACTGGCTTGCCGGTCGAGCTCCATCTGTCTCGGCGGCTTCTATGGCGCGAACAGCGTCATTCAAAGGAATTACAGCATCACCGACGACACGCCCGGGTCGCTCCTCGAGTACTTCATGAGGCGCAACGGCGACAAGCTCGATTACGACGTCCGGGAATTCTGCGCGATACTTCGGCGAGACCATCGATTGGCTCGTGAGGATCTGAACGTTCCCTTTCAGGAAAAAGCCGCTGCTCAAGGGTTCCGATACTCGTTCCGCGTCAGGCGCGCTGCCTGAACAGCGGCATGGACGCTATCCGCCGTGCGCGAATGGGCGCTGATCAGAGGTGCCGAAGTGAAATACGGTATTGCCGGCGAATCCTTATCGTCGAAGACGACAGCTCAGTTTCCGCGTCATCGCGCGCACGAACATCGGGGAGGGCCATCCGCTATAACGCGAAGAGCGTCATCGTCGCGACCGGCGGGTTCTGCCGCAACCACGAAAATGATTTCCGAATACATGCCCGATTTCGCTTCGATCTCGACCGAGGTCGGCGTCGGCAGCACAGGCGAGGGTCTGAGGATGGGTCTGGACATCGGCGCGGACTTCATCGGCCACGGCGGCGTGAACGGCATCCTGTGGTGTTACTGCGGCGGCGGGCCAATCGAAGCTCATCGACAAGAAGGCCCTATGGTCGACACCCGACGGCAAACGCTTCGAGAACGAGGCCGGGCAGACGACGATATCTTTACAAGGTCGCGAGTTCGACGGCACGAAGTTCTATGCGGTCTACGACCAGGCCTCGGTCGACAAGCTGGAAGGCGTGCCTGCGAACGATTTCAAAATCGGCATGGAAGGGCATGTTCGCCCAGGCGACACCGTCGCCGAAGCGGCGGAGAAGCTCGGTCTCGATGGCGCCACGGTCAGGCGACCCTCGACGCCTCAACACCGCCCTGGCGAGACCGGCGAAGACACCGAGTTCGGCAAGAAGGCCGAGAATCTCCTGCCCATCACGCAGGCTCCGTTCTACGTCCTCACGATGAGCGTGACGAGCCACGGCAGCTTCGGCGGCTATCGCGTGAATACCGACTTCCAGGTTCTCGATACCGACGGCGTGCCCATTCCGAACCTGTATTCAGCGGGCGAAGTCTGCTCCGGCACCTTCATCTAGGACGAGTATCCCGCGGGCGGATGCGGTCTTAACTGGGCGTATACATCCGGTCGCTTCTCCGGCGAGAACGCTGCGAAGGCGGCGGTCTGATCTATACGCCGGCAGCTCCGGTCCATATGCCGGCCGTCTTTCGGCCGTCTACGGTTTGTCCGATGGCATGCCTCATGGGCACGGGAGATGCACGGAGATCTTTCGCCGCCTACGGCTGGGCCGGTGCGTCGGGGGTCCATAATGCGTGCGTCGTTCGGCGGCGTGCTGGATCGTGCGGAGGGGTTGAGGCGGACGGTTTCGGGATGTAAGCGGCCGGCGGCTTCCGAGTGTCGCCTTGCGGAAGTGGCCGGCTCAAGCATCTCGACGGAATATAGTCGGGAAACACGACGTGGGCGGTGTCTGCCGTTTTGTCGCTTCGTCCCTCGTATTGCCAGAAAATCGGTGTTAGTGGCATTTTCGCATGCATTGTCGCGATGTGTTTTGCGAACTGATTTTGCCGCATGACAGCAAACTGGTGTTTCGATATGCGAAAAAGAGACGCGATTTTCGCAAAAGCACCGAGTTTTTGACAGATCAGCGAGACCTTCAAGTCGGTCTTCAACGAAAGATGCGGTCAATGACTCAAGCGGGACATGAACCAGGGAACGCTCGATCGAACGTGTGCAGATTTCCCGAATGCGGGCTCCGTCTAAGTGCGATGTCGCATGCACGCCGTTTCTACACCGCCGATGCATATCGTTCGACGCATTCCCGTCCTGGCGACATTGCAACGTCCGTCCGCTGTCTAGATGCAGGTGCGCGACTCCGCATGATGCGCCACCGCGCACCTGCCGTTCCTATAGATGGATCCGCGGGAATCCGGCCTCGGGCGTCTGGGCGAGCAGCTCGTCAGGAGTCCCATCAGTGTGCGCGAGGTTCGAGCGCGGGTGGCTGCAGGCAGAACTCAAGCAGCATGCCGCGTGCGGTTGATGCGGCACAGATGCGCGATGCCGAGCTCCTGCGCGGCGGGGACCCTGATGTCGTCGATGACGCCCGCCACGGCGACGAGCGGCTTGTTCGCCGCCTTAGCAGCGCCAGCAACGCCGACGGACGACCTTGCCGTGTGAGGACTGCCCGTCGAAGCACCCTTCGCCGGAAAATACCAGGTCCGCTTCTTGAACAAGTTCGTCGAACCGAGCGGTGTCGAGCACCGTCTGGATGCCCATCTGCAAGGGCGATCCGAAGAACGCCGCCATGCCCGCGCCCACGCCGCCCGCCGCGCCCCCGCCGGTAGTTCCACGACGTCGCTCAGATCGCGCTTGAACAGCTCTTTCGAAGATGGGCGAGCCCCGCGTCGAGCATGTCGACCTGCGCGCTTCCGCGCCTTCGCGGAGCGAAGATCGCCGCGGCGCCCGTCGGCCCACGCACAGCGGATTGCGCCGATGTCGCACATCGTGACGATGGGAATCTCGCGCACGCGCTCGTCAAGCCCCGTCGTATCGATGCGCGCGATGTCCGCGAGCGTTCCGCCGACCGGAACGAACGTCTCGCCATCCTCGTTGAGGAACCGCACGCCGCAGACGCGCTGGCGCTGGCGCCGTCGACTGGTGGCGCTCGCAGTCCCATGATGGCACTGGATCGCACCTGCGTCGATGGCGTCCGCCAGGCAGCTTCCACGCCGTAGGTGGTGGTCGCTTCGACGCGGCGGTCATCCTCGACGCGGCAGGTCGGGCGACGCGGCGTATCTCTGTGACCGCCGTGCCGTCTTCGAGAAGCCCGTAATATCCCTCGATTCGCTCTCCGCACGGACCGGAGCGAGACACAGGTGCGCTTGATGCCCGGCATGGCACGGCGGAACGCGTCGACCGAGTCCAGCCGCCGCCATCCGCTACGGGGATGCTTGATCTTCGCCTCGGGAAAGCGCTCGTGCAGCGTCTCCTCCATGAGTGCGGCAGACGTCGATCGCGCTCATCGTGCCGCTGAATGAATCGCGGGAACGACGAGGAAAGCTCTTGTAGTCGGCCAGGTGTGCATGCCTGACCTCAGTACGATCTCCTATCCCAGGAGGGTGAGGTCCGTGACAATCGAATCGCGAGAATCCGTGCGAATCCGTACCGCAGTTCGAGACGATCCGCGCCGCGCAGCATCGAGATGGGATGACTCCGAGGTCATTCGGCTGCCGGCGTGAACGGCGGAAAGCCCGATGCGGCGGTCGGCGTGAACGGCGACCGCCGTGCTGGCGCGCGTGGCTCTACATGAGCCGCGCGCGGCCCGGAACGTGATATGGGTCGCCGAAGACGAGGATAGGTACGACAGACACGCGATGATGCCGGCGATGCCCGCCAGGTCCCGTGACCGCGGGACTCGCGTCTCTGCCCATCCTGCTCAGGCTCCATGCCGCCAGAAGCTCGTGACGACCCAGAAAATAGGAGTCGTTCGCGTGCGACACCGCTCATCGCGCCGCAACCGATGGCGCGACGACGAGCGCGGCGCCGACCGGGGTGGTGTGGCCGAGGGTCGCCATCAAGGGGCCGAGGATGCCGGCAGTCGTCGTGATGGCGACGGTGGAAGAACCACGCGGTCTTCAGGATGGCGGCCAGCAGGAACCAGGAGAAAGAAAGATGCCGAGGCGCATCGAATGCGTTAGCGCGGTCGCTGATGAACTGGACCATATCGGTGCTTGCGATGACCTTGCCCAGCACGCCGCCGGCGGCAGTGATGCGGATGGGACCGACCGTCGCGGGCGTATCCTGGGAACCAGGTCGTAGAACGAATCGAGCTCATGCCTCCTGGGAAAGCGTGGGCACGGCGAAGACGACGCCGATGGACAGGGCGATCGTCGGTGCCAGAACGTAGAAGGCGCTCTGTGAGCATGCCGGTCCAGCCGGCCCTTGCTGTGGCAGTCACTGAGCCCAGGGCTCATGAGCAGGATGGGGACGAGTGATCGGGGCCACGCGCCGAGCGCTCGAGGCCCGCCGGACCTCCTTCCTGATCTGCTCGTACAGCTCGGCGGCGAGCTCGGTCGTCTCGACGCCGCTTTCACGCGCGCGCCGATATAAAGCGTGCGTAGGGCGATTCCACGCGATGAGCGGGAAGAGATTGACGACGGATGCCGATGCCGATGACCAGCAGCAGGTTGTCCTCAAAGGTACGAGGGCACCTGCCGCGGCGATGGGGCCGGGCGTACAGGCGGAATCAGGTGCAAAGAGATGGGCAATCGACCTGCCAGCGCGACCGTGGGCATGACGCCTCAGATGCGGCGGTGCGCTGGACGATGGCCCGCAGGATGGGAGTTCAGGATGACCGAAGCCGAGGTCGCAGAACGCCACGGGGATGGACACGACGCCCATGATCGCCATCGCGATCTCGGGGTGCTTCCCTCGCCCACGAGCTTGATGACCATGTCGGCGGGCTTGGAACGCCGCCATACGTCGCCTCGGAGGATGGCGCGCCGACGAGGCGCCCAGGATGATGACGATGCCGATGCTTGTGAGAGGTTCCGAGGCCCGCCGATAATCGTGGCGATGCCGTGATGGCGAAAGCCGTCTTCGGCGAGTGGCGTTGACGAGCGGGATGCCTCCCACGAGGCCGAGCGCCATGTCGATACCAGCATGATCGAGGGATGAATGGGTGGATCGCAGCTTTCGAAATCATCATACGATCATCAATACGAGTCGCGCTGGGCGAACGCGACAGATAAGCGGTGTACCTGTCATGGATCCAGCCTCCTTTTGGCGACGGACGCACATGCGTAACTTTCAAGCGCGTTTTCCTGGCGACCGTCGAAATCGCCGGAATCGAGCGACTCGGCGAACGGTGTAGGCTTTCGCCATTCCCGCACGCCCGTGCTCCAGCCGCTCGTGATTACGCTACGGTTCTGGCAGAGCTGTCGTCCCGCACGCGCGCTCCAAGGAACGTCCATAATACACGATCCTTCGCTTGCGCGATTCTCGTCTTCGATGCTAGGTATCTCACTGGTGTTTCAGGCAGTCTCAAATATTTAATAATCAAATAAAATCGATTGCGCGATGCGGCTATCAGGATCAGCGGTACGAAACAGGCCGACGCCCAGCGCATCGGTCCGACATGAATACGGTGCAGCCCCGATGCGGGCGCCGAGACACCGCTTCGAATGTGCGTCGAGATCACCGTAAGAAAGAGGCTCTACGCTTTTTAGCCATCATGGGCGATTCTCGACCCGTCGACTGGACGCGCTGGAAGGAATGCGCGCACGCCAGGTGGTCCCTCGCTCTTTGAACATCGAAGGATCGGTGGGGGACGTGCTGCGCGACCAGACCGGAGATCTCGCGAGGATTTCCTACGACCGCATGCTCGCCGCCGTGCATCTGCTCCAAGACATCCCAGCCTTCGCCCCATGAATTGCGCGAAGCGTTCGGCACGCTGCCGTGCTGAGAGGTACGGGTCGAGGTTCAGTGTCGCCATCGCGAGCGATACCGGGCACGTACCAGTCCCGCGTGTCTGGCCGCCGCGGGTCGCGCGGCATCGAGGTGCGCGTCATGACACGCATAAGCGCAAGCGCGGGCATGCTTGATGCTCCGTCGCGCACTGCGACCTGCGTGATTCGGGGCATCCTTCGGTGAGGCCTGCGCGGAGATCGAACGAGACCGTCGAACGTGCGGTTCTTCCATCGCCTGCGATCAGCTGAACAACCTGATCAAGGGCGTGAGCGTGCAGCTCCGAGGGCGAAGCTTTCGCCGCATCCCTTCTCAATGTAGAGCCCGTCTTCACGTTCGACGAGGTCGGCGCCCTAGCACGATAAAGGCCAAGGGCATGAAGTGATCAAGGGGTACGTCGATCTCATCGCCGATACTGCACGCGCTCGGAAGGCACGCTGGGTCGTGCCGCTTCTGCCACGCGCAATCCTGACGGGAGTGGAACGCGTGAGACGGGAGCTCGCGGATGGTGGCATCGTCACTTCGCGGATGCGGGCTGCGCCTCGTCTGGCGCGACCGCGGCGACATGCACCCTCGGCATCGGGGCCCTGGGCATCGGCGCGTGCAAAGCCTGGTAGAGACGGACCGTCCGTGCATTTCGCTTTGCGGGCGCAACGACGCGCGCAGCGGCCCGTCGATCGGAAGGACTGGCAACGAGATGGAACCACGTGCGGCTGAGCCGGGAGCATCGAGCGCTTGTCAACGATCTTCCTACCCTCGACCTTCAATTCCACTCGCGAGCATCGAGGAACGTTCGGGACGGAGCTTCGGGCCATTTGACGGCGTTGGTCTCCACGATGTCCGAGCTTTCGCATACCCGCTCGTATGCGGTCATGCAGCCGACAAGACGCCCGTCACCGTAGTCGCCCAGCGCCTGAGCGCTGACGGCGGCGGCGATCACCGCAGCCGTGAACAGGCTGGTGCGCAAGGGATACGTCGAACGCGTTCCGAGGCAGGAGGATCGTCGCAAGGTTGCTGCACCTCACGAAGAAACGGTCGTAAGGCCGATGCGCTGCGCCGATCCTGTTCCATGCGCGGATGATCGATTCCATTCTCGACGGCATGGATGCTGACGAGGAGGCCACGCTCTCGCGCTCGGTTCGCCGCATCGAGGAATTCTTCGACAAGGAGAACGAGATGTTGCGCACCGCTCGGCAACGCACCGCGTCATGCTGCGGACGTCGCCTGCTAGCGTTTCGCCCATGAAGGACGTGCGCCGTCCGATGCGTGTCTTCGAAACCCGCGCCGCTTGGCGCGTTGCCCGCTAGCGTTCTGCGACCTCGTTTCCGCTCCCCCATGAGCTGCAGCACCGAACTGCAGCACCGGAACTACGCACCGAAACCGCATCCATTCACCGCCCGGCCGCAGCTGAATCCGCCGTGCGCCGAGGCTTGGATGCGCATGTTCAAAAATCATGAAAGGAGGCCTTCGATGGCACTCGACACTCTCAAGACCGTTTTCAGCGACACCCTCGACATCGATCCCGAGAAGGTGACCGAAGATGCCACGCTCGATGCGCTCGGCATCGATTCCTCGGACATGACCGAGGTCGTCTGCGCCATCGAAGACGAGCTCGGCATCGAGTTCAGCGAGACCTGACGGCATCGATACGGTCAAGCCAGCTGGTCGGCTGCATCGACGGCAGACGCGTGGGAGGCTCATGCATGCGCGCGCGCGCAGTCGAGCTCTCGGCATCGAACGACCGATCGTCCAGCGCCATCAGCCCGTATCGCCGACGCCCGCTTGGCCGCGGCGGTCGCAACGCAGGCGGGCTCGGCATCATCGCCTGCGGCGCGCCTCGATTGGGTGCGTCGCAGATCGAGCCCGCGCGACCCCGACCAAGCGATCACTTCGGCGTGAACGTGATGCTCATGGATCCGCATGCTGACGACGTGGCGCGCCTGGTCTGCGGACATGGAGGTTCCCGGTCGGCGACGAGCGCCGGCAGCAGTCTGCCTATGGGCATGTGGCACGAGGCCGGCATCAAAAGTGATTCCCTGTAGTGGCCTCGTGCGCGCTCGCGCAGCGCGCGAGCGTCTGGGCGCCCGATGCCGTCGTGGCCGAAGGCTGCGAGGGCCGGCGGGCAGCTATCGGCGACTTTACGACCATGGTGCTCACGCCTGCGGCTCTGTGTGAGGCCGTATCGTCCCGTCATCGCGGCGGGCGGCATCGCGGACGGCCGCGGCATGGTCGCCGCCTTCGCGCTCGGAGCCGAAGATGCAGGTCGCGACTTGAAACCTCCTGCGCCGAGATGCACTCGTCGCCAGATGCTCACTGAGGACCGCGTCCTCGCGGCGAAGGATTCGGACACGATCGTGACCGAGTCGCGGAGACATCCCGTGCGCCAGCTCAAGAACCGGTGGGCGCGCGGTGTGCCCTCGAGCTCGATCGCGCTGCGACCGATGCCGACGTCGAGCTTCGCCTTGCGGGATCGCTTCAAGCGCGCCGTGGACGGCGATGTCGACGATGGATCGATGATGGCTGGGCAGTCGGCCTGTCTCGAGGAAGGTGCGCGGCAGAGCGCCGCGGCGAGTCGTGGATGACCCGATGGCGGGATGCGAAGCGGGTGCGTGCGCGCTCGGCAACCCGTCTGGACGCAGTGCGACGCGCCTCATGGCGCGGATAGGCGCGCGCGAAGTGGCGGCGATCATGTGTTCGGGCCATAGCAGAAGCCGGGCGCGAGCCGACCGGCTCGACGTCAGCGGAAATGAAGGAAGGCTGCGCTGCGCCTCCGACGCGTTCGGCCTCGACCTCGCGGCCGTCGTGCGAGAGCGACGACGCCGCACGCATCGACGAGGCGCGCGCGCATCGCAGGCGGCGACCGTCCGCGCAGACCGTCGGCGTCGGACGCGTCCTGTGGCGCGCGGGCTCGACGTCGCAGGCGCCATCAGATCTCGCTCGGCCAGATGGCGGCGCGCTTTGCCTGCGAGTGCGCCGTCGCCTGAGCAGACGTTCTCTCTCTTGAAAGTGCGCGCGGACGCCATCGGCGCGCGCATGCGTCGGCGCAGTCGGGCGCCCGCTCCTCGCGCTTCTCGGTGCCGCCGACGAACAGGCGGTCTCGTGCCCTCTGCGCCGCCTGCGCAGAAGACGGCGTGCTCGTGCCCGCCAACTACAACTGTCCGGGCCAGACTCGTCGTTTCGGGCGACGGGCCGGCCATAGGCCGGGCCGAGACGCGGGCACGCGGGAGTTCGGCATGCGTGCGCGTCGCCTCCAACACCGCGGGCGCCTTTCACAGCCCGCTTATGCCACAGGCGACGGTGATGAGCTGCGCGCCTGGTGCGGAAAACGTCCTCGCCGAGCCGCGCTTCCCGTCATATGCAACGCGATGCGACCCCTTTCGTCGTCGGCGAGGCGCGTTGACCGGCTTTCCCGCCATCTGGTCTTCCGGTTCGCTTTCTCGACGGACGGCATCCGCATCGCTCAGAGCGCGCGGCCAGACGCGCTTTATCCGAGGCGGGCTTCGGCGGTGTGTTGTTGTTCAACCTGGTGGAGGCGCGCCTACGTGACGCTCATCGGCCGCGAACGCATAGGCGCGCAGGACCAGACTCTCGACGTCTTCGCGGCGTGAGCGACGCGAGGAAGGAGGCATCCGCATGGAAGAGACGCTCAGATGCTCGACTCCTTGCGGTGTCGCGCTCGCCGCATCGCGCGGTCACGGCGAAACGTCGGGCGCGACAGCGCTCGTCACCGGCGGCAGTCGCGGCATCGGAGCGGCGATCGTCCATGCGCGCTGGCGCGATCGGGCATGAACGTCGCCGTCAATCATTCAGCTTCAGCGGCGTAACGTACCGCCCGGACGCTCTGCGCGACGAGCTCCGAAGGCGCGTACGGCATTTCGGCGGAGCCTTTCGCCGCCGATGGAGCGAGCTTCGATGAGGCGCGCGAGCTCGTCGAGGCCGTGCGGCATGTACATTCGAATGCATGACGTCCTGGTCAACAACGCCGGCGGCATCACGCGCGACGGCCTGATCATGCGCACATGAAGGAAGATGATTTCGACCGCGTGGTCGACGTCCAATCTCAAAGGCGCGTTCGGCTGCATGCGCCCATGCAGCGCCGATCGATGGCACGTCAACGCTCGGGCGCATCGTCAATGTGTCGAGCGTCGTGGGGATTGCGGGAAACGCCGAGCAGGCCCACTACGCCGCGTCCAAGAAAGCCGGCGTCATTGGCATGACGAAAAGCCTGGCCAAAGAGTTGCAGGAAGCCGTCATGTGACGGTGAAATGCGAGCTGCTCCGGGATTCATCGAGACCGACATGACGGCGCATCTGGCGAGAAGGTTCGCGTGAAAGCGCGGTCTCGCGGCATCGCGCTCGGCCTCGTTCGGCCGACCCGGAGGACGAAACAGGGCTGCGGTCGCCTTCCTTGCAAAGCGAGGCGGCGGGATGCCTAACCGGCCAGGTCATTCGTGTGGTTGGCGGCATGGCACGTCTCAACGTACCATATAACGTTTCCATCGAACGTCCTTCTTTAAGAGAAAGAAGACCGCCCGCGAGCGAAACGAACATTCCCGCCTTCCGAGGCGCCGAACGCGCAAGCGGCGCCGAGATCGCGGCCCGTGCAGCGGCGCGACCGGGAATCCATCGCGCGCCATCTGACGGATCCTCGTCGCGTGGTCGTGACCGGCATGGGAGCCGGGCTCTCACCGGGCGATTCGGCGTCGATGCCCTTTGGGATCGCGTGATGCCGGGCGAAACCGCCATCGACGCGCTTCCGGGCGATATGGCCGAGGAATGCGTTGTCGCCGGGCGCATCCCTCGGCCAGCTTCTGACCCGATCGAGGCGGGTTTTCCAAGAAGGAGGCGCGCCGGTCACCGCCCTTCGTCGCATGCGATCATCGCTGCGGACGAGCCATCTGGAGGCATCGGGGATCAGACCGAGGCCGAGGACGGACGCGCTTCGCCCGCACGTTCGGCAGCGGCATCGGCGGCCGGTCATATCTTCCAAGGCAGTCGGCCGTGCTTGCCGAACAGGGTGCGCTGCGCGCAACTGTTCATCCCCATTACCAGCGAGGAATATGGGCTCGCCAGCACCTGTCCATCCGCTACGGCCTCGCGCGGGTTCCTGCACATCCACGGTGACGGCGTGCGCGACCGGCACCCACAACATAGGCGACGCACTACGCCTGATCCAGTCCGGTCGCGCCACGACGTCCTGGCAGGCGGTTCCGAGAATCCATCGCGCCGACGGCGCAAAGACGCGCTTCATGAACCTCGCCATCGCACGCGAGACCGACCCGCGCATCGCTTCCGCGTCCCTTCGGTGCGAACAGCTCCGGGCTTCGTGCCGCCCGGCGAAGGCGCCGGTGCCCTGAGTCCTCGAAGACCTCGACCGATGCCCGCGCATATGACGCGGGTGGATCGTCTGCGGAGGTCACTGCGGTTTTGCCTGACGGGCGATGCCCACCATATGACGCTCCCGCTCCTGACCGGGCGAAGGCGTCGTCTCGGTCGATGGCCCAGGCGCTCGCCGAGGGTGGGTTCGGCGCGCGGATCCGCTCGGTCTGAACGCGCGCACGGCACGTCGACCCATGCCGCAACGATTCGGCCGGAGGCGACGGCGCTCTGCCTGCTGGCAGCGGCGATCGCGCGTCCGAGATCCCCGCCGCGTCGGTCGAGGGGCGCGCTGCACAGGCGTTTCGGTGGCACAGGCGCGTCGAAGCCGTCGTCATGGCGTGCAGCCTCGAGCACGACGTCGTGCCGCCGACCGCCGGCTTTGCGACGCCGACCCCGCATGTCCTGTCGCGTGTCGAATGCGCCGGTCACGGGCTATCGCCAAAAGGTCGCGCTTTTCGAATTCGCTCGGCTTCGGCGGGCATAACGCCACCAGCCCCTGTCTCCGTACGTTGCGCTGACCGGTCAGGAGGCCTATCGATGGAAGAGAACCGCGGAGAGACGCCGGATCCGGGAGGCGAAAAGGTACGCCCGCCGAATCTCGGTGCGCGTTGAGGCTCGCAAGCACCGCGTCTCGAGAACTCGATTCGGAACCCAATTGGAGCGCCGTCTCAGTTTCTGCGGCCGCGCGACGTCGAGCGCTGCTGCCCGCATCGCGATCCGTTCATATGGGTGAGCCGCATCCTTGCGTGCGAGCCCGGCGTCTCGATGACGGCCGAACTCGACGTCGATCCGGCGTTGCCGCTGTTCGCCGGCCATTTTTCCCAGCCACCCCGTGCTTCCGAGGCGTCATTCTCATGGAAGCGCTTGCCCAGGCACGGCGTCGTGCTGCGTGCGTGTCCGGACGGGGCCGGGCCGGCACGATCGGCTTTCTGACCGGTATCGATAAAGCGAAGTTCCGCGCCCAGGTGCATCCGGCGACACGGTGCGCCTCGAAGCCCGCATCATACGCGATTCTTCACGCTTGGCCGTGGCCGACGTCTCGGCGTATGTCGGAGATGTGCTGGCTGCGCGACGCGACAGAAATACGTCATCGCGCGTCAAGGTAACGCCGTTCGGTAGGTTGAAGGAAGCATCATGGCATCGAATCGCACGTGACGTAACCATAGCCCTCGACGGCCGAGGGTGCGCGCGATGCATCCGCCGTCGCGGTGTCCGTCGAAGGCAGGAACCTCGCGCCCAGGTCATCTATCGGCTTTTCAAGCGTTGCCGCTCCCGGCTCGGGCAGCGTGCTCATCGTCGGTTTTCGGCAACGCCGCCAAGGCCGTTGCGCGTGCCTGCAAGAAGGCGAGGCGCCGATGCCGTTTTCGCCACGGCGACCGCCGACAAGCGCAAGGCGTTCACCTACAGGGGGCATCGCCGAGCCGTGCGTCATCGGAGAAGCGTTCGACGAGCGCCTGTTCTCGAACGAATGCTGTCTCGAATCCGCGCTTGCCGAAAGCGGCGCGAAAACGGTGCTCTTCGCGCATCGCGACGCCGCGTGAGCCCTCTTGCGCGCGCGATCATGCATAAAGCCGGCGCGCTTGCGCTTACGCCCTTCTCCGAGACGACCGAAATCGCTCGAAATCTGGGTTCGCGTCGAATTCGACCCGACGGCCGCGCTCGATCGCGATCTCGCCTGGAGCGCCTGTCCGGTCTGCGGGCTGTCGCACGACCGTGCGCTCGTCATGGAGGCGGGCGGCGTGTGCCCGACATGCCAGGGACTCTATCGTCTCGATTCCGACGAACGCATCGCCCAGGTCTTCGACGAAGGAACGTTCGAGGAATGGTTCGACGGCATCGAGGGCGAAACCCTCTCGACTTTCCGGGATACGAATCGACGCTCGAACGGGCGCGCACTCGCAGCTGGCAGGTCCGAGGCCGTGCGTTGCGGCAAGGCGCTGCTCGCGGACATGCCGGTCGCGCTTGCCGTCATGGAGCCGTCGTTCATGATGGGATCGATGGGCTCGGTCGTGGGGAGAAAATCACGCGCACGGTGGAGCGCGCGACCGACGATCGTCTGCCTGCGGTCATCTTCACGGCTTCGGGTGGCGCGCGCATGCGGGAAGGCCTGGCATCGCTCATGCAGATGGCGAAGGTATCTGCGGCGATCGGGCGCCACTGGGCGCGCCGGTCTGCTCTACGTGTCGGTGCTCACCGATCCGACGACGGGCGGCGTGACCGCATCGTTCGCGATGGAAGGCGACATCATCCTTGCCGAGCCCCATGCGCTCATCGGGTTCGCAGGAAGGCGCGTGATCAGGACACGATTCGCAGGACTTGCCCGAAGGCTTCAAACGGCGGAATTCGCGCTTGCGCATGGGCTCATCGACGCTATCGTGCCGCGTGCGTCCTGCGTCGTCCGCCTCGCCCATATCCTGGCGATCCATGCATCGCGTCCCAGGGCGTGCGACGCCGCATCGAACGGCGGAAAGCCTGCCGCCGCTCCCTGCGCCGACGGGGAGCCGTCAGGCGCCGACGTTCGAGCGGTGGAGACGGCGCTTTGCGGCACGCCCGTGCAGCGCAAACGGGAGGCGCTCGATGATACGCAGGGGCGATCGACGGGTCTGATGGGGCGCATCCGCGGGATCTTCGACGGCATCGCGAGACGGCGCGAACGACGTGCAGCGCGCGCTGCACCGTCAGGGCTTAGCCGATGCTCCCGATGTAAAACCCGTCGAAGGAGGGCATGCGGGCGGCAAGGCATGGGAAAGCGTGCAGCTTGCCCGCAATATCCATCGTCCGACCTCGCTGTTCTACATCGCATCGATGGTGCGCGGCTTCGTGGAGCTGCATGGCGATCGCGCGTTCGGCGACGACGGCGCCATCGTCGGAGGCATAGGATGGATAGGGAGGTCGCGCCGTCACCATCATCGGGCAGGGAGAAGGGATCCGACCTCGCGCAGCGCATCGCGCGCACTGTTCGATGCCCTCAGCCGAGGGATATCGCAAAGCGCTGCGCCTGATGAAGCAGGCGGAGAAATTCGGACGTCCGGTCGTGTGCCTGGTGGATACCCAGGGCGCGTACTGCGGGGCCGAATCCGAGGAACGCGGCCAGGGGCAACGCCATCGCCGACAACCTCGTTTCCCAGGCGGGGCTGCGCGTTCCGATCGTCAGCGTCGTCGTGGGGAGGGCGGTTCAGGCGGCGCGCTCGCGCTGGCCATGGGCAACAGGGTCGCGATGCAGGAACACGCGGTGTATTCGGTGTTGTCGCCCGAAGGTTCGCTTCCATCCTTTGGAAGGACCGTTCACGCGCCGCCGAAGCCGCCGCCGTCATGCGCGCATGAGCGCCGAAGAGGCGCGCGATCTGGGCGTGGCCGACGACGTGCTGTCCGAAGGGCCGGCTCCCGCACGAGAATCCGAAGGATGCGGCGCGCGGCGTCACCGCGTTCGTGGAGCGCGCGCTCGAAGACCTGTGCCGACCTGTCCGCCGACAGAGCTGGTCACGCAGCGATACGGACGGTATCGCGCCTTCTGAGGCCCCATCAGGACTCATCGAAGAATTCTCTGCATCCATCTTGCGGATCGGCATCCTGCGGACCGCGCATCGATCCGCGTTGGTTGGAAAGGCGATTCGACGTGCGGAACGCAGAGCCCAGATTATCCATCTCATATTACGCACGCGGAAGGCCCTTTTCGATCCTGTCGTCAAGAGCCTGGGGGGGGGGTCGTCCCAGATTTCTTCGCCACATACATGAGGCGGTCGACGTCGCGCTCGAGCTTGCGCAGATCTCGGGTCGTCGCGATGTGCCTCGTGATGGTTCCGAACGCGAACGAGATATCCATGTCCTCCGGGCAGATGCCCTCGTCTGCGATCGCTTTGCACGCGCGAATTCTTGGGCGCTGAGCAGCCGGGCGTTCTGCTCGGCGTATGAAAGGGTCGTCGACGTCACGATGAACTCGTCGCCGCCGTACGATAGCAGCGTCCTTCATCCCGAACGATTGGACGAGCCGTCTGCGACGCATGTATAAGCACGCGATCGCCTTCAACGAAGCTGCAGGTTCTCAGCACGAAAAGGCGAGGCCCATCAAGGGTCTCTATGCTGTCGGCAACGCTTCGGGCGACCTGTACGCGGTCGATTATCCGATCAATGTGCCGAGTTGTTCCCATGGTCGGTGTTTGACATGGGGATATCTTGCAGGTAAGGCTATTGCTGGCAAGTGGGAGGGCGATAATCTCGTCTAATTTGCCGTGTAGAGCACGTTCGGACCCCTCCTCGGACGTGCGCATTGCGATTGAACGGGCGTGCGGATGGTTTTGTCGGCGCGCCCGCTCGGATAATACCATGCGACCGCCGTTGCGATGCGCGAATCTCTACCCGAGGATTCAAAGGCGGAATTCCGCGCATCGCCTGAGCGAGCTGAGCCGGTTTCGCGATGCAGCGTCCGATTCGTCCCGAGTTACTTCCTCTGCCCGCGAACGCGTAGGAAACCGGGCGCATCGACCATCGTGTCGATGTCGAAATACGTCTTCAGGGTTCGATCTCTTCCTCAATGGATCCGAAGCTCGCAGCTCACGGTATCGGATACGTGCTCCTTCGCATGATGCCGGTTGATTTCGTCGCGACCCGTCCCGTGCGCGATAACGAAACGTCCGCCTGGAACCACCAGGGAGCGCTGCCGCTTCGACGACGGCGTGCTTGTCGAGCATGTGCGGATGGGCGTTGTAGATGACGAGGGGCATCGAAGCCTTCTTCGTCGGCGACATCGCAGACATCGCAGGCGATGAAACGTACGTGCGTTTCATCCGCGAATCGCTTTCGTGCTCGGGCCACCATCTCTTCGGCCACGTCGACGCCGACGACCTCACGTGCACCGGCCGCCAGGGTAATGCGCGACCATGGTGCCCGTTCCGCACCCGCGTCGATCACGCGTCCGTCCGCGCAACCGGCCAAAGGCTGCCACGGCTCCTGGACGGGGCTTGCACCAGGCTCGCATCGGCCCATTCTTCGCACGTCCATTGAAGTATGCAGCGATATTGTTCATGAGAACCATTCCTTTTCTTTTTCAGAGGGCCACGACGACGCGGCGGCCCCTGTGTTCGATGATATCCGTTTCAATCCATAGATGCTCAGCATGCGTTCGGGCGTGACGACGGACGCGTCGCCGAGCGCATCCACCCTGCCGTCTTTGATGAACAGGGAAGGCGTCGCAATAGCGGAGCGCCAGGTTGACATCGTGCATGACGGCTGCCGCCGCGATGCGGCGCCGATCGACTCTCCGTGCGAATCGCCTGCATCACCTCGTGCTGGCTTCGCGGGATCCAGGTTGTTCGTGGGTTCGTCCAGAAAGCAGCGTGTCGGTTTGCTGCGCGAACGCGCGCGCCAGGACGACCTTCTGGTATTCGCCGCCCGACAGCTCGTCGACGTAGCGCAGCGCGTAGTCGGCCAGGCCGAGTCGCCCGAGCACGTCTTCCACGACGGCGTGGTCTTCGCTCGAAGGCCCTGCGTCGATATGGGGATGCCGTCCCATCAGCACTGCGTCGTAGACGCTCAGGCGCGTCCGCATGGCTGTGCACTGGGCCACATGGGCCACCTGCGTGCGCGTTCGCGCCTCTGCACGCGGGAAAGGGGCGTGCCGTCCAGCAGCACCGATCCTTCCTGCGGGCGCATGATGTCGACAAGCAGGTTCATCGGGCTCGACTTCCCGCTTCCGTTCACGCCGAGCACCGCGAGGAATTCCCCGGGCTCAGGCGTATTCCCACGCCCTGGAGCAGCGGCCGGGCGGCATCGTAGGAAAAGCGCGGGTCGCGACCTTCCAGCATCAGCGGCTCACCCCTTTGAAGAGCAGATAGATGAACAGAGGGGCACCGATGAAGGCGGTGATGGCCGATATGGGCAGGATGAGCGGCGCGACCACGGCAGTGCAGGGCGATGTCGGCCAGAAGCAACAGGCTCGCGCCGACGAGCGCCGAGGCGGGCATCGGGTAACGATAGTCCGCTCCGAGCAGGCGCCGCGTGATATGCGGGGCCACAAGCCCGACGAAGTTGATGATGCCGCAGAACGCGATGACGCATGCTGCGGAAAGCGAAGCCGCGACCATGCAGGCAAGGGCGCGTGCGTCCTACGGCCACGCCGAGCCGTGGGCAAGCCCTTCGCCCGATTCTATGGCGTTGAAGCTTCCCGAATGCGCGAGGAAGAAGGTTCCGCTTACGGCGGTTGCGATCGCCATCACGGCGAGCTGGCTCCAATTCACGCGGGAAAAGGTCGCCGAAGGTCCAGAAGACCACAGCTGCCACCTGGGAATCCTCGGCAAAGTACTGGATGAGGGTGGTGCCTGCGGTGAACAGCGCCGACAGCGCCACACCGGCGAGCACGATGCTTTCGGGCGTCATCTCGCGCAGGCGCGAGGCCCGAGGATCACGGCGGTGGAGAGCATAGCGCCCGCGAACGCGCAGGCGGCGGTCATGACAGGATTAACCGAAGGGCCGCGCCTTCGAAGGCTGCGGCTCCGCTGTCGGCGATCAGGATGATGGCGACGGATGCTCGAACGCTGCGCCCTGGGCGACGCCGAGCGTGCTTGCCGAGGCGAGGGGATTGCGCAGCACGCTTTGGAACGCGCAGCCCGAAAGCGAAAGCGCGATGCCCGCGACGAGGCGCCGTAAGGATGCGGGGCAGGGCGCATGTTCACGATGACGGTGGTCGTCTGAGCGTCGGCTGTGCCGACGATGACGCTCAGGATATCGGCAGGGGAAAGCGCGATCGTTCCCATGCCCAACGAGGCGCAAGCGATCGCCATGGTCGCGATCGCGATGCCGATGACCGCAAAGCCGCTTCTTTCGCGGGTATCTGCGATATGCTCACGCCTGCGGGGAGCTGCGGATGTCGATTTCGCACGCAGGGCGCCTCCGTGCGCGCTGCAGCCTGATTTCTTCCATCGTGCCTCACGTTCGAGGGCCTTCACGCCTGGCTACGGGAAGGCCCTAAGTCCGTTCGCTTCCTCGATGTCCTTGCAGAAGGCTAGGGAAGGAAAGCGCCTTGAAATCCATGCCGGCGTCTTTCATCGCGGGACGGAAGTCGCCGCCGAGCATCGTCGTGAATATTTCGGAGTACGTTGCCTCCAAGTCCACGTCGGCGAATGCCTCGGGGTAGAGGGTCGCGCCGATGAAATAGGCATCGCAGACGCCCATCTCGACGTTGGTCCCGTTCATGTTGTACGTGGGCTGGGTGTAGAGACGGCCGTTCTCGAAGGCGGAAAGGCCGTCGAAGAACGCCTGGTTGTCGGCGTAGTCCTTCTTCATGAGATCCATGTTGCCACGGCGTTCAGGGAACATGACGTCGGATCCACGCGCCCAGCTGCTCCAGATCGACGTCGACGGCGCCCTTCTCGCCGAGCTCATCGGCGACGTTCTTGCCGTGCACGGCATTGAGCGGGGCGTAGTTGCAATAGCTGCCGAGAAGCTTTTTCGCGCCCTTGTAGTTCACGGCGCCCACGTACACGCTCGGACGGTCGGCGTCGTCGATCTTCGCGGTGCGGCCGTCCAGGTCCTTCTGCCAACCTTCGAGCGCGCGTACGGTCGCTTCGGCATGCTCGGAGGTGCCGAGCGCCTCGCCGACCACGCGGATGGACGCGTACACGTCGTCGGAGAAGAGCTGATTCTGATAGGAGATGCCGACAACGGCGATGCCGGTGGCCTGTTGCAACGCATCGCATTCCTCGGCGCTGCGGCTCGAGATGATGACGTCGGGGTTCAGCCCGAGCATCTGTTCGGCGTTGACGTTGGTTTCCATGAGGTGGTTGCCGTTGCTTGTCGCGGGAAGCGATGCGGAACAGGTCGGCGTGGACAACCGTGTAGGGACGGCTCATGGAGGGTTCGGTTTCCATCTCGGTCACGGCGACGAGCTTGTCCTGGCCGCCTGCGTACACGACGAAGCGCGCGCCCGAGCCGACCGTCGCGGCGCTCTTCACGTCTGCGGGAAGGGTGACGGTGCGCCCATAGACATCGGTCACGTCATGCGTCTGCGCGGCGGCCTCGGCCGGGGCATCGGCATCGGGCGCATCTTCCGCGCTCGTCGTCGAGCAGGCCGCGAGGGCGAAGGCTGCGAGCGTTGCGGATAGCGCTAGCATGAGCCATATGCGGAACGTCTTCATCTTTCTCCTTAAGGGTATTCGCTTCGGTGTTACGTATATGCAAATCATAACATTCTCCTTCGCTTGGATGAAGGAGAAAACGGCTGATTTGCCATAGACATGCTTGTATAAGGAAAAGAATAGACAGAGATGATGCTAAGTTAGCAGAGAGCGGCCAGAACCTAGGGATCCATTCGAATACCTACGCCATATGGAAAAGGCGGATTCTTGAAAAAGGCAGATGTGCATATGAGGGTGAAGGCGATTTACTTTTCTCCTACAGGAACGACCGAAAAGATAATCGATAGCATAGTCAAGGGGAATCGGTCCAGAGGAACTAGACTGCATCGACCTGACCAAAAGGGATGCAATCGATCGAAAGGGCCATGCCGGCATCGGCAAGGAAGACCTTGTTCTTGTAGGGGCCCCTGTGTACGGAGGCTTTTTATACAAGGATTTCAGGAATTACATCAAGTGCATAGACTTCAATAACAGACCCGTCGCAATAGGTCTCCTGTATGGGAATGCAACCGTCTTGTGTGCGAAGAGCGAGATCGTTTCCCTGGTACAAGAGAGGAACGGCAGAGTAATAGGGTATGAGGATTTCGTTGGGGAGCATTCGTTTTCAACGAGAGAAATTCCCGTTGCAATCGGCAGGCCCGATACGGACGACCTCAATACGGCCTTTTTATTCGGGAAAGATCTTAGGAATGCATTGAGAGGCGCATGCGACGCAATGCGATCAGCATATGCGATTGCTTGGCACGTGCATTGGCCAGGTGGCCGACATGAAAGCCCCTTGCATACCGGCAAGAGGTTTTTCTCCGTCCCTCGAACCGAGCGAGAGCTCTGCAATCGATGCGGCGTATGCATAAAGAAATGCCCTAGAGCCTGCATCGATCAAGAATTTCGAACCGACGGCAATGAATGCATCGTTTGCATGGCTTGCGTAAAAGGCATGCCATAGCAATGCTCGTGCGACCAAGGCCAAGAGCCCATTGGTAGCATATGGGTTGAGGCTGATGAATAGAAGAAAAACGAATCGAGCTTCACGGTATGGTAAGAGGGCGTTTCAGCCCGGCCAACCCGTTTTCGCCATCCGAGAGGCCTTCTTCGCAGGGGTTCTCGTCATGTCGTCGACCTATATGATGCGTACGGGATACGCTACGCAGGTATTCTCCGATGATACTTCTCGAAATATGAGGTTTATCTTGCAAAACGATGTATGCGTATGGTAACTTCCAATAGCTAACCAGTTAGATGAAGGAAACTTGCCGAGAGAAGCGCCAGGGCGCTTCATGCAATCAAGGGACAAGGAGATTGGATGTCTGTATCTAATATCGTGAAGCACGGCAGCCGCCGCGAGCGCTCGCCGTGGCGATCTCCATGGCGTTCGCCGCCATGTCCTATGCCGATGAGCCTGCGGGCGAGGCTCTTGAATCCGACGCTGTCACCGGCGTTGCGTCCTCCGACATCGCCTGGGGCGATGCGGCCGCATCTTCTGCGGAGGCCGAGGATACACGCATGATCCTGCGTGCTCCCGGCTCCGGGGTCGACTACAGCGGCTACAAGCTCACGGTCGGCCTCTTCGACGACGGCAGCAACCAGGTCGGCGGAAACTACGAGGTGGCCTATAACGGTGGCCCCACCACCGTGGAAGGGCTCGATCCTTCCAAAGGTCTATACGGCCCGCGTTCTCGCGCTCGTCGATGCTGACGGGCAACGATGCGCTCGCAGACTTCGACAACGCCGTCGGGAGAGCGAAAGCTCGTCACCGGGGCGGAGCAGGAGTCTGGACCAAGGCCGACGCGCTCAAGCCCGGCATGAAGGGCGTCGCCCTCATGTTCGAGCATGAAGGGAAGACCTACATGCTCGGCGTCGATGCCAGCAACAACGTCATCGCGCGCGAAGCGACGTTCGAAAAACGGCGTGCCGACCAAGGTGGGCGACAAGTTCAAGTGGGACACCGAGCCCGCGCAATACGACAGCGTCGCGCTCTCCATTTCCGGCGAGAACAACTACCTCGTCATGAACTACAACGGTCCGGCGATGCGTCCGGCCAATCAGTTCTATAACTACGAGTTCGCCGCCGTCAACGGTGCGCTCAGGGGCAACGGTAACTACCGCATCTTCATCAAGCTGGGAAGCGGCGGCACGGTGAGGCTACGACTACGCGTCGGGCACTCCGTTCGCGACGTGCGCAGTCCTCCAGGGTGGCTCCCGACCAAGACCGTCACGTTCAACATCACGAGCACGCCCCTCGCGAAGTACACGGTCAAAGTGGCTGAACGACGACGGCACCGAGCTCGAGGTGGATGCGGGCCTGAAGCGCGGCGAGACGCCGTCTTATGACGGAGCCGAGCCTACGAAGGCTGCGGACGCGCAGTACACGTACGCCTTCGTCGGCTGGGATGCTCCGATCGCGCCCGTCACGGGCGATGTGACTTACAGGCCACGTTCAAGGCGACGGCGAAGCCCGCCAAGCCAGGGAGACCAGAAGGATCCTCAGAACAAGCCTTCCAAGGCTAAGACGGACAAAGGAATCCAAGTCTTCCGATTCTAAGAAGACCGGTTGTGCGACGATGCCCAAGACAGGCGACGCGACCGATATCCGCGCTTCCCATGGGCGCCGCCCTCGCTGCGGGTGCCGCCGGCTACGTTGCGCTGCGTCGCAAGAACAGGAACGACGCCTCAAGAGCTGTCAAACAGCGTTTCCTTCGATGTTCGAAAGGGCCCTCTTTGAACGGAGGGCCCTTTTTCCTTTGCGCGCCGGCTTGCATGATGCGCTTTCTTGCCACCCGGCATTCATCGTGATGGGTGCCGGCGATTTCATTCACGGCCTGCGCGAGCGCTTGCTCCCGTCTGCGTGTCGAGCCGCCCTATACGCGCGCTTCTCGATGGATTTCCTGTTCGTTGGAAGCCCGCATCTGGCGTCGCGGCACGTTGTCGAGTACGTTCGCCTCGTACGCTATGCAGACGAAGAAGGATTCATCATGACGAAGGATTCACGCGCCGCGCGGACGCGCCTCGCTCACACGCCGCACGCTTCATTACTATTGGCAGGGTCACGCGTAACCATCTCGGATATTTCATCGGGCTCATGTGCTCGACGCTCGCATTCGTCGCCTTGCTTTCCTACGGCAATCCTACGTGATGAGCCTCGTGGTCGACCGCGTAAGCGAGGAACGGTCGCTCCCGATCGGGTTTCGAAACCTTCGGACCGTATATCTGCGCTTGTCGCCATCAACGTGGTCGGACAGGCGGCCAGCAAGCTGCAGGACTACACGCTCTACAAGCTTGAGATCGCCGCGTCCTACGATCTGGCCACGATGTCGTTCGATGCGCTGTGCAACCAGTCGATGGCGTTTCATTCGAACCGCTTCGGCGGCACGCTCGTCAGCCAGGACTTCAAATTCATGAGCGCGTACAATCAGCTCATCGAAACGGTGAATTTCCCGTTCATGTCGGTTCTGTGCTCCGTGACCTTCACCTGCCTGATTCTCGCGCCTCGCGTGCCCGTGTACGTAGCGGTGCTCATGGTGCTGCTCGCCGTCTACGCGTTCGTGTCGTATCGCATGTACAAGCGGATCCTTTCGCTCAACGAACAAGCGGCGAGGCGCTCAGAACAACCTGTCGGGCGACCTTTCCGATTCGGTGGCGAACATTCTCGCGGTCAAGACCTATGGGCGAGAAGACTATGAACGCAACCTGTTCGACGAGGCGAATCGCGAAGTGGTCAAGCGCGACTCCAAGCGCATGGGCGCGTCGCTTGCGCGCGGCATCGTCACGGCATGCATCACGGTCGTCATCGCGAGCGTGGTCGCAGTGTTCATCGCGGGGAGGAAACGCGTGGTACGGCATCACTCCGGGCACGCTCGTGATGATGTTCACCTATACCTACACGATCACGAACCAGTTCAACTTCATCAATAACGGCCTGCAACGCTTCAACCGTGCGTTCGGCGATGCGAGCGGCATGACCGTCGTGCTCGACGAGCCGCGCCTCGTGGCGGATGCGCCCGGGGCTCCCCGACCTGCATGTGACCGAGGGCGCCATCGATTTCGAAGGCCTCTCGTTCGGGTATACGGACGGCTGCGTGAAGACCATGGTCTTCGATGGCTTCGACTTGCATATTCCCGCCGGTCAGCGTGTCGGGCTCGTCGGCATGAGCGGAGCGGGAAGACCACGCTCACGAAGCTCCTTCTGCGCCTGAGCGATATCCAGGAGGGCCGCATTCTCGTGGACGGCCAGAACGTGGCCGACATCGCGCAGCAATCCCTCCGCCGCCAGATCGCCTACCGTGCCGCAGGAGTCGCTGCTCTTCCATAGAAGCATCGCCGAAAACATCGCGTACGCGGCAGGCCCGATGCCACGATGGATCAGATACGCGAGGCAGCGCGCCGGGCGAATGCGCTCGAGTTCATCGAACGCTTGCCGCAGGGTTTCGACACCGTCACGGGAGAGCGCGGCGTGAAGCTGTCGGGCGGGCAACGCCAGCGTATCGCCATCGCGCGCGCCATCTTTCGGCCGACTGCCCGGTCCTCGTGCTCGACGAGGGCGACGAGCGCGCTCGATTCGGAAAGCGAGAGCTCGTGCAGGATGCGCTCGAACGCCTGATGCAGGGGCAGGACGAGCATCGTCGTCGCGCATCGCCTCTCAACGGTCGCGAGCCTCGATCGCATCGGTGGTGCTCGACGGCGGGCACGTGGTCGAAGACGGCCCGCACGCGGAGCTTATCGAGAACGGCGGAGAATACGCCCATCTATGGGGCCGCCAGACCGGCGCGTATCTGGACGACTGACGTCAATCCGTTGGAAGCGGTTTCTCGCGGATCGGGAAAACGTCGGGCCCATCAAGGGCAACAGTCGTTCGACCGCATCAGCGCCCACCCAAGGCTGCATCAAACGTTCTGAAATGCGGCAGATCGTTCCTCATTCTCGAGGAAGCGTCACTCGATGCCGTCGAGCACGGAACGCATGAGCAGTTCGAAGTAGCGGTCGCTGATTCCTCCGCCTGATCCTTGCGCATCCTGCTCGGCGAGCGGGCCTATGAAACCCTCTACAAGCTCCTTCATCCCGTCGGACGCTCTCCCATGCGTTCGATGCGCTCGAGCGTCTCCCTGAGGTCCACAGCCGATTTGCGCTCGTTCTCGGATCGGTGGTCGCGGCCTGCTATGGCGCCGAGCGCGACGTTGATCGACATCGCGTAGGCGAAAGGCGCCATCGTGTCGAATCCGGCCTCATGCAGCCTGTCCATGTATCGGTCGAGAAAGGGTATGAGGGCGGCGGGAATCGATTCGTCATCAGACGGTCTGCGGCTCCGTTGTAGGAGAGGAGCACGGCTCTCGGGTTTCGTGCCGTCTGAAGGGAACCATTCCTTCCAGGCCAGGTCTTCTGGCGGAAGCGCGATGTCGCGCGCGATGAGTTCCATGGCGGCGTCGCAGACGCTTTCCCGGTTGGGGAAGTAGTGGTAGATGACCGATGGGGCTACATCGAGCCGTTTCGCCAGGTCGCGCATGCGCCATCCGTCGAAGCCCTTCTCGGCGGCCATGCCCTTCGCCGCTTCGGCGACCTTATTCGCATCGAGACCCCGCCGTCGTCCCGTCGTCTTTTCTCGCTCATCGCGCCCCCTGTTTCGATGTTCCTTCCGCTCGCTTCTGATACACTACACTAGAACATTGTTCTCACTTATGGAAGGAAGGCGATAGACGCCAATGAACGAACGTACGAACGAGGCCGCGTCCTCTGCGACGGGCAAAGGTCAGACGGGCATTCTGCTCGCTGTGGTCATGCTGGCTTTCATGGGCCAGATGATGCTCAATCCGATTCTGGCGCCTTTGGCGCGTATGATCGGTCTCGAGGAATGGCACGTGGGCGCTATCATCTCCATGGCCGCACTGGTGCTCACGCTGCTTAGCCAGTTCTGGGGGCCGTCGGTCTCAAAAAGGTGGGGCCGAAGCGCGTGCTGATATTCGCCATGCTTCTGGGCTTTCTGGCGCTAGGGTCGTTCGCTCGTCGCCTATGCGGGCAGCCGAGGCCTGATCGCCGGCTTTTTGGCTGGTGTTCGGCGCGGTGGCCACGCGCGGGATCCTGTACGGCTCGGCTATCTCCGCCGTCCTGCCGGCGGCGCAGTCATACCTGGTGTCCCAATGCGAATCGGAAGAGGACCGGGTGAAGGCCGTCGGAGGAATAGGGGCCATAGAACGGGCTTTCCGGTGTGATCGGATCGGTCTTCGGCGGTGTTCTGTCCATGATCGGAGGGCTGATGCTTCCTTGAGCATCATGCCGTTCATGATGCTTGTCGCCCTTGTGGTGCTTGCGGCGGCCTTCAAGCCCTCCGCGAATGCGAGGGCGGTCGACGAGCCGGCCAAGGTGTCCTATTTCGATCCGCGCGTCTTTCCTTTTCTGCTTGTCGGCTTCTTCATGTTCCTGGCCTTCTCGTCCTTGCAGACCACCATCGGTTTCGCGGTCCAGGACCGTTTGGCGCTCGATGAGACGCTGACCGCAGGCTATACCTCGCTGATCATGATCGTCATGTCGGTGACCATGATCGTGTGCCAGGCGGTCGTGGTTCCTCGGCTCAAGTGGTCGGCGCGCAGGCTTCTTCGCGTCGGTTTCGTTTTGCTGTCGATAAGCGGCGTGCTGTTCCTGGTGGGGAACACGTTGGCGCTGCTTCTGATAGCCGCCGTGACCATCGGCGTGGGCGTGAGCTTCGCCATCCGGGTACAATGCCGGCCCCACCATGGATATAGCTCACGAGAGCAAGGCGGCCTTGCCGGTCTGATCAGCGCGAACAACGGTGCGACTTACATCATCGCCCCGGTGCTTTCAACATCTCTCTACGGCTGGGCGCCCTTGTCGTCTTTCGTTCTCGCCATCGTGCTGCTCGTGGCGGGTCTCGCTCTATGCCTGCTGCATCCGACGCTGAGGAACGAGAGGAAGTAAAGCCGTCCGGATGAAAAACCCGGCCCCACGCTTCGCGGGGCCGGGCTGGTCTGAGGCTTTGAACGCGATGCCTAGCGTTCGGAACTTCTCCGATGGCGCACGGCGGTTCCTATGGCAGCCGCTGATCCCACAGCGATAAGCCCGAGGATGCCGACAGGAAGCGCATCTCCGGTCTTGGGCAGGGCGCCTCCCTTAACGGATGAGGCGACGGGGGTCTTCGTCGCAGGCGTCGGCTTCTGTTCCGGATCGGGCGTCGGCGTCGGGTCAGGGGCCCCAGCTTGACGGCCTTAACCGTCAGGTTGACGGTCGGCTTCTCGAATTCGCGGTCGGGTCCTATGGTTCCAGCAGAATCCATGGGATGCAGCACGGCCTTCGCATTGGTTTCGAAGGTGTAATCGCCCGGCTCGGTCGGCACGTTCACGAACTTCTCTTCATAGACGAGCTGCACGCGTGCGAAGTTGGTGACAGGCTCGTTCATCGTGAAGGTGAAGTGCTCGTTTTTCGCCAGGAACGTAACTGAGCAAATACCGGTATCCCGAGACGGTTTTGCCGAAGCCGTATTCTGTTTTCGGCGGTCTTTTCCGCCGCAAGCGTTTCGTCTCCGACTTTGACCCTGCATGGAATCAGGGTCGTTCACGAAATCGAAGTCCACGCCCATGTAATCGTCGATGCGCGATCCTGCGCCCACGGCATGGAGGATTTCGTTTTTCATCTGATCGAAGGAAGCCGAGGCGCCGCCGTTGAGGTATTGCACGAACTTCACGTCGTTGGCGGCGTCGGGGTTGAGGGTCGGCGCCGACCGCAAACGTGTTATACCTGGCCGCCAATTCCTGATAGACCCGGTTGCAGTACAGACGCGACATGTCCGTATTGGACGCGGTCTTGGCGAGCGCGGCTTCGTATGCGGGTTTATCGGCGCCGGCGGGTCGAGGTACTGCTCGGCAATCTTTTCGACCATGCTGATGTAGATCTGTTTCGCCAGGTCGAGATTGTGCGGCCAATCTTCGTCATAGTACTTCCATGCGAAGTCGTACTGCGCGCCGTTGCTTGCGGCATCGCGGGCTGCGACGTCGTTAAGGTAGGGCTTCCCATGATGCGGCGTCGGTCGTGGTCGGTGCCGGTATGTTGCCGTGCTTCGCGAGGCTCGGTTGATAATATGCGGTGTCGTAGCACCCGCCGATGGCGTAGCGTCCCATGGCTTCGGTGGGTGCATAGGCGCGCGAGGAGCACTTCGTGTAATCGCCATCGGGGCAGTATAGATATGTCGACCCATCGGATACGAGCACCATGTACTTACGATTGTCGGAGATGTCGGCGTTGTCGGCGAGCATCTCCTTGGCCGTAAAGCAGTCCGGCATGCATGTTCGTGCCGCCCGAGGTCTTCTTGGTGAAAAAGGTCTTTAACCTGGTCGTACTGGGTCGTGAGGGTCGAGCACCTCGGAAGGGTGCGCGGTCCGGTTGAATTCGACCACGCCGACCTTGATGTTCGCGCCTGTGGCGTCCGCCCGCGCCTTGAGGGCGTCGAGCATGTCGAGCGCTTTGTCCTTCGTATCCGAGAAACTGGACTTATCCAGCACGAAGACGACCATGGTGTCGAGCTGCTCCTCCCTCGGAGGGATGGAAAGCGTGATCTTCGTACGATTGTCATCGGTAAGCTCGGTCGCGGTTTTTCGACATCGATGCACCCGCCGCCTCGATCGCATGCAGACCATGCCGTCTTCTGAAACCGTCCATAATACCCCTTCTCCTTCTGTTCGTGATATGCAACCACGGTACAGCGTATATCGCTTGAAACGGGGGGAGGGGGTAGAAAAATCCCTTTTCGGTGAAAGGCGCACGATGCACGTTCATTTATCCGAAAGACAGCTGCCATCGATTTGAGTCGAGGATTTTTATGACGAGCACTTCCTATTGTCCTTGCACTCGTTTTTGCAGTCTGCAGATGTACGGCGCGTCGACGAGAGGCGAAAGGCGGGCAGAAATCCGTTTCAGCCGAAATGCAACGTGAGGTTGTATATAGGGACAGAGTACGCGCAACGGCATCGTTCCCACAGGAGGAAACGCCATGTATGGGAAGCAGCTATGGCACGCCTTGTTCGCATATGGGCTTTCGTCTCGAAAGCCCACGCCTGAGATGAAGGCCTTCATCGACTGCTGCATCAAGGCGATGGCAGTATGAATCGCACTGTTGCATGGGTATTTCGCATCGCGAACGCGCTTGCCGTAAGCGCGTTCGCGGCATGCGCCTGCCTGCATGCCGTCGTGCCGCGAGCGGTCGTGGCGATTCTGGGATGCTGGATGCTTGCGCTGTACGTCTGGCCGGCACCGTACAGGCGAGGCGTCTCGCCACGTCGGATCAAGGCATGCCGAGGGGCGTGCGAGCTGCTCATCGTGTTCCTCGCGTCGTGCGGCATCGTGTGCGCGGCGGCTTTCGTCGCGTTCGGGGCCGCTCTGTTCGGCGCGATGAAGGCGCGCCGATCGATCCGATGTTCTGGCCGGCGTGCCTCGGATCGCGTGCGCGATCGAAGCTTTCGTCTTCTGGTGCGGCATGATCAGGGCCTACGTATTCAGCATGCAGCTCGGCGTGCGCCTGCGCGTCCTTGGCGGCGTTTTCGGCCTGGCTCCCCTCGTCCATCTGTACTTTCTCGCGCGAATCATCTCGACCGTGGATGCGGAGGCGCGCTTGAGTACGAGGAAAGTCCTCGACGAGAGCCGTGCGGCTCTGCGCGTCTGCGCGACGAACTATCCGCTGCTGCTCGTGCACGGCGTGTTCTTCCGCGACTCCAGCTATGAACTATTGGGGCCGCATTCCCGAAGCGCTCGAACGCAACGCGCGCGCATCTTCTACGGATGCCATTCGTCCGCCCTTCCGTCAAGGAAAGCGCGCGAACTTGCGCGACGCATTCGCGAGGTGTGCGACGAGACGGGTGCGGACAAGGTCAATCTCATCGCGCATTTCGAAGGGCGGGCTGGATTGCCGCGCCGCGCTCGCCGATCCCGAGATCGCCGCGCACGTCGCATCGCTCGTCATGATCAACACGCCGCATAGGGGTGCGAGTTCGCAGATTACCTGCTCGGCATCATGCCTGCGGCGCAGCAGCGAGACCATCGCGCGCGCGTACGATACCGCAGCGCATGCCTTGGGAGACCCCGCGCCCGATTTCATATCCGCGGTCAGGGGATCTTACGGCCTCGGGCGCGGCCCGTCTGAACGCGGGCTTCCGCCGACGGTCGACGGCGTCTGGTGCGCAAGCTACGGCTCGAAGCTGAACAAGGCGTCTTCGGGCACCTTCCCGCTCAATCTCACGTATCTGATCGCACGGTACTCGACGGCCCGAATGACGGATTGGTCGGAGGCGGTCGTTCGCTTGGGGCGATTCGTACCGATTCCTGAAATCGAGGGAAAGCGCGGCATAAGCTATAGCGATATGGTCGATCTCAACCGCGAGAACATACCCGGGTTCGACGTGCGCGGAGTTCGACGTGCAGCTCGTCGGCGACCTGAAGGCGCGCGCGGGCTGTAATATATGCCGATGCGTCCGCTCGGGTGACGGCCTTGCCGCATGCCGAACGGTTCGATGGTCACGGGCGAAGCGCGGCGAGGAGATCTCAGGGAGAGGGAGATGAGAGGCATTCTCGATACGACGGCATTCCAAAGCCTCGATGAGGCGCGCATGGCTCGCGCCCTGCGCAAGGCGGACATCGATGCCTCGAATTGCCGGAAGGCTGCGGCATCGAAGACGCATGGAAGGCGCTGACCACCGTGCGCTACGCGCAGTCGTTCCATAGTCCTCGCGCGTTGCGTTCGTCTATCGAATCGCGTGACGGTTGGCATACGGTTCCGGTCAGCGCTCAGCGGACCCTCGATGAGATCTCTGCGCTACGCGGAAGGATCCGATCTCGATCTGCGCGCTCATGAACGCAAGGGCAGAGGGTTCATCACGCAGCAGTACGTCAAGGAGATGGTCTGCAACCTTTCATTCGACGGCTCGAGGTCGGCTACGAAGATCTTCGCGCCGTCATCCTGGGCGACCGCCCGCCCCTGGACGCCGCGGAGATGCTCGCCCTCAATTTCCATCGGATCATGTACGGGCTCGACGGATTCGAGAACGCTCCCGTTCGACGAGGCGACGTTGGAAGGGCTGTACGAAAAAGCTGACGGAGGGACGCAAGGCCCGCTTGCCGCGGCCGATGCCCTGCCTCGCTCCCGCTCTTCGAGCACTACGCGATGGAGTGCGGACGGGACGGTGCGGGCGTCCCACGCTTCGAATCGTCGTGGATGCGGCGACAGGCTGCGCGAGCGACCCGCCCCGCTATCCCTCATGAATTCCGTGCTCGTCAACTGCCAATTCTGGCGAGCGGCGCTCTTCCTTCGTGCAACAACCTCATGGGATGCGTGGCGAGCCGCCTGTACCTTCTGCAGCAGGGGCCATTCCGTCTTCCGGTATGTTCCGAAGATACGCATCCTCGAGAAATGGCGCGCAGGGGTATGGGGACGCGGCCGCGTTCACGTTCGAGGAAGCTCTGGCTACGGCCGAGGAAAAACGGGGGACTGGACGCCTTACTACGATGTCGTCATGCGTCTCATGCTGAAGGAAGTGCGCTCGATCGCGCGCTCGCTTTCCGTCAAGGCGCGTGTCGACGAGGATGCCGTGGCGGGAATCGACCGCATCCCCGGACTCGCCCATAGGCAGAGAGACGTGCTTCGCAGCGCGGTGCTCATTCCTGACAAGACGTTCCGGATATCCTCGCATCAGAAGACGTACGGCATCGCATATTCCACGGCGCGCGGCGATCTCGAAAACCTTGCCGATGCGCGTCTGCTGTCGCGGTTCGTGGACGGGCAGGCCTATTCGTATCGCGCGGCCGCCTGCCTGCGCGCCGTGCTCTCGTCGCGCGAGGAGCCGAGGCCGTAGCCGTATTACGCCGCACGTTCGAGAAGCGAAGGTATCGAAAATCGACACCTTCGCCCACGTTCGCGTCATTAAGCAGTCCGAACAGGTAAAACTTCGGAATCCAACTATTGAAAAGCGCCATCTTCCCCAATCGGCGGACGCATCGTATGGTGCGCTCAATGCAGGCCGAATGCTCCAGGAGGGGAGCGCCCGGCCACGACTTGGGAGGGTGCGTATGAATCCGGAAGCACAGGGAATGAGCAGGCGCGACGCATTGAAGCTGGCGGTCTCGCGGGGCTTGGCGCTCTGACCGCGTCGCTTGCCGCCTGCACGCCGAAGGACGCGGGCGCGAAAAGCCGCATCCGGAGAGATGAACTGGGATAAGGAAGCCGACGTCGTCATCATCGGAAGCGGCACCGGATCCTATACGGCCATGCGCCTGGCGCATGCCGGGCTGAGCGTCATCGTCCTGAGAAGAATGCGCAGACGGGCGGCTCGACCATCTTCAGCTCGAGCGTGGTCTGGGCTCCCATGAACGATCTCGAGGTGGCGGAAGGCATCGACGACAGCCGTGAAGAGGCCCTACGCTATATCGAGGCCCTGTCCGGCGAGACGTACATGCCCGAAGAAGCCGTGGCCTTCGTCGACAACGTGAACACGGCCGTCCGCAACGTGGCCGATATGGCCGGCGTCGAATGGGCCCTCTGGAAGTCGGGGAATCGACTCACAACATGTTTCTTCCCGGGGCGAAAGAGCTCGGCCGCTCGATCCTTCCCAAGGTCGCGGAAGGCGAGACGAGCGTCGGTAAGCTCAACACGCCCGTCATCGAGGCGGCAACCTCCCTCAGCGCCGAGTTTCTGACGAGCACCGGGTGACGGATATCGTGTCCAGGACGGCCGGGGACGGTTCGATAGAGTGCTCGGCGTGTCCGCCGCATCAGGCGGGAGCACTATCAACGTGCGCGCCCGTCGCGCCGTCGTCATGGCGAGCGGCGGCTTCGACTGGAACATGTCCATGATGAAGAACTTCCTGCGCACTCCTGCCCGCTATAGCTGGGGCATCGCGACGGACGAAGGCGACGGCCAGAAGATGGCCATGCGACTGGGCGCCGATTTGAACCTCATGGTCGAATCCTTCCTGTCACCGGGTTATAAAAAGAATTCGAAGAAGCGCATGAACAGGGGAAATCGCAGCTTTCGACCATCATACGCGACGATGCGAGCGCGGCATCATCTTCGTCAACAAACAGCGGAAGCGCTTCACGAACGAATGCGCGAGCTACGATTGCGTCGGGCGCAGCTTCACGAGCATCGAGAACAACGGGGGCGAGCGCGGATGGGAGCACCTGCCCGCCTGGGCCATCATCGATCAGGCGGTCGCCGACGAGCATCCCTTCGATTCAGGGGAGAAGGGCACGCCCGGAACGAGCTACGCACGCTACGAGACCCTTGAAGAGCTGGCCGCTGCCTGCGCATCGACGAGGCGGGCCTGCTCGCCGAGATCGAGCGCTACAACGGCAATGCCGAACAGGGAGTCGACCCCGATTTCGGGCGTGGCCAGGACTACTATGGCAAGTACTGCACGTATGCGAGCGTGGATTACGACGGTCCGGCCCGCACGCTGAAGCCCATCGACACACCGCCCTACTATGCGGCTGAAATCGTTCCCGTGGTGCTCGGCACCATGGGAGGCATCAAACCGATGCCTGCGCGCAGACGCACGACATGGAAGGAAACGTCATCAAACGCCTCTATGCGCAGGGCAACTGCGCGGGCATCGCGCCGGCGGCGCATGCTGTCGGAGGCGGCGGCACGCTCGGCCCTGCGCTCGCCTTCGGCGAGATCGCTGCGACCGAGATCGAGGCGCTTTCCGCATGGAACAGCCGCCCGCGGGCTCGGTCGTTTGAAAACCCCGTCGTTTCCGGCTGTGATCGCCGGCTTCGAAATCGTCTTCCCCTCGCGCGCGGGTCTTGCAACAAGGCTCGCGCGCTTTTCGTGCGTCGGGATGTTCCGACGAAGCGCATGCGCGCAATAGGATATTTTATAATGTCCGCATAACGCAGAGGCGCAGGTGCAAACCGAAGGGCGTGATAAAGTTACCCGCATCTATCTATTGAATGTGTCTGCGTCCACCGGACGCGTCATCGGACGATGAAGGCGGGAGACGTGAGAAGGCTAACCAAGGCGTTCTGGGTCGGACTGGCGATGATCTGCCTCGCCCTGGGCACGATCGGCATCTTCCTGCCGTTCATTCCCACCGTGCCGTTCTACCTTTGCGACCGCGTTCTGCTTCGCGAAAGGTTCCGAGCGCCTGCATGCCTGGTTTTTAGGGACGAGCCTGTACGAAAAGCATCTGGCGAGCTTCGTGCGATCGAAGTCCATGACCATGAAGACCAAGCTGAGCATCATGGCGAGCGTGACTCTTGTGATGGGCGTCGCCTTCGTGCTTATGAACGGCGTTGCGATCGGGCGCATGATCCTCGGGGCGATCTGGGTTATCCACGTGCTGTATTTCGTCTTCGCCATAAAGACGATTCCCGCCGAAAAGGCGTAGGCGACAAGGGGCGGTTGCGCTCCGGGTCTCGGCGACATCCTTACTGCAGCGCAAGGCCTTCCGCATCGTACCAGAGGAAGCCGTGTTCCCGGCAATATGCGTCTATGCGCTTCGCAAGCCGTCGGTCGGCTCCGTATTCCAAGAGGTAGACGGAAGGCCGCAGTCCTTGACGGTGGCGAGGTAATCCTTCCAATGGCGTTTTCTTCCTTCGTCTGCACGCCGTAGGTTCCCTGCTCGAAATCGATGCGGGTGAAGACCGTCTCCTGGTTGATTCCGTCGAAGAGCCCCGGTGCGGCGCCTTCGTCGATGCACCGTAGGACGAAGTCGTCGCCGCCGTTGACGACAAGGGGCAGACCGTATTCCTTGAGCCCCTTCATGATGAGGCGCAGCCCTTCGAACACGTCCTCCGAAGGGTAGTGATGATGAGACGTCGGCATTGTCCAGGAAGAAACCGTCCAGACCCATGTCGGCGTATGTCTTGCCCAGGTCGTCGACGATGAATTCCCTGCCATTCAGGCGATGTCACGTCCACCCAGCGCTCATCGGGCCAATCTTCGTAGACGCCTTGGGTTATGCCTCGAATCGGCCGTAATAGGGCCGATATGTTTCGATGGCCCCTATGTTGAGGTAGCCGTAGACCGTCTGGCCGGCGGCATGCATCGCTTCGATCTGCTCCGCCTGGAATTCGAGGGTTCGATCACGACGAGGTCGTATCCTTCGAGCCGTTCCATATCGGTTCCGTTGATGCCGAGGAACACTCCGTATTCGCGCGATGGCTCCTGCGTCTGCGAAGGCCCCCATGCGCACCCGCGGCAGGAGGGCGAGGCAGAGCGTGAAAGCAGAAAAACGTGCGCTTCAGCGCGGCTGTCGTCGTGCGTCGCATGGGTTCTCGGCTCCTTTCCGGCTCAGGTTTCTCGTCCGATCGGTCCTTCCGCTTCAGTTCCTTCCTTCGCCTTCGACGAAAGCGGCGCGCTTCAGCCGTCGCACGTTCCACGAGTTTGCGCGACGCGCTGATCGACCAGAGAAGCGCCGTTCCCATGACGGTCGCTCCCGCATGACCATGATCCAGGCCGGAGTGAAGCTGAGGTACGCATCGAAGAGCATGCCCGACGCCACGGCCCCGACCGCTGCGCCGAACATCTCGAAGGCGGTGACGATGCCGACCACGGTGCCGAGGTCGGCCTTGCCGAATTCCTTGACCGTGAGGATGGGCGGCGCCACCGTGCCCATGCAGGTGCCGAATCCGAAGAACAGGCAGGCCAGGATGGGGGCCGGCGTCGGTCTGCGGGAAGCAGAGGGCAACGGCGGCGGCAAGCGACGCGATCGTGCCCAGAACGGTGCCTGCGCGCATGCCCCAGCGGTCGTAGATGTCCGAGCAGGGATCTTGAACGCGATGACGCAGGCAAGATAGAACGCCCAGACGTTTCCCCGCCCATTGCGGATCGTGCCCGCCCGTCACCACGTCGACGCCGTTCAGGTTGACGGAGGTCATGTTGGAGATCGAGTTCGTGATGATCGCGCCGTTGTCGACGCCCATCATCACGAAGCCGAGGACCATGATCCAGAACGCGCCGTTGCGACGCAGGGCCTATCCGAGCGCGATGCGTACGGGTGCATCGGGAGAGCGGTCGACCTTGGTCTTCTCACCTGGCCGGCTCCGTAGGTTCCAGCCCCTTGTCGCTCGGTTTATTGCGGAAGTAAGCCAGCATGAGGGGAAGCCCGAGCGCGAGGCAGACGAAGGCGAGCGTCGCGAAGGCGGCGCGCCATCCGGTCTGCTCGATGAGCATCGTCGTCACGGGGAGAGGACCACGCCGCCCACGCCCGGAACCCGACAGCGCGATCGAGACGGCGAGCCCGCGCTTGAGCGTGAACCAGTTCGCGATGACCACGCTCGCAGCAGGGCGCGTGCCTGCCACGACCACCATGCCGGCCAGGATGCAGAGCGCATAGAGGGTGCCAGAGCTGCGTAGCCGCCGAGAAGCCGAGCAGCGTCGCGGAGGCGACGAGCACGGTGAACGTGCCGAGGATGCGCACGTCCGTCAGATCGATGAGGCGCCCTATGGCAGGGGATGCGAACACGGCCACCACCGTGCAGAGCGATACGCCGGTATTGAACTGTCCGACGCGTATGCCCAGGTCCTCTACGATGCGCGGTTGAAAGAGGGGATGCAGTTCACGAAGACCGTATAGCAGGTGGCCATGAGCAGGGAACCCGCCCGCCACGATCCACCAGCCGTAGAACGGACGTCTGCGGCCGGGCCTTTCCTCGCGTGCCGATTCGCTTTGCATGCTATTCACCGAACCTATCCAGATTGCGGATGAACTCGTAGTAGAAGCCGACGCCGCGCTTGAAGCTTTCCACGTCGAGGTTCTCGTCCTGCCCCATGGATGCGCGTGCGCTGGTCGCCGCGGAACAGTATGCCCGCGAACTGGTAGACGCGCGGAACGCGCGATGGAAATGCCGGGCATCCGAACTGCTGACCTGGATGTAAGGAGCCATACCGGCATCGGGGTAGGCCGCATGCACGATGTCGCGGATGTACTCGTAGGCCGCGTCTCCCGGACCGGCGATATCGGCGAAGGCGCGATGCCGTCGCGCGTGCGGATGGCGACGTCGCCTTCGAAGGCTTCCCGGACGCGCGCGAGCGCCGCCTCGGGCGTGTCGCGCGGATCGAGGCGCATGTTCACCGTCGCGTTCGCCCGGCGGGGAAATGATGTTCGCGGCGGGCGCTCCTTCAAGCTCGGTGATGGCGGTCGTCGTATGCAGCATGGCGGCGGTTTCAGGGATCGTTTTTCAGCATGCGCACGACCAGGGGTCGGAAGAGCCAGAGATTGCCGAAGACGAGCCTGTATCCGAAGCCTGCATAAAGCGGCTGAGCTCGCGCAGCATGGCATCGAGCACGGACGACATGCGGAAGGGTGCGGGTTCGTCCAGATGCGGTTCAGCCCCGCCACGAGCCGTGCCGTCGAGTCGTTCGGCGAAGGCGTCGAGGCATGCCCGCCATCCGCCTCCACGGTGATGAAGGCGTTCAGGATGCCTTTTTCCCGACAAGCCGACGATGGCGAACTCGTTCTCCACGCCCAGCGGCGCATTGTCGATGACGGCGCCGCCCCTCGTCCAGCACCAGGGCGGGATGGATGCCGCGTTCTCGAAGAGCTCGACGACGAGGGCGTGGTGTCGCCATTGTCTTCCTCGCAGTTCGACGACCAGAGATAGATGGTGCGTTTCGGGACGTGACCTTCGGACAGCAGCATCTCGGTCGATTCGTGAGCAGGCGAGCGAAGCGCCTTGTTGTCGACCGAACCGCGTGCCCAGATGCGCCCGTCCTCTATGTCGGCGGCGAAGGGATCGTGCGTCCAGCCGGCCGGATCGGCGGAGACCACGTCATGGTGGGCCATGAGCACCACGAGGAGCGAGCTCGGGATCGGTGCCTTTCCATGCGAGCAGGATGCCGTAGGGTGTTGACCATCTCGAGCTCGAGCTGCCCGAAGACGCGCGGATACAGCTCGCGCATGCGTGGAACGAACCGATCGAAGGGTTCGCTGGTCGGCGTGCGGGTCTCGCGATCCCATACGGTGGGGATGCGCGCATCTCGCGGAAGCGTTCGACCGCCGCATCCGAGCCGCGCGCCGTGGTCGGCGGCAGCGTATGGCGCGCGGGCGTGGGCTTCACGCGCGGCGTTGACGAGCAGGATCGCAGCGAAGGCCGCGATGACGGCGAAGATGATGAAAACGATGAGCATGGGAACCACCTTCTCGCACGAGGGCCGATGAAGGCATCCTATCACGATGCGCGCGTCGGCGTCCGCTGCGCCGATCGCGCGTCAGGGTTTCGATGGGACGTTTCAATCGGGGAAAAATACCAAGAAGGTACATTTTGGACGAAGGGAAGGGCCTCTTTGGGCCTGTTTCTTCCCGCATGACGCCGCTACCTTCGAGGGCATGCGTTCGGGCGGAGGGAATCCGGGCGTCGTCCGCCGCTTCGCGCATCGCGACGACGGACCGGTTTTCTTCGAAGGGAAGGGATGAAGCATGGCAGAGTACAGCAGGCGTTCGTTCTTGAAAGGGTCGGCGCTCGTCGGCGCGGTCGTCGGCGCCATGGGTCTCGCGACCGGATGCGGAACGTCCGGCGCCGCGCGGGTTCGAGGGTACGTTCCGGGCGACTATACGGCGGAGGTGAGCGGACATAACGCTCCGTTCACGGTGAAGGTGAGCTTCACGAAGCATGCGTTGGGCGATCATCGACGCCTCGGGCAGCCAGGAATCGCTCGGCGTCGGCAAAAGCGCGATCGGGACGCTTTCCCACGCGATCGTGAAATCGCAGTCGCTTGCATGCGATGCCGTCACGGGCGCGAGCATCGAGCGCGGCCCTCCTGCAGGGCGTCAGGATTGCGCGTCGCAGGCCGGAGACGACGTCCGAGCTCGAGGCCGCGGCCGGTCCGGTCGACGACGTCATGGACGAATACGAGGGCCGACGTTTGCGTCGTCGGCGGAGGCGGGGCGGGCCTCGCTGCTGCCATTTCCGCCGCCCAGGCCGGCGCGCGTGTCGTCGTCATGGAGAAATGCGGCATCCTCGGCGGATCGACCAACGTCTCGGAAGGCGCTTTGAACGCCGTCGATCCCGAACGTCAGGAGAAGCAGGGCATCGAGGATTCGGTCGAGACCTTCTATGAAGCCACCCTCGAAGGAGGGACAACGAGGGAACCCCGAGCTCGTCCATTTCCTTACAGACAATGCGCTCGATTCGGTCCATTGGATGGAATCGGTCGGAGTCCGCTTCAAAGACGAGGTCGGTTCCGGCCACCGGCTCGCTCGGCCAGCGCAGCCACTATCCGGCAACCCCCGTACTGGCAACGCGTATATCCGGGCGTTCCAGCGTTACATCGAAGACACCGGCGCCACGGTGCAGATCGTCGACGAGACGGCCGCCCAGACCCTCGTCACCGATGCGAGCGGTGCCGTGACGGGCGTTTCGGGCCTGCATCGCGGCGGCAAGGAGGTCACTGTGAAGGCTCCTGCGGTCGTCATCGCGACGGGCGGTTTCGGAGCGAATGTCGCGTATCGCCAGGAGGTCAGTCACGGGGTTTGGAAGGACGTCGTGCTCGACGACCGCATCGGCTGCACCAATATCAAACCCCTGCGCGCAGGGCGACGGCCCTGAAGCTCGCCGAGGGGCAGGGGCCGCGCTTATCGGCTTGGCCGACATCCAGCTGCATCCATGCGGAACGCCCGGTACAGGCCTGATGGAGGATATTCGCACGTCAGGGCGCACTCGCATCTTCGTCAACAAGGATGGAGACCGGTTCGTGAGCGAAGGCGCGGCGCGCGACGCGCTCTGCAGGCCATCTTCGCCCAGCCCGAATCGACGTACTGGGTCGTCGTGAACGTCCTGCGCTATCCTTCGCCGACCACGCCCGACCGCAACGGCGCCACCATCGAGAACATGCTTGCCCAGAAGCATATCGTCGCAGCCGACACGCTCGAAGAGCTTGCCGCGGCGACGGGCATGGATCCCGCGAAGCTCAAGGCGTCAATCGACGCCTACAACGCCATCGTCGACGGCTCGCAGGAAGACGAGTTCGGCTTCAAGGCCGACAACACGGCCGACGCCCAGATGACCGAAGGGCCCTGGTACGCCTGCAGGAAGGTGCCGACCGTGCACCACACGATGGGCGGCATCAAGATCAATGTCGAATCCCAAGCGGTCGACGACGGCGGAAATCCCATCGCAGGATTGTATGCCTGCGGCGAATGCACCGGCGGCATCCACGGCTCGAACCGCTTGGGCGGCAACGCCATCTGCGACTGCATGACCTTCGGCCGCAACGCGGGCAAGAACGCCGCGGAATACGCCGGCGCGACCGCCCAGGCGCGCGACATCACGGGCACGTACGTCCAAGATCGCGAGAGGCGCATCGAAATCGGCGGCATTCGCTTGATTCGGTCCCCGCGCATCGTCTTTTCTCGATGCGCGGGGTTTGCATGCCGCGATGAACCTCCGGCTTGGATCTTCGTTCCTCTCGCATGGATGCATTGTCGGCGTATTGCCGTCGATTCATGCAGCTCGAGACACGAAAAATCGCATCTCAGCCCGCTGCCGTGCGGTCATACGCTGGTTTCCGGATCCAGAAGATCGAGAAGCTCCTGCTTGGAATGCACGCCGGCCTTCGCGTAGATGTTGCGGGTGTAGTTTCTGATGGTGTTCTGGGAATACCCGAGCGTCGACGCGATGATCTTCCGGCTTCGGCCGTGGGACATCAGCGTCACGATGCGCCTTTCCGTGTCCGATAGCCCGAATCTATCGGCGAACCCCGCGATCTGCGGCCGAGACCCGTCGAGACTCTTCTCGACGGGAACGCCCATGCCGTCGTTTTCCGCTCCGTGCGCGCACGTCCTTGACGCCCGCGTCTTCATGCCCATTCCGTCGCGTTCGATCGAGGCGCGTCCGCTCGTATCCCACAGACCATTCTTCCTTCGTGCCGAACAGCTCGCGTCCGTGCAGCATGTCGGGGCGAAGCGCCTCGACCATCTCCGCGACGACCACGATCGACATGGTTATCACGACGGGGAGCGAATCGCTCAGCATCTGGTAGGTCGCATATCCCAGGATGCGCCCGAGCGACATCGTCAAGCGTTCCGCCGCAGGCGTGCCGCAGGTACATGGGATGCCGCGCGAATGCCGCCCGATCATATGCAGGGTGAAGAAGACGAAGCTGTAGAAGAAGCTGATCGCGTTCGTGAGAGGAACGCGCTCGCGTCGATCGAAGGACTCCCAATCGCTCGCAGAGCAGCAGGGATGCTGAATATCATGCAGCACGTTTATAAACCACCAGAAAGCGGTGAACGTGAAACGGCCTTTCCCTGACGAGCGCCCACCGCAGCAGCAGGGCGACGGCCGCGTACCACGAGCAGCTGGTGAACGCTGCGGATCGTCTGGCTCAGCTCTCTCAGGCTGCCGTCGGGGTATCCGAGCCCCATGCCCAATGCGAAGGCGAACAGCATGAGGGGATGCCACGATCTGCGCGACGCCTCTTTTCTCGGTCCCTTCGAAGAGCATGTCGAAGGGGACGATGGGCGCGCGATGCATCGCCCTGAGATCGAGCACCTTCGATGGCCCTGAGCCGAAGCCAGCACGCAGAGCGCCGGCAAGAAGAGGGTTGAACAGCGCGAAGACGTCGGTCGTGAGGTAGCCTGCGACAAGCGAGAGCAGACAGGGAGAGCGCGAGTCCTCCGCGCAGTACAGCAGCGCCTCGGAAGGTTTCAGCCTGTCGAAGAAATCCATCCACATGCCTGCGCCCCAGACGAGGCCCAATCCTGTGAATACGTAGCGCAGATACTCGAACGAGGTCGTTCCGACATGCAGCCTCGACGAAATAGCAGGAGGCTTGCGAGCGTCATGGGGACCATCGATCCCCAGACGAGATCCGCCTTGCCCTCTGCGAAAGCTCCGCCTTCCGCGCGATAACGAGCAAAACGACGATGACACCGACGCGCAATGAGGGTTCGCGGCGACGGTAGACGATGCCCGAGTCTGCGAGAAAATGCAGGTTATAGAGGTTGTATTGATACCAAAGCCTCGTCAAGCCGATGCCGAAGAACGCGAGGGAGAACGAGGCGGCGAGACATCGAAGCGAAGCGCGAACGGATGCCTTTCGGATGTCCTGCGAGTCAAAACCGCCCTTTCAACACCTGATGGAGCTTCTGAATACGAGGACGCAATGATAGCACGTGGCATCCGGCACGGGGATGCCACGCCTGCATGCGCGATGCCGTCCGGCGTCCGCACGGAAGCATCCAGCACGTTCGCCGCGTTTGTGCTGCACGCAGCCTTTCCGTGCCGTGCCGGCCCGTAGCGTTCATGCCTCATCTATCTATCGCGTTCGGCGACCCTCTTGCGATGCGGTCCGTTCATAGCCCGAACATCAACTTTTGTAAAAACAGGGGATGACTAATCGTAGAGATACATGGTACTTTTTGCGGGTTATAAACTGAAAACGATATTCAAATTCGTTTTACAGCACGAAAGGAGCAAGGAGGAAGACGTGTTGGGGAATGCAGCGAAGAAGGTGGTGTCGGCTCTGGTCGCGGGCGTGATCGCATGCGCCTCTGCTCATGCGGAGCCGGGGCCGCGAACGATGGCGGGAAGGAGGCGGCCCAGGACAAGCCGGTCGTCTCACGCCACGTTCTTTTCCCGTGTACGATCTGACGAAGCGCATCGCGGGGAGACAAGATGGACGTGCGCACCGTCATCAAGGGCAATCAGGAACCGCATGATTTCGAGCTTCAGGCCGATGAGATGGCGAAGATCTCCCAAGCGGATCTGATCGTCTACAACGGCGCCGGCATGGAGGGCTTCATCGACGGCCTGAAGGATGCGGCGGAAGACGAAGACAGGGTTCTCGACCTGTCCCAAGGGCTTACGCTGCTCGAGAGCAAGGACGCCGATCTGGGCGATCGCTCGAGCGTGAACCCGCATACCTGGCTGAGCGTGAAGAACGCGCAGGTGGAACTCGATACCATCTACCAGAAGCTGAGCGCGATGGATCCTGGGAACGAGCCCTACTACCGTGCGAACCTCGAAGCCGCTGCAGGCCGATTTCAAGGCGCTCGACGAGAAGTTCGAAGACAAGCTTTCGAAGGTCGATCCCGATAAGAAACGTTTCGTGGTGTCGCACGCCGCGTTCAACTACCTTGCGAACGACTACGGTCTCACGCAGGTCGCCGTCACGGGCATCTCGCCCGAGGACGAGCCGTCCGCAAGCCAGCTTGCCACCATCGCCGACTACGTCACGCAGCACGGCATCCGCACCATCTTCTTTGAAGGCAAGGCGACGCCCAAGGTGGCCGAGACGCTTGCCGAGAACACGGGAACGAAGACCGACACGCTGTACACGATGGAAAGCCTGACGGAAGAGGAGGCGGACATGGGCTACCTGAAGCTCATGGAGCTGAATCTTGAGGCGTTGATGAGGTCGTTCGAGTAATGCATGCCGCATCGGGCGGCGCATGCGGTTTACGGTTAGGATTCGCGCCTCCTGCGTGCGGCGTGATGGTTCGATAAGAGCTTTTCAGCGAGGGAAAGAAAACAGGAGCGGCATTGGCGTGCGTGCTTGCCGCGTCGCTTGCGATCGGCGCCGTCTTCGCGGCGGGCCTGACGGGAAGGACGGCGGCCGATGAAGCTTCGGCACCGAGCGATCCTCGGCCTGCCGCCGTTCCGGAGAAGCCGGCTGCCCTACGCGGTCGACGATACGACCGAGATCCTGATAGACGCTGAAGTATCGTCCGACGAAATCGTCAAGATCGTCAAGTCATGGCGACCATTGGCACGTCTTCACGAAAGACGGACGCGAGATCATCACGTATACCGATCCCACGAAAGCCACGAGTGCATCCGACCTGACCAACACCGCGAAGGTCGTATCTGCCGACGAGCTGCGCCGCGTCAACGGCAACGATGTCGTGCGCATCCCTGCAGCATGGCGACCACTACCACATCTACACCGCCGACGGACGGGAATTCATCGCGTACAGCGATCCGAGCTCCCTGTATCCCCATATCGGTATCGGCACCTATACGGAAGCCATGCCGATCACAGCTGGCACTCGTCTTCCAGCCATGCGGCCTCCGACGCCGACGGCGGATATGCCCCGTACGTTCCCGGCGGTAATGGCGGGGCGGCAGCAGCTACGAGCCGTCCGCCCCGGGCTCGATTTCGTGCGGGTCGTCAGCATCCGCGAGCTGGCTCGTCGAGCCCATTGTCAAGATTCTGAAGCATGCCGATCACTACCATGCCTATACGGCCGACGGTACCGAATACATCACCCACGACGATCCGCGCAGCGCCTTCCCCAACATCGCGATCGGCGAATACCAGGGCAGCCACGGAGGCGGTCAAGCGCGGCCTGAAAAAGCCCGCCAAGCCCGCCGAGCAGGATCCCAGCGATCCCAAAACGCGTCGTGCGCATCGAGAAGCATGAGGACCATTGGCATATCCATCATGCCGATGGAACGGAAAAGCGTCACTCACGACGATCGAGCGCGCTGTATCCGAATATCAAGATCGAAGACTACGACGCGAACCACGGCCACATCTTCAAACCTTTTGACGAAAAATGAGTTCACCCACGACGACGTCGAGGCCAAGCTCATCGTGCCTCGAGATACATCACGTACGGGAATGTGACGTCACGACCAGGTTCGATCGAGAAAACCAACGCTTCGTCATCCCGCATCAGAACCACTTCCACTGTGCGTCCATCGAGACCATCATCCAGCTCTCGAAGCCGCCGTTCAACGAGTTCCACGGCTGTTCCGCCCGCGATGTGGTCGCGACGCTCAAATACCTCAGTGCTGCATCCCGAAGCGCGGCCCAAGGACAAGGAGGATTGGGGCGAGAACGCCGGCGCCGCCTCCGACGCCCGAGCGGCGAGACGGATTCCGGAACGCATGGGGAAGAACCCGGTGCCCAGAATCCTGGGAAGGCGAGAGAAGCCCGGAACCCAGCATGAGAAGAAGGTCGTCGCATCGTGAAGCTAGGAGCTCCTATTGGGTTCTGTATTACGACGACGGATCCACCAAGGTCGTCTTCAACGATCCGGAGCGCCGCGCACCCCGATATCACGGTCGAGCAGTTCGAAGGAGGCGGAAGCCAGAAGAGCGACGAGGAACTCATCGCCGAGTACAGCGCCATGTCGGCATGACCGCCGATGAGTTCACGCATCGCTTGTTCGAGCTTCCGGCTGCACGCTGAGCAGCATGAAGTTCAACCCCGATGGTACGGTCGTCATCACGGCAAGATCTACGTGTTCAAGGATATGGGCGCGAAGGCGTGGCGAACGATGAACACGTCGCAGACGATGATGGGCGGAGATCCTGCAGCGGGCACGGCCCGGTCTCGAGGAGACGACATATCCGATTCGAACGATGCGGCATCCGCATCCGATGGTTCATCCGAAGAGCATCGGCGTCCCTGACGAGTCCGGGGAACGTTCGGGTAATGTCGCTGCGGGCCCGCGCAGCGATGCGTCCGACACGATGGACGTCGAAGGCGAGAAGGCTTCCGTTCTGAAGATCACGCCGCTGATGCGACGGATGGATCCGTCGCATCCGGCGAAGGCGCGGAGGACCGATAGACCCGACCGCCATGCAACGCGTCGCATGCGCGGAGAAGCCGAAGGCGGCACGCTGCAGCGCGGAGGTTGCAGCGTGCCCTATATCGCCGAAAATCTCCGCATTGCGGACAACACGGTCAAGTACCATTGCAAGAGCATCTGCAGGAAGCCGGGCGTCCGCTCGCGTCAGGAGCTCTTCGACCTGCTCGACGGCAGATCCTCGTAGATGATGCGTGCTTTCGAGGACCTGCCGTTGTCGATCCGACGCCGTGCGGGCCGGGGCGTGATACGCGCATTCTGCGCGACGGCCTCCGTCTCCATGGTGCATCCGCCGCATGCGGCTGCATGAGACAGAGATGAATGAAGGGAGGTCGTCTGCGTGGATTCGGGGCATGAGGCATCCTGGCTTGAAGATAATCGTATCTCCGACGAAGCAGATGAAGCGATCGGACGCTCTGGCATGCGCGACCGTGCCTCTCTACGAACGCCAGGCGCGTCGCATCCTTTCCTGGTTGAGTGGGTTGGCGCTCGACGAGGCCCAGGCTCTTTGGAAATGCAGCGACGCGCTTGCGCGTGAGAGCTGCAGTATCGTCCATGCCTCGATTCCCGGGGCGCGACCTCACGCCTGCGATCCTCGCGTACGACGGCATCGCGTTCAAAGCATATGCGGCTCCCGCGGTGTTCCGACGAAGACGAGCTTGCGTACGTTCAGGAGCATCTCGTCGATTCTTTCGGGGCTCTACGGGGCGCTGCGCCCGCTCGACGGCATCGTGCCGTATCGCCTCGAGATGGGTGCGACGGCCCGCATCGACGGAACGCGCGACCTGTGACGATTTCTGGGCGGATAAGCCGTATCGCATGGTCGTCGGCGAGGTGCCGCCGTGCCTCGACTCCTCAGGGCGCGAAGGCGTCCGCCGGGCAGGATCCGAGCGAATCGGAACGTTCGTTACGGCCGTCCGAGCTGAAAGATTTGAGCGTTCGCAGGATGCTCGGGGAGAAGCGCTCGCCCGACGCATGCGGCTGCACGATCGTGAACCTGGCTTCAAGGGAGTACTCACGTGTCGTCGAGCGCTTCCTGTCGCCCCGCGACAGGTTGAGTGATCACGTTCGCCGAGGTCGGGAATGAAGGCAGTCTCGTTCAGAAAGGCGTGCGGTGCAGATGGCGCGCGGCGAGATGGTGCGATCTCATGGCGTCAGGCGTATCTCCGATCGCTTTCGAGCTTACGGCCTTCGATGCCCTTGGTATCGCTTCGATGCGGCATCGTCCGCACCCGATTCGCTTGTGTTTCTACGAGAATGACTGCCTTTTGCGCATCGTGCGGCAATGTGAAATCGTATCCATATTTCATCTCGTTGGATGTCATCTGCGGTTCCGTCTGAAAAAGCCCTGAGGCAAAAACTATAACGGCGTTCTTTCATTTTTCCATTGACGCGGCCCGGCCCGGCGCGTAACATAACCGTTCGCGCGCGAGGGCGATCCCTGAGCGCGGGGAACCTTGCAAAGCCGGATACTGTGACGCAAGCGAATTCATGGAATCCCTAGACATTCGGACCACATTTCCGAAAAACGAGACGGACCCTGTCTCACGGGGAGCCAGCCCTCCTCAGGGGAGGCCGGCTCGAAGATGAGAAGGGCCGGGTCGACGGGACGTCACGGAAGCATCTTACCCGGGCCTGCGGGCCCGGGCTCGAACGAGAGTTTGATCCTGGCTCAGGATGAACGCTGGCGGCGCGCCCTAACACATGCAAGTCGAACGGTTAAGGCCCCCTCGAGAGCGCAGAAGTGGCGAACGGGTGAGTAACACGTGACCAACCCTGCCCCCACCGGGACAACCTCGGGAAACCGAGGCTAATACCAGATACGCCGGGGCCCCGCATGGGGGCCTCAGGGAAAACTCTGGCGGGAGGGGACGGGGTCGCGGCCCATCAGGTAGACGGCGGGCGAGGCCCGCCGTGCCGACGACGGGTAGCCGGGCTGAGAGGCCGATCGGCCACATTGGGACTGAGACACGGCCCAGACTCCTACGGGAGGCAGCAGTGGGGAATATTGCGCAATGGGGGAAAACCCTGACGCAGCGACGCCGCGTGCGGGAAGGAGGCCTTCGGGTCGTAAACCGCTTTCAGCAGGGAAGAAGCCTGACGGTACCTGCAGAAGAAGCCCCGGCTAACTACGTGCCAGCAGCCGCGGTAATACGTAGGGGCGAGCGTTATCCGGATTCATTGGGCGTAAAGCGCGCGCAGGCGGCCCGCCAAGCGGCCTCGTCGAAAGCCGGGGGCTCAACCCCGAAGCGACCCGAACTGGCGGGCTCGAGTGGGGCAGGGGAGGATGGAATTCCCGGTGTAGCGGTGAAATGCGCAGATATCGGGAGGAACACCGACGGCGAAGGCAGCCCTCTGGGCCTTCACTGACGCTGAGGCGCGAAAGCTGGGGGAGCGAACAGGATTAGATACCCTGGTAGTCCCAGCCGTAAACGATGGGCGCTAGGTGCGGGGGGACGACCCTCCGTGCCGCAGCCAACGCATTAAGCGCCCCGCCTGGGGAGTACGGCCGCAAGGCTAAAAACTCAAAGGAATTGACGGGGGCCCGCACAAGCAGCGGAGCATGTGGCTTAATTCGAAGCAACGCGAAGAACCTTACCAGGGCTTGACATGCGGGTGAAGCGGCGGAGACGCCGTGGCCGGAAGGAGCCCGCGCAGGTGGTGCATGGCTGTCGTCAGCTCGTGTCGTGAGATGTTGGGTTAAGTCCCGCAACGAGCGCAACCCCCGCCGCATGTTGCCAGCATTCAGTTGGGCACTCATGCGGGACCGCCGGCGCTAAGCCGGAGGAAGGCGGGACGACGTCAAGTCATCATGCCCCCATGCCCTGGGCCGCACACGTGCTACAATGGCCGGCACAGCGGGCAGCGGACCCGCGAGGGCGAGCGAGATCCCTTAAAGCCGGCCCCAGTTCGATCGGAGGCTGCAACCCGCCTCCGTGAAGCCGGAGTTGCTAGTAATCGCGGATCAGCACGCCGCGGTGAATGCGTTCCCGGGCCTTGTACACACCGCCCGTCACACCACCCGAGTCGTCTGCACCCGAAGCCGCCGGCCCAACCCGAAAGGGGAGGCGTCGAAGGTGTGGAGGGTGAGGGGGTGAAGTCGTAACACAGGTAGCCGTACCGGAAGGTGCGGCTGGATCACCTCCTTTCTAGGGAGACCCTAGCGAATTCACACAGAGAACCGAGCTGCCCCCTCGCCCGCCGTCCCGCGGGCGGGCGCGGCGTCGAGTCCGGGGCACCATCGCGAAGCGTCGCGGCATCCGGCCCAGGGATCCCCTGGGGCACCTTTGAAAGCCGCATAGCGTCGATTTTCACCATGCGAAATCACCATCTCCATCAGATCTCTGCGCCTTCCGGGCGCGGTGACTCACGCGAGGGTGATCCGCATCGTAAGATCGCGAAGATGCAACAACCAACGCTTCATGAGACATGAAGCTCTATCCGTAACGAAGACTTACGTCAGTTACTGCATGTGGACCTTAATTTAGATATCCCTTCGGCGGATTCCGGGGAACCGGAAGATGTCGAGGGCGCACTGGTGGATGCCTTGGCATCCGGAGCCGAAGAAGGACGTGGCAAGCTGCGATAAGCCGCGGGGAGGCGCAAAACGGCCTTCGATCCGCGGATCTCCGAATGGGGGAACCCGCCCGGGGCCATGCTTGGGCGCGCCCGCCCGAACGCATAGGGCGGGACGGGGCAAACCGGGGAACCGAAACATCCAAGTACCCCGAGGAAGAGAAATCAAACGAGAACGCGCGAGTAGCGGCGAGCGAAAGCGCGCGAGCCCAAACCGGCGGCGCCGTCGAGCCTCGACGCGCTGGCCCGCCGGGGTTGCGGGGCATGCGAGGGAGGGTCGAGCCCTCCCGGGAGGTTGCAAACCGCACGCGCAGCGAACGGCATGGGAAGGCCGGCGATACCGGGTGAGAGCCCCGTACGCGAAGCGCATGCGGCCTCCCGGCATGTCTCGAGTGAGGCCCGGGCACGTGAAACCCGGGCCGAAGCTGGGGGGACCGCCCTCCAAGGCTGAACACTCCCGGATGACCGATAGTGGACGAGTACCGTGAGGGAAAGGTGAAAAGCACCCCGAGAGGGGAGTGAAACAGCGCCTGAAACCGTGCGCCCACAAGCAGTCGGAGCGCCCCTTTGCAGGCGGCGTGACGGCGTGCCTTTTGTAGAATGAGCCTGCGAGTTGCGGCGCGCGGCGAGGCCAAGCGATTTGGCGAGCCGCAGCGAAAGCGAGTCTGAACAGGGCGACTTTTTCCCAGTCGCGCGCCGCAGACGCGAAGCCGGGTGATCTACCCGCGGCCAGGCTGAAGCAGGGTAAGACCCCGTGGAGGGCCGAACCCACTTCGGTTGAAAAACGGAGGGGATGAGCCGCGGGTAGGGGTGAAAGGCCAATCAAACCCGGAGATATCTCGTTCTCCCCGAAATAGCTTTAGGGCTAGCCTCGGAGGTGGATCGCGGAGGTAGGGCGCCGGACGGCCGAGGGGGCTTCACCGCCTACCGAAGTCGACCGAACTGCGAATGCCGCGACCTAGACACCCCGGGAGTCAGGCCGCGCGGGCTAAGGCCGCGCGGCCGAGAGGGAACAGCCCAGACCGCCCGCTAAGGCCCCCAATTCCGCGCTGAGTGGCAAAGGATGTGCGGTTTGCCTAGACAACCAGGATGTTGGCTTAGAAGCAGCCATGCATTCAAAGAGTGCGTAACAGCTCACTGGTCGAGTGGACATGCGCCGACAATACACGGGGCTAGCGCGGAGCCGAGTGGCGGGGCCGCGCCTCATAGGGCGCGGCCGGTAGGGGAGCGTTCCGCGCAGGGGCGAAGCCGCCGGGGCGACCGGCGGTGGACCGCGCGGAAGCGAGAATGCAGGGCATGAGTAACGAGAGAGGGGCGGAAACCCTCCGCCGTAAGCGCGAGGTTTCCTGGGCGAGCTAATCCCCCAGGGTCAGTCGGGCGCTAAGGCGAGGCCGGAAGGCGTAGCCGATGCCCAGCAGGCGGACATTCTGCACCGCCGCCGGACCGCTAGGACCGACGGGGCGACGAAGGAGGATAGGCGGGCGGGGTTCTGGACGTCCCCGTGAAAGGCGCGTAGGGCGGGCCGCAGGCAAACTCCGCGGCCCGGAAAGCCTGAGACGCGAGACGAAGCCCTCGAGGCGAAGCCGCTGATTCCATGCTTCCGAGAAAAACCCTAGGCAGGGCTGGCGGCGCTCGTACCTAAACCGACACAGGTGCGCGGGTAGAGACATACCGAGGCGTTCGGGAGAACCGATGGCCAAGGAACCCGGCAAAACCGCCCCGTAACTTCGGGGAGAAGGGGCGCCGCCGGGTGGAGGGGCGAGCCCCCTGAGCCCGCGGCGGCCGCAGCGAATAGGCCCAGGCGACTGTTTACCAAAAACACAGGGATCTCTGCCAAGCCGCGAGGCGACGTATAGGGTCTGACGCCCGCCCGGTGCCGGAAGGTCACGCGGAAGGGTCAGCGCAAGCGAAGCCCCGAAGCCAAGCCCGGTAAACGGCGGCCGTAACTATAACGGTCCTAAGGTAGCGGAAATTCCTTGTCGGGTAAGTTCCGACCTGCACGAAAGGCGTAACGACCTGGGCGCTGTCTCGGCTATGGACCCGGTGAAATTGCATTATTCGTGAAGATGCGGAATTACCCGCGGAAGGACGGAAAGACCCCGTGAACCTTCACCGCGGCTTGGCATTGGCCGACGGTTCGGTGCGTAGAGGATAGGCAGGAGCCCGCGAAGCGGGGCGCAAGCCCCGCGGAGGCGCCCTGGAATACTGCCCCCATCGCTCCGGCGGCCTAACGCGCGGCGCCGCCATCCGGCGCGCGGACCGTGCCAGGCGGGCAGTTGACTGGGGCGGTCGCCTCCCAAAAAGGTAACGGGGCGCGCGCAAGGTCCGCTCGGGACGGTCGGCAACCGTCCCTGTGAGCGCAAGAGCACAAGCGGGCCTGACTGCGAGACCCACGAGTCGAGCAGGGACGAAAGTCGGCTCTAGTGATCCGGCGGCCCCACGTGGGAGGGCCGTCGCTCAACGGATAAAAAGGTACCCGGGGATAACAGGCTGATCTTGCCCAAGAGTCCACATCGACGGCAAGGTTTGGCACCCTCGATGTCGGCTCATCGCATCCTGGGGCTGTAGTCGGTCCCAGGGGTATGGCTGTTCGCCATTCAAAGCGGTACGCGAGCTGGGTTCAGAACGTCGTGAGACAGTTCGGTCCCTATCCTCCGCGGGGCGCAGGAGAACTGAGGGAGCCGCCCCCTAGTACGAGAGGACCGGGACGGCGGACGCACCTCTGGTGCACCGGTTGTCGACCGACGGCATCGCCGGTGGCCACGTGCGGACGGGATAAGCGCTGAAGGCATCTAAGCGCGAAGCCTCCCCGAGATGAGTTCTCCTCGGCAAGGACCCGGCAGACCACCGGGTCGATAGGCCGCAGCTGCAAGCACGGCGACGTGCTCAGGCGAGCGGTACTAATAGTCCGGAGCTCTTCCGAATCCCTCGTCCCCGGAGGGGCGGGGCCCCATGCGCGGCGGGGCTTCCTGTCCCGCATGGAGCGCGGCATCTCCGCGCGTCGGCGCTAAGCGGCCCTCAGGGGTCGCCCGCACGGGCGCCCTGGACGAGCGCGGCCACGGAGGTGGGGGATCACCCGGTCCCGTTCCGAACCCGGCAGTTAAGCCCGCCATCGCCCGGACGTACTGCGGGGAAAGCCCGTGGGAGGCAGGGCCGCCGCGCTCGCCCAGCGCGCCCGCGCACGCGCCCCGGCGCGAGGCCGCCACGCCACGCGGGGCCCTCTTCTTTCCCGGCCCGTGCGTTCCGGCGTATCGAGGCCCCGCCCGCGCGGGGCCTTCGTACTTCCTCTCCGGATCGGCGCTTCTCTTTCGCGCTCCACCATTGCGTCATGTGCCGACGCGACCGTGCGGAGGATGGGATCACGTCGCCGCGCCATTTCTTCGCGGCGTCTTTTTGACGCATCTTCCGATCCGATGTCCCGTCGAAGCGGGGCGAGCTCGAATCCTTCATTCTTCGTTTTCGGCGCATGGACGTGCGCATCTTCTCAGGCATACGGCTGTGTTCCTTGTAGTTTTCCGTACGCTTCCTTCAAGAGCTGGTAAGCGTCGCACTGCATGTAAACGTGTGCGCGCGGCCATGCTGCGCGAACGTACTACCGACAGGAGATCCGCTTTTGGCTGCATACCCTTCATATGAACCCACGTGGCAAGGAAGTCGCCGTCATCACCACCTCCAAAGGGTGTCATCCGTGTCCAGCTGGCCGGTAACGATGCTCCTATTCATGTGGGTAGCATTTCGTCGAGCTTGCCCGGAAGGGCTTCTACGACAGCTTGAAGTTCCATCGCTATGTGGCGAATTTCGTGATCAGGCGGCGACCCCAATACGCGCGGGCTCTCCTCGGAAGAGGTCGTCCGCAAGGCGTCCAGCCCCTTCGGCGGACTGAGCACGGGCGGTCCGGGATATTCCATCAAAGAGGAACACACCACCAATCCGAACAATTCCCCACGAGGACGGCGCGCTCGCGATGGCGCGTTCGGCCCAGCCTGAGTTCCCTGCCGGTCTCGCAGTTCCATCTCCCGCCTCGGCGCCCCAGCATTTCGCACCCCAACTACACCGTGTTCGGCCAAGATCGAAGGCAAAGACGTCATCGCGAACTGCGCGTGGGCGACGTCATCGAATCCGTCGTCATCGAGAATGCCGATTGATCCTCGGTTCGGGTTTCGAGGATTCCTATCCGAGCGAAGAAAAGACGAGCACATGGAAAACCGTTACATCGACAACGCCAAAGGGCCGCCTATGCGAGCCCGCGACTATCAGGCGGCGATCGACTCGTACGTTGAGTGCCTCAATGACGACGCGGTCGAAAAGCGCCCCGGAGACCCTTGCCTTTATCACCAGATCGGAAAATGCATTGAGCTTGCATGACTTCAATTCGGCCGTCGGTGCGTATCAGCAGTCGGTGGCCGACGGCGCGTACGATGCATGCGGTGCCGTCAACTGCAACCTCGGCAAGGCCTCTGTGCCCGCCTGCGCAAAGTACGACGATGCCGTCGCCGCATTCGAGATCGCGACCTCCGACGCCAAGTACCCTCTCGCTACAGGCGCATCTCGGCATGGCAACGCCCTGCTCAAGATGGGCAAGAACGCGAGAGGCGGGCGCTTCGTTCCGCGAAGCGGCCCTGGATCCGTCCAATCCCGATCCCGCAAGGCGCTTCTGAACCTCGGCGTCTGCTTCATGGCTCGTCGATCCTGCCGATGCGGTGCAGTCGCATGAAAGCGCCCTGCGAGTTCGATATGGATCCCGACACGCGCAACAAGATGTATGCGAATCTCGGCCAGGCCTATGTCGCATGCAATCAGATGCAGAAGGCCATGAATGCCTTCGAGGCCGCGCTCGCCGACCATACGTACTTCCTAAGCGATTCGGCCAGCGTCGATTACAGCCGCGCCGCCACTGCGGTCGCTACGGCACGGCCGTATGAGCGCCCATCGTCGCCAACGACGATGAAACCTTCGAACCTGACATGTCGGGCTCGATGTCACCGCCGCGTCGGTGCCGCGGGCTCCCGCGCATGATGCGTACGAGCCCGATCCGGTGCATTATCCCGCCGATGCATATGGCTACGACGTCAACGACGACTACGCTTCCGGCGACGACCGCTTCTTCAATGCGAGCGACGAGGAGTTGGAGAAATACTCAAGAGCATCGCTCGCCAGGATCGCAAGCGCCGCAACGTCGGCCTGAAGATAGCGGTCCTCCTGTTCGCGCTTCTCGTCGTCGTCGCGGGCCTGGGGTCTTCGCTCTACGCCAAGGGCTATGGTTTCCCGACCGCGGAATCCGTCGTGTCCGGTCTGTTCGCCGACACGTCCAACCCCGACAAGTATGTTCGCGAAGGGCGTGAGCTCCGATTCCGTCGAAAAGGATATGGCGAGCGTCGCAGATGATTCCATTACCGTCAACGGCGTCGAACGCTCCATGTCTTTCGTCCACGGTCTACGTGACCGCATCCGCCGAAGGCGGAGAAGACGTGCAGTACATAGGTCACCCTCGTGCGCGATTTCGTGAGCTGGAAGATTTCCGACGTGAGCTCATTTCCCGTCCATGGCCGATTCGTCGTCACGACGGCCGATTCCGCCGCGGCATCGTCGAATTCCGCTCCGACCGGCACGGGCGCTGTGGAGCAGGGTGCCAGCGGCGCCGGCGCGGCGCAGCCTGCCGGCACTGACGGCGCGCAGGCGGGCGGCGCGTCCGTCGCGGGTGCCGATGCGACCCAGGAGCAGGGGCTCCCGCGGGCTGGCAATGCGGACGCTGCCGAACGGCAGCTGACGAGCAACGCCGCAACCGCCACCAACCATCGGTCTTCATGCAGACTTCAGGCATAACGTCTGACGAACGGAATCAAGAAAGGGAACAGAAGAATGGCAATCGAAAAAGACCTACCCTACTCAAGCCCGATGCCGTGCGCAATCGCCACGTGGGCGATATCATCGCCCGCATCGAACGTGCCGGCCTCGCCATCGAGCGCATGGAGCTTGCGAACGTCACGCCCGCGCAGGCTGCGGCCAATTACGCCGAGCACGAGGGCAAGCCGTTCACGACGGTCTCATCAGCTATATCACGAGCGGTCCGGTCGTGAAGATGATCGTTTCCGGGCGAAGGCGCCGTGAAGAAGATGCGCACCCTCGCATGGGCGCGACCAATCCCGCCGATGCCGCTCCGGCACCATTCGCGGCGACTTCGGTCTGATCATGGACGAAAACGTCATCCATGGCTCCGACTCCGTCGAGTCCGCCGAACGCGAGATGAGGATCTTCTTCTCCGAATAGCGTCTCGTATGTCGTTTGAGTCGTTTTGGGTCGTTTCATGAATCACAGACGCATCACTTGCGACCTCGCGCTTCGGTGTGGTATGCACAAACGAGATCCGCTGAAACGCGAATACAACTTTTCGATGAGAGAAGTGGGCTTTGTCCCGCTTTCTTTTTGTATGAGGGCCTGATCGCCCATTCTGTACGAACGAGACCGGATAGGAGGAACCGAATGCTGACGACCAAGGAAGCGAGCCTTTCTGCAGCAGCTTGAGCCGCGCGCGATCGAAGAGGGCATCGAAATCGTCACCATCGAGATGGTGGGTTCGCGCAAGGCGCCGACCATCCGCGTCTATATCGATACCGAACAGGGGCATCGTGTTCGACGACATCGCGGCGGCGCAGGCTTGGACTCAATACGAAATCCTCGACGAGATCGATCCGTTCCCCAGCGCCTACACGCTCGAGGTCAGTTCGCCCGGTATCGACAGGCCCCTGCGCGCGCGGGCATTTCGAAAGCCGCGGTCGGCGAGCAGGTGTATGCGACCTGTTCCGAACCCGTCGATGGACGCAGCCGCTTCACCGGCACGCTGCTCGGAGTTGCCGGAAGACGGCGGGGCTATCAGGTTGTCCGTCGACGGCGAGTGAAATCATGCTTCCGTTCTCGAGTCATCAAGCGCGCCCACATCAAGGGCGTCGTCGAATTCAAATAGCGCCCGCAGGCACGCCACGAAAAGGGGAGTGAATCATCCATGCATCAGAACTATGGACGCGCTCCAGGCGCTTGCCCATGAACGCAAGATCGACGAGTTCTACCTCATCGAGCGTCTTGAGGCATCGTTGGCCAAGAGCTATCAGAACATTCTCGACCTCGAATGGGAGGCGCGCGTCACGATCGATCGATCCACAGGTCGGATTTACGTCTACGAGCTCGTTCCGTCGGCGAGCCTTTCGATCCGAAACCGGCGAATACGCCGATTTCGAGGAAAAGGACGTGACTCCCGCCAACGTGAGCCGCACTGCCGCCCAGAATGCGAAGAGCGTTATCGCCGCTATCGTTCGCGAGGCCGGTCGCCAGAGCATCTGCGAAGAGTTCCGCGATCGCGTCGACGACATCGTCGGCGGCACCGTTCTGCAGACCACGCCCGATTTCACCATCATCAAGATCCGCGAGGGCGTCGAGGCCGAGCTGCCGCATCACGATCTCAGCGGTTCCCTGACGAGCAGAATGAAGTTCCTGCAGGGCGAGCGCCATCGTCATAACCAGCGCATCAAGACCGTCATCATCGAGGTGCGCGATCCTCGCTCCATGGAGCCCCGTGCGCGTGGCGAGCAGACGCGTCCTTCCATCGTCGTGTCCGCACCCATCCGAGCCTGATCCGCCGCCTCTCGAAATCGAGGTGCTCTGAAATCTACGACGGCGTCGTGGAGATCAAATCCATCGCCCGCGAGGCCGGCGCCCGTTCCAAAGTCGCCGTGGCTTCCGCGAGATCCAACCGATCCGGTCGGCGCCCGTCGGCTCAAGGGCAGCCGCGTGCGCATGGTCGTCGAAGAGCTCCCGCAACGAACGCGTCGACGTCATCCAGTGGAGCGACGATCCGGCCAGAGTACGTCGCCACATCGCGCTCAGTCCCGCCCGCGTGACGCGCGTCACGATCGACGAGGACAAGCAGTATGCGACCGTCGTCGTCCCCGACGACCAGCTTTCCTCGCCATCGGCAAGGAAGGCCAGAACGCCCGTCTCGCCGCCCGCTTGACCGGTTGGCATATCGACATCAAATCCTCGAGCTATGCCGGGCAGATGGTTCCCGAGACCAATATCCCTCATCGACGAGGAGCCTGAGGACGAGGAGACCGAGTTCTGCTCCTACGTCTCCGAGGCCGGCGTTCCGTGCAGGAACCACGCCCGTCCGGGCAGCAGGTATTGCGGCATCACGCCGAGTTCGAATAGCGCGCAGGAGAGGGGTACTGAATGCCAAATAAGAGAGTCCATGAGCTGGCCAAGGAATTCGAATGGACAGCAAAGAGCTCCTTGCGCGCATCCAAGAGATGAAGATTCCCGCGAAGAGCCATGCAAGCATGCTTGCGGAGCCGTACGTCGACAAGATCCGCAAGGCCCTGGCGCTGAAATCGGCGCGAAGGCCGCCGGCCTCGACAAGGAGGCCGCCGAGGCGATCGAAGCCGAGCAGGAGGCCGAGAATCGTCGCAAGGAAGCCGAAGAGGCCGAGCGCCGCAAGGCGGTCGAGCACGAGCGCGCGCCCTGCGCGATGCCGAACGTGCCCGCCGCGGCTCGAACGCGTCCGCGCCTTCGACGGTGACGTCGCATGCCGCCCAGGCCAAGAAGGTCGTCGCCTCCGAGACGTCGGGCCTTTCGAGCCTTGCGCGCCAGATCGAGGAGAACCGCGCCGCCAAGGAGCGCGAGCGGGAAGAGGCCGAGAAGCGCCGCGCCCAGCGCGCCGCCGACGCCCGTGCGGCCAAAATCGCCGCCGAGGTCGCCAAGAAGCGCGCCGTCGAAAGAGCGCCTGCGTCAGCGGTTCACGCAAATCGGTCGCATCCTCCGCGCCGGCCGCTGCGCCGCGGCGCCTCGCCAAGAAGGCACCGGTCATGCGCAAGGGCTCGTCGTTCGATTCCCCTGCTTTCCCCAGATCGAGATCCGAGAAGGCGCGCATCGACGCCGAAGCTCGCAGACCAAGAAGGCATCCCTGCGCGCGGATCGCGACAGGTTGCCGCCGATACGTCCCGCGGACGTCGTGGCAAACAGGGCGGACGTCGCTCAGAACATCATTTCGAGCCGGAGGTTCCCGAGCTTGTGTCCGGGGCGTCCAGGACGACCGCTACGCGCAGATGGCCGTGCAGGTCGAGCAGCTCCAACGTGACAAGGTGCTTGCCGAAGCTCCGCGCCGTCGCCGCCGCGACGAGCAACGAAGGAGAGGGCCGCCGCCGTCGCCGCAAGGAGAAAGCGCGAGGCCGAGCAGCGCGAACGTATCGCCCAGGAAGCCATCGAGAAGCGGCATCGATCCCGATCTCATGCTCGACGACAGCGTCGTCGAGATCGCCCAGAGACGCCGCGGTCGGCGACTTCTCCGATGTCCTCGGCGTTCCCTCGAGCGACGTCATCAAACGCCACCGTTTCTGCTCAGCCAGGTGCTGACGGTCACCCAGAGCATGTCCGACGAGCTTTATCGAGCTCATCGCCGACGACATGGGCCCGCAAGGTTCGCCGTCTCCCCTGAAGAGGAATACTCGGTGGCCTTCAACGAGCAGGCGACGAAGACCTCAAGCCCCGTCCGCCCGTGGTCACGGTCATAGGGCATCGACTACGGCAAGACATCGCTGCTGACGCCATCCGTTCTTCGGGCGTCGCGCTTTCGGAGGCCGGCGGCATCACCCAGCGCCTATCGGCGCATCCGTCGTCGAGGTCAACGGCCGTCAGGTCACCTTCATCGACACCCCGCCACGAGGCGTTCACCGCCACGTGTGCGCGCGGCGCTCTAGTCACCGACGTCGTCGTTCCTGGTCGTCGCGGCCGATGACGGCGATGCCGCACTCATCGAGGCGATTCATCATGCCGGGCGGCGGGCGTGCCTATCGTCGTCGCCGTGAACAAGATCGACCAAAGCCCGGCGCGAATCCGACCGCGTTCGCCAGGAACTGGTCGAATACAACGTCATTCCTGAAGAATGGGGCGGCAAGAACATGTTCGTGAACGTGTCCGCCAAGAAGGAGGGCATCGACGATCTGCCGAGTACCATCCTGCTTCAGTCCGACGCGCTCGAGCTCAAAAGCCAGTCCGATGCGACGGCGTCCGGCCGTCATCGAATCCAAGCTCGACAAGGGCCGCGGTCCCGTGGCGACCGTGCTCGTGCAGCGCGGCACGCTCAGCCGGGCGTGTCGTCGTGGCCGGCCAGTTACGGCGCGTCCGCGCTCCTCGTCGATCCTCGCGGCAATCGCGCAGAAGCAGCCAGATCCGTCGAGGTCCCTCGGCCTGTCGAGCGTCCCTGCCGCAGGCGATGAGTTCGCGTGTTCGAGGGACGAGCGCGATGCCGCAAAGCTCGCCGAGGGAACGCGCCCTGCGCGCGCGCGGCTCAGGAGCAGGAGGCGCGCAGCCACGTCAGCCTCGACGACCCTTCACCGTATCGAGGGCCAAAGCAGCTCAACCGTCGTCAAGACTCGACGTCCGGGGTTCCATCGAAGCCTGCGCGATGCGTTCGCCAAGATGGGATCGGTCGAGGTCAAGATCAGCATCATCCATTCCGCCGTGGGCGGCGTGACCGAGACCGATGTGACGCCGCCGCCGCATCCGACGCGATCATCATCGGCTTCAACGTGCGCCCGACCGCGGGTGCGCGCGCGGCAACCGAGCGCGAGAAGGTCGACGTTCGTCTGTATCGCGTCATCTATCAGGCTATCGAGGACATCAACGCCGCGCGTCGGCATGCTGTCGCCCGACATCGTCGAGAAAGACACCGGCTCGGCCGAGGTGCGCGACGTTCCGCGTCGAGGTCAGCAACGATCGCGGCTGCACATCCCGAAGGCGAGCTCTCCCGTGACGACCGCGTCCCGCATCGTGCGCACTCACGGTGTCTCGAAGGAACATCTCGTCGCTGCGTCGTTTCAAAGACGATGTCAAGACCATCAAGCGGGCTACGAATGCGGCATCGGCGTCGATGACTACCAGGACATCAAAGTCGGAGACGTCATCGAGGGGCTATCGCGTCGAAGAGGTCAGAGCGCACCGCGTGAGGTCGCGCACCAGCTGCGCGTCGATATCTCGTCCGCCGTTCCTTGCGTCTGCAGGGGACGGCGGGCCCATCGATAAGGATGCATGAACGAAGCGGTCGAACGCCAACAGGAAAACGAACGAGCAGGCGCGCGAGATTCTTGCGAATATCCCTGCTCTCGAGTATCCGACCCACGCCTTCGCCTCGTGACGATCACGTGCGAGGTCAGCTACGATCGCAGCTATTGCAATGTCTTCTCCACGTCGGATCCGGCACCTACGAAGAGGCGGCCGCGGGGTTCTCCGCCGCCCGTGGACGCATCCGCTCGCTTTGCGCGTCTTACCGGCGCGTGACTCCGGAGCTGCGCTTCCTGCTCGACCCGAGCGTTGACGAGGCCAGAACGCATCGCCCGAGCGCTCGCACACGAAGCAAGCCGCGCACCGTCCTTCGAAACCGAATGCGAAACCGCCGACGCGGACGATGCCGCGCATGCGAATCGGCCGCCTGCGCGCGAAGCAGCCGGGAAGCCTCCGGCTCGAAGGGCGTTTTCCTGCGAGGAGGGGTCTCGATGAGCGTCACGCCCCAGACGAACACCACGATCGAAATCGCCGGAGGCGTCTCCGTACGCTCCGATTCCTTTGCCCTCTGCGGCCATGAAAGCCCGGATGGCGATTGCATCGGCAGCGCCCTAGGGGCTTTCCCATGCGTTGCGCATGTTGGGCAAGAAGACGACCTGCCTGCTCGCGGCTGATGCTTCCATCGAGCCCGGCCTGCCAGTTTCTTCCGGGCGCCGACGAGCTTATCTATGCGGGCGATTACGACGAGACGCCGGATGCGCTTCATCGCGCTTGACGTTCCGACGATCGAGGCGCATCAAAGATGTCGGCTGGCCGTGCACGATCGTGCAGGAGTGCGCGTCACGATCGACCATCATGCGGTCGACGCGACGATGGCCGAGCTGTCGTCACCGATCCCGACGCGCCAGCCTGCGGCATGCTCGTGGGATCTCATGCAGGCGTTCGGCATCGCGAGCCGCCTCGAGAATCCGCGATCTGCTGCCATACGGCCCTCGCGGCGGACACGGGCCGTTTCCAATACCAGAACACGTCGGCCGAGGCGTTTCGCTACGCCATCGGAGATGGTTCGGTGCGGCAGCGAGCCCGGCCGATGCCTCCCAGAACGATCTATCAGTCGCGCAGCGCAGGCCCTCGTTCGCTCAGGGCCGTCATGCTGTCGCGCCTTTTCAAGCATCCCGCAGGCCGTTGGGCGATGATCTGCCCGCCACGCGTGACGACATGGAACACAGGCGCCGTCAAGTCGGATACCGAGACCCTTATCGGCGCGGTTCGTTCGATGGCGGGCATCCAGGTCGCCTGCATTCTGCGGGGAGCAGGAGGGCGAGTGCGCGGAAGCCTGGCGCGCCAAGGGCGACGACGTGGACGTGTCCCGTCCTCGCGCGCCGCATCGGCGGCGGCTGGTCCTAAGGCCGCGGCGGGCTTCACCTACAGGGAACGCTCGACGGGGCTCCTGAAGGATGCCGCGCCTGATCGATCGTCTCATTCGATGAAGGCGGGCTGGACTGACGCATGAAAAGGGGGCAAAGCGGGCTTTTCGCTCATCATCGGTATCGATAAGCCGCAGGGCATGTCGTCGCACGATGCGGTCAATCGTATCCGTCGCATGTTCGGCGAGCGCCGCGTAGGCTATATGGGCACGCTCGACCCCCTGCGACAGGCGTGTCTCGCCGTGTCGTCGGCCCTGCGTCGCGCCTTGACGCGTACCTACGAATCACGACAAAACGTACGAGGCGCGCATCGCGTTCGGCGCCCAGACCGATACGGACGATGCGGCGGGCGAGGTCATCCGCCAGGCCGCCGTCGCGTCCGAGCTACCAGATGCGACGTTCGCGCAGGAATACCTCGCGTCCATCGTCAGTCCGCGCATGCAGATGCCGCCTGCCTATTCCGCCATCAAGAAGACGGGGTGAAGGCATGCACGAGGCCGCGCGTCGTGGAAAAAGCCGTCGAGCTCGAGGCTCGTCCTGTCGAGGTGCGTGCAGTCGATCTGCTGGCACCGATTACGGACGATGCGGGACGCGTCTTCTGGGGATGTGCGCCTCGAAGTGTCGAAGGGCACGTATATCCGCTCGATCGCGCGCGATGCGGGACTCGGAGCTCGGCAGCGCCGCCACCTGTCCGCCTTTGCGCCGCGTACGTGCGGGACGCCTGGGCATCGAAGCCTGCGTATCGCTCGAAGAAGCCGGGCGTTCAGGGATCGCGGCGGCATGCGATCCGGTCGATCTTCTGGGTTTTCCTGCGTTGGAGGTGGACGTGCGGATGGCCGAATCCATCAGATGCGGCGTCCTCTTCCGCCTCGCCGCGCTCGATCCCGATACCGTGCATGCGCATGAGCTCCGGCATGCGCTGCATCGTCTTTCGCGACGAGCTCGTCGCGGCTCTGTGAAAACCGGATCCGTTTCGTGGCCAGGCCCATCCTCGCTGCGTGCTCGCCAGGGAGTACTTCGTGGCGCCCATCGTTAATGCATTCGAAGCGGTCGAGCGCGTGCTCGTTTCCCGGCGCATCCTCAGCGCCTTCGGCGTCTTCGCTGACGGCGTGCATCTGGGACATAGGGTCCTTATCGACCAGGCTAGCCTGGAGACGGCAAGAAAATCGGGCGCGGCGCGGCGTCGCGCTACGTTCGAGACGTCGTGATCGACGAGGCTCTTCCATGCCGATCGCTTGAAGAAGCCTCATGGGAAACGGACGCCGTCTCCGCGCGCTTGCGCCGAAACATGCGCCGACTCACGCGGTCGTCTTTCACGTTCACCGAGAGGACTTCGCCGCAGGCTCCCGCCGAATTTCCTGAGCGACGTTCGGCGGCTGCGTGCCCGTGCCGCGCTGCATATCGGCGCCGACATCCGCTTCGGGCGTACGCGGCGGCACGGTGGCCGACCTTGAAGCGCGCGGCGTTTCGGCCAGCACGCGTATCTGCGCATGAGCTCAAAGCTGGACGGCCGTCCGATCAGGCGCGACGCGCATTCGCCTTCGCTCGCCGAGGGCCGCTGCGAAGATGCCGCCGCGCTCGCGCCATCCCTTACGTCTTCGACGGTCAGGGCGCGCAGCGCGCGCGGAAGCCGAGCACGTTCCGCATCGGCGCTCGAGCTTCCCGCCATGCTTCAGACGCTCGGCGAAGGCGTGTACGCCCGCCTGGGCTCACGGTCGACGGCGCACGCTATCGCGCCGCGATGAGCGTCGGCGCTGCGCCGACCTTCGAGGCGGCGACGGCGACCTGCGAGGTCAATATCCTCGATTTCTCAGGCGATATCTACGGCGATTCGATCGAGGTCGAACCGGTTCGCTTCCTGCGTCCGATGATCAGGTGCCCGTCGGTCGCACGAACTTATCGCCACGGTCAAGGGGAACATCGCATGGGTGCGCGAGAATCTTGTGTGCGATTCGTTCGATGACGCAGATGAGCGCAAATCCTGAATATCGCAGGTAACGGTTAATCCACGCCTTCAGATGGTATACTCACAACTTGTGCATAGCGCTGCCATGCTACGCCATCCGTCTGACAAGGAGGACTGTGACTACAGCAGTCGCATGGATGGTCTGATCTGCGCGCTCATCGGCATGGGCGTAGCTGCCATCCTGGCTCGTTGGGTCCTGAGCCAAGGCCAGCGCCTGATCTCGATGAACAGCATCTCTGAAGATCCAGCAGCAGGGGCGAAGGCGTTTTCTTCCTGAGCGAGTACAAGCTGCTCATCATCTCTTTCATGGTCACGTCGGCCAGCGCACGTCATGTGTGCCTCCGCTCCGTCTCCGCGGACGGCATTCGGTGACCCGGCAGCGCGAGCTTTCCGCTGCGGCCGGCTATGCGTCGGCATGCATGACGCTACGCGCCAACACGCGTACCGCGCGCATGCCGCCGAAGATCTCCGTTGCCGCGCGCGCAACAACATCAGCTTCAAGTCCGGCGCTGATCGATGCGCTCGTGCGTCGCGTCCTTCGCGCTGGTTCGCTGGCTCTGTCCCTCTGGCTCATCCTTCTCGTCTTCGGCAACATCGACGCCAGTCGATGTCATGACGCCAGCACGTGGGCATGGTCGAAGGCTGTCAGCAACTCGGCGCTTCCGCCGTGGCTCTCTTCGCCCGTGTCGGCGGCGGCGCATCCACACCAAGGCCGCCGATGTAGTACAGTGCCGACCCCGCAAAGTCACGCAAGGTCGGAAGCAGGCATTCCCGAGGACGATCGCAATCAAGCCACCATCGCCGACACACACGGGCGACGCGTGAGCGACGTCGCCCGGCATGGGCGCCGACCTGTTCGAGTCTCTACACGCTCGATCATCGCGCCGACGATCCTCGCGGCAATCCCTTCGCATCGCTCCGGATATTTCTCCGGCATCGACATGACGACCGCCATCGTGGTACCCCGTCGCGGTCGCGTCCTGCGGTAGTCCTGACGTCCGCTCCTGGGCCTGTTCGCGGTACGCACCAAGGAAGGCTCCGCTCTCGGCGCCGCTCTGAAACTGGCGGCACCCATCTGCGCAGCCGTGCTCGAGGTCATCGCCATCCTTGCGATCTTCGTGACAGTGGAACGGCCAGTCTGTCGAAGAAGGTCAGCCTCCACTTTGGTTTTCTTTCGGCTCCGTGATCTGCGTCTGGTCGCCGGCCTTGCCATCGGCAAAACCACCGAGATACTTCACGTCCGACAGAATACGCCCTGGTCAAGAAGATCGCCGAATCCTGCGAGACGGGCGCGGCCACCAATATCATCCAGGGCATCTCCACGAATGCGTACGTTTTCCACGATCATCTGATCGCCCTGTCGCCTTCGCCATCATCGGCGCGTATGTCTCTGCGGCAATATGGCCTTCCCGGCGTTGACTGCCCTCGACGGGCGGCATCGCGGTCGGCCTGTCTCGGCGTCGCCCTCGCGGGCCACCGGCATGCTTTCAACTACCGCCATCGCCATCGGCGTCGACGCGTACGGCCCGTCGCCGACAACGCGGGCGGCATCGCCGGGAGATGGCGTCTCGTCGCGAAGTGCGCGACCGCACCGGATCTCTCGACGCCGTCGGCGACACCACCGCCGCCATCGCCAGCGGCTTCGCCATCGCGTCCGCGGGCCCGTCCGCCATCTCGCCGTTCTGCGTTTCCTGCAGGCGACCATGCACCACGCCTTCGTGAACTTCAGCCTGACGCTCACCGATCCGATGATCATCGCCGGCATCTTCGTCCGGCGCTCATGGTCCCGTTCATGCTCGCGGCTTCACCATGGGCGCTGCGTCCGACGCGCGGCCTACGCCATGGTCGAAGAGGTTCGCCGCCAGTTCCGCGAGACTCAAGCGCGGTCGCGGAGTACGAGGCCGAGCCCGAGATTGCGACAAGTGCCCGTGGCCATTTCCACCCAGTCCGCCTTGCATAAGATGTGATGCTCTCCGTGCGTCCTTGGTCATCATCCCGATCGTCATCGGACGCATCTGACCCGCCATGCGCTCGGCGGTTTCCTCGCCGGCGCGGTTTCCCACCGGCATGCTGCTCGCCATCTTCATGAGCACGTGCCGGCGGCACGTGGACACGCGAAGAAGAAGTACATCGAGAAGGGCGCCCAGCGGCGGCAGTGCTCCCGCTTTCTGCCACCAAGGCGGCTGTCGTCGGCGGCGCACACCGTCGGCGATCCTTTCAAGGACACGTCCGGCCCGTCGATGAACATCTGCTATCAACCCGATGACCATCATCTCGCTGACGTTCTCGCCTCTGTTCATCGCCATCCAGACCATCATCTCGCCCGTCATCTTTCAGCGCCTCATCCGCGCATCGTGGGGAGGCGCCCCGAGGATATGCGTACGCGTTTTCGCCGTATGGCGTAGCAGGGCCTCGAATCTCGAGGTCTGCCGCATGTTTTCGCATATCCGGCGCATCACGAGGAGGGTTCATGCGCTTCCAGCTATCTCTCAACTGGGTCATCGCCACCGCATTGATCCTACCCGTCTTTTCCGTCGCAATCATCGCGATCGGCTATCAGCCGCTTTCCCCGTTGCGCGCTGACGGTCGTGGCGCTTCTGGCAGTCGCCGGCTTTATGCCGCTGCGTCGTAAAGCGTCGAAAGTCGTGGGCGAGCGCTGGTGCCGAGGCATTCCCGAGGGAGACATCCGGTCGCGTGAAGCGAAGGCGAAAGCGACCTGGTCGCCATCGTGGGTGATCGGGTCCAGCTGCGCCAGCGCGGACGTGATTTCTGGGTTGCTGTCCGTTCCATAACGAGAAAAACGCCCTCGTCTCAGTTGTCGACCCCACGACGCAGCTCTGGCATTGTTTCGGCTGCGGCGGCGGCGACGTCATCTCGTTCGTCGCGAAGATCGATGATCTGGGGTTCGCCGATGCGGTGCGCTTTCTGGCGCAGCGCGCGAGCATCCAGATCGCGGAAGATCCCAAGGCTGCGGCGTGCTCGCGGAGCGAAAGCGCGCGCCTGCAAGGAAGCGTGCGAGGCTGCGGCGGAGGTTCTATCATCTTCAGCTCTGGCGCGTTTCGCGCGAGACGGCGCCACGCATCCGCGCGCGCTCATCTTGCATCGCGCGACATGTTCCGTACCCGACTCGTTGGAACCTCGGATACGCTCCGGGATCGCCAGTCTACCAGTGCGGCACCTGTCCGCCAAGGGCTTCGCATCCAAAGAGCTTATCGACGCTAACCTCGCGCTTGTGTCCAAGAAGGACGGACGTCTGCGCGACCGCTTCTACGAGCGTGTGATGTTTCCTATCCGCGATGCCGACGGAGACACTATATCGCCCTTCGCGCGCGTCATAGGCAAGTGGCGTGAGCCCAAGTAGCTCAACACGCAGGAAACCCCGCTGTTCCATAAGTCCCGGGTGCCTCTTCGGCCTGGACGTCGCCAGTAAGGCGGCCATCATGGCGTCGACCGGCATCGCGCCGTGATCGTCCGAAGGCTACACCGATGTCATCATGCTGCATGAGTCCGGTGCGTAAAACGCGGTCGCCACGCTCGGCACGGCGCTCACGGTTCAGCACGTGCGGCAGCTTTCCCGCCATGCCAAGCAGCGCATCGTCTATCTTTTCGACGGGGACGAGGCGGGTCAGCGCGCCGCCGACCGCGCCGCACTTCATCGACGAGCTTTACGCTTCCCGAAGCCGGGCGCAAAGCAGGTCGGACTGTTCGCGTCGCACGCTCCCGACAACCTCGATCCGGCTAGATTTCGTCTCGCAGCGCGCCAGACGAACTGAGGTCGCTCATAGATCGCGCGACGCGCCTCTGCCGTACATATGCGATCGACCGCAAAGCTCGCGCGCCGCGATCTGTCCGACTTCACGGAGAGAAAAGCAGTGCGCCGCCGAGGTCAATGCAATCGCTGGCTCATCAAGCTAATTCGCTGCTCGCACAGGAATACGCTACCCATCTGGCTGGATCGCCCGCGGGTCGATCCGCATCGGTCGTGACGGGCGAAGCTCGTACGGCGGCGGTTTTCCGCACCGGCAGGAGGAGCCGACGCCAATGCCCGTTCCTTCGAACGGGGAGGGATGCGGCTGCTCCCGTTGCCGATCGACCAACCGCTCGTCGCGATCGCGAGCGGCTGCGGCATCGAGCGAGAATGCCCGTCGCTGTGCGCACGGCGTCCTCAGATCGGCATCGCCTATGCGGCATCGCTGCTCGCATCGACGTCCTGGGCGAGTCGGCGGCATGCGGTCAGTATCAGAGCGCCTCGCAGGCTGTCCTTGCCGGGCATCCAGGCGCGCCCTGCCTGCTGAAATCATCGATGCGGTCGATGCGGCTTTCGCCCGGGTTCGCGATCGCTTCTGACGGCGGCGTCGCTCTACGATGACATGGAGCCTGCCGACCTGGCACATGGCTCGCCCAGCTTTTCCCTGCGCGGACCTCGAACGCACCATTCTGCGCCTTCCACGGGCCAGCTTCACGATGCGGATTTGTCGAGGGACGACTATGCGGCTGCTCTACGCGAGCGTTGCGTCCATGCAGAAGGAGCTTGCCGAGCTGAGACGCCGGCACGTTCCCTTGAGAGGCGAATAGGCTCGCCCGCGCGACTCTCATGCTATATTAGCAAGCTGTATCTTTAGGGTTCAAAGAACCTCGTCTGTGCGGCTTGAAAGGATTGCGTACTGGTGGCTGCAGCAAAGGCTAAGAGCACTCGAGAGGATGGATATCGAAGCAGGGGCTCTGAACGAGAGAGATCCTCAGAGACTGACCTTGCTGCGGAGACGGCAGGGATGTCGACGCCAGCCTCTCCGACGAGGAGCTTCTCGAGGGTATTCCGAAACGAGGCTGAAAGCCGCATCCACGTCCAGAAATCAACCTTCCACACACCACTCTTCCCGTGCGTCCAGAAATTGCGCCGCCGTTCGTCCGACGGCAGTCCGCCGTCATGCTCACGGGCGATCCCGTCCGCACGTATTCGAAGGAAATCGGCAAGGCTTTGCCGTATGACGGCGGCCGAGGATCGACCTTGCCATGAAAGATCGAAGCGGGCGCCGCCGCCACGCCCGAGCTTCGAACCTGCCGGAAGACGACAGGTATCGAGCTCTCAACCGCCGCGACAAGCGCGTCGCCTCGACGCGCGTGCCGGGGCCGTCGGCGCTTGATGCCGGCTACAGCAGGCTCATCGAGGCCAACCTGCGTCTCGTCGCATCCATCGCCCAAGCGCTATGCCCAGGCCGCGGCATGCTGTTCCTTGGACCTTATCCGGGAGGGCAACCTCCGCAGCGATCCGCGCGGTCGAGAAGTTCGACCACCGAAGGGCTTCAAGTTCTCCACGTGCGCCACCTGGTGGATTCGTTAGCCATCACGCGATGCCATTGCTGGCCAGGCCCGGCACGATCCGCATTCCGTGCATGATGGTCGAGACCATCAACAAGCTCGCGCGCATTCAGCGCCAGCTCCTGCAGGATCTCAACCCGCGGATCCTACTCCTCGAGGAAATCGGCGAAGATGGCTGGGGCTTTCGAAATGAGCGCGTGCGCGAGATTCAGAAGATCAGCCAGGAGCCGAGACTCTGAAAGCGCTATCGGCGAAGAAGGGGACAACAGCCAGCTGGGCGATTCTCACAGAAGACGATTCCGCGGTCGTGCCTCCCACGATGCAGCTAGCTTCTCCATGCTTCAGGAGCAGCTCTGCTGGGTGCTCGGACAGCCTTGCCGAACGTGAGCGCAAGGTCATCAGCCTGCGTTTCGCTTGAGGGACGGCCATCCGCACACGCGCTTGAAGAGGTCGGACGTGAATTCGGCGTCACGCGCGAAAGCTGCATCCGTCAGATCGAGAAAGCAAACGTCGCGACGCTCATGGCATCCGCAGCATGCGCCCTCCTCCAAGCTGAAGGAGTTATCTGGAGGACTGGACATCGAAGTCCGGTGCCTCTGCGGTACACGCCGAATCGCCGCGAGGCGGCCGCATTCGGGCCTATAGCGCTCACCGGTGGAGCAGAGGACCTCATAATCCTTTGGTTGCAGGTTCCGAGCCCTGCTGGGCCCACCACGACTGAACGGGGAGATGCCATGTTGCGAGCATCTCCCTTTGACTGTTCCTGACGTTCGTTCGGATGCGCTTTTCGGGTGCGCGGTAGCCTCAGGGTTCGCGTCCACGCTTTGATGCGCGTCCGCTTTCGTGCGCGTTCGCTTTCAGTCATTCTGGATTTTTCGTCCGCTTCGCAGGTGTGCGTTCGCCTCGGTGCGCATCTGTCTCAAATGGCGTCATCTTTTGTCTGCTTCTGGAATTCGCGATCACCTTTGGAGCGTGCATCCGCTTTCGCGTCGCGTGTCTGAACGCGAAAGCGGTCAGGCGATACGCGATGATTTGGGTTTTATACGGACTCGGGTTCGATAGAACGGCTGGACATGCGCTTTTTCGAAAGCGGTCTCGAGTCCCTAAAGACGCGACCAGCGATAGGTGCACGATGGTCCGAATGAGCGGTTTGGAACCCAAAGCCTGGTTGAGACGATTGGACATGCGATGGTCCCCGGATGCCAGGGCCTAGTTGAGCTATCCAGACGTGCGCGCTGGTCCGGATGCGGTCTGGGTTCTAGATTCGTCGGACGATCGCGTCCGCATCGAGTATCTATATCGGGCGCCTGTACGAGTGCCTGTCAGAAATTCGACGCTTAGAGTTTTGCAAGTCGAAACCTCCCGCACTGCCACAGAATTTCTTGAGGTTAGGGCATCGCTCTGAGATGCGTGAAATACGGTGATTTCTGAAAGAAACATGCTCGATCTGGGGAAACGCAACGAGCAGGAAGAGCGACCGATGTCGATCAAGCCGAAATCCCGCTCGAGATGTGCCTGCAAAATCCCCTGGGCGTCAGATTTCGGTCGGTGGCGCGGCATTTACGATAGAGACATCAGCATCATCAAAGCGATGACCCGCGTTTCGCGATACCCATAACGTTTCCTCCTTCGGAGCTCACTTTCGCCTGGCGCGACGCGTCCGTCAGGTTGTCAGAGGTTTTGCGGCGCGCGCACGAATCGATCGCGATCGACGCGGACGGATGCATATCCAGGAGGTGCAGCTCGAGTCGTCATCCATATGCGCGATGCGGCACGCCCTTCGGCGAGGATCGAGCAAAGAGCGCACATAGAGAAAACCCGCCGAAGCGGGTTTGGTTCGAGATGGCTCCTCGGGTAGGATTCGAACCTACAACCCATCGGTTAATCAGCCGAGTGCTCTGCACGTTGAGCCACACGAGGGAATATGGGTGGGCGTTACGAGTATTCCAACCGCAGACCTCTTCCGTGTGAAGGAAGCGCTCTCCCCTGAGACCAAACGCCCACGTTCACGCCCGCGTTTCCTGCAAGGCGCGATAAAGAGATTGGTAGCAATCCGGCCCGGCGCAGTGCAAAGGTATCGTTCGGCATCATTCTCTCCAATCCAACGAGTACGCCCGTCGTGCGAGCGCTTGCAGAAAGCTATTGCGCACGTCGCTACGAATGGCCCGATCTACGTCCCATGACGGGCACCGCGGCCTCTTGCCTGCACGACGGCGCACTTCGCTTCCGCGGGCGGAAAGCAGACGCGATCGGATATCGAGGGGGATGCGTCGGGCGGTAAGGTCCGCTCGACGCGCCGCTTCGGCGGCCTTCGAGCAGCGAAGCGTGTGCGTCGCGTCCTGTCAACGCGTCTGCGGAATTCCTTGACCTTGCCGATGCGCTGCTGAGCGGCATGCGGATGCGCGTGCGCGTGCAGGCAACGGGAATAAAAACGTCGAACGCATTTCAAACGCGCCAGGACGCTCCTGATCATGCCGCATCATCATCGCGCGGCGCTGCGCGGCCCCTCTACATACGACGGTGCCGTGCCGACCGCCATGGAATCCGTCGCCCCGCGTCCTTCGCGCGGCGCTCATGCCGCGCCCGATCGCCGACTGCCAACCGATCGGGCATCGAAGCTGTTCTCAGTCCACGGCGCAGGAACGCCGCGGACCGAAGCCTGCCGGTCGTCGCGCCCATCGACGCCATCGCGATCATTCTGATCGCGCCTGGCGTCATAGGCGCCTTCTGTTTCTCGACGCATTTCTTCCCGCGCACCACCATGGGCTCAGCTCGGCATCGTCCGCATGTCTCAAATCGAAGCGCGCAGCAGGTCGTCGGAAGATGCCGAGAAGACCCATACGCTCTCCGTGAGCGGCATGGGCTCGCTTCAGCATGACGCCGTCCGACGGCGGCATGGTCGATCCCGCCAGACGTCGTGTCCAATGCGCTCACGCGGAACGCGCTCCTTCTGTGGCCGATCGCGCGCTCTCCGTAGCCATGATGTGACCGATGCGCTCGTGGCTACCGTCGACGGCGGCAGACTGACGATTTCATCGAATCCGCTGGGTGGATGCCTGCCAACGCCTCGCAGACGCCTTCCGCCGACGCGCGTATGGCGGCCTACGATTCCAGCAGCAAAGAAGTCATTCGCCGTCATGACCGCGAAAACCTTACTAACGGCGCATGATGACATCCGACGCCGTCACCGCCAAGGCGGCCTCTGCCATCGGGTCGCCCGAAGGCGAAGTCGAGCTGGATCGACCCACGACCCGATCAAGCTCGAGGTTCGTTCCGACGACAAAAGGCTTGGCACGCATCCGCCAAGAGCGCGAACGATCTTCTAGGTGCCGAGATGTCGTGCTCCGGCACCACCTGGCGCGAGCGTCGCCACCATCGATGCCGACATCGTGGTCCCAGTCTCGTGGTCTTCAGAAACGACGGCACCGCGTCCATCGACAACGATGGAATGCTCGCATGGGTCTCCGATTTCGCGAGGTCGCTTTCCACCGTGGGCACGGCACGCACGTCCACGCGCGGCGACGGTGAGAGCGTCACGGCGATCAGGCGAGCGATTACGGATGGGCGGTCAGCTCCGATGCCGCGGCTGAAAGCGCCATCGAGGAATTCATCACCAGATGGAAGTCGCGTGGGCAGCTCACGCTTGACGCGACGCAGTCGAGGGCAACGGCTGGCGTGGTCTCCGGCGAGATCGGGATCGCGCACCTATGTGACGTCGACCTGACCGAGCAGCATGCGCGCTACTACGACGCTGAAGGGCGATCTGGCAGTGGGAATCCGACCTCATCTCGAGGAAGCCCTAAGCATTTCCACGCCGACCGGCAGTCGACGCCATCTCAAGGCGCTGCAGCGCTCACCAGACGCTCATCGGCAAGCCCGATCCCGAGACGAAGAAGCCCGATACATGACCCTGGTCGACCGCCGATGCCGTTCATCGCGGCAACGCACGAGTCGGCTTCCCGCGACGCCCCTGGCAGTCCCTCCGCGGCCTTTCGCCGACCCGGCGGGCACATACCTACACCGGAAGCCACGCCATGCATCAATCTACCGCCTGACAAGGCGAAAGACCTTTCGGCATCCTCAGGTGGGCGACGCCGTGGTGGTGCATTCCTGAATGATCCTGCAGATCGAGACGCATCACACGAGCTTCGGGGACGCACGCTGTTTTTCTCTGATGCGTCGTTCGGCGTGGAGGCGCATGATCAGTTTCGGTTCCCTGGTCGGACCCAACGCGGCGCAGGCAAGACCACACGATGCTCCAGCATCGTCATCGGTACCGAAGAGCCGGATGAAGGCTCAGGTCGTGCTTGCGCACGGTGCACACGCATCAGCTATCTCAGCGTCAGGGAGGCGCCATTCTGAGATGGGGAGGCAGCCCATCTTCGGTAGAGGGTCGCATCCAGCCGTGAAAAGAGCTTCTGGATGCCGAGAGCGCCGCGACGCATGAGCTGGAGTCGGCGCTCGGAGACGCCCACCTACGCAGGCGCGGCTCGACGCCGCCGGCCGTGCGCGCCTGAGAGCGCTACTACGAGGCGCCTCGGCGGCTGTCTCGTTCCGTTCCACCGTGCGCAGCGTCATGTTCGGCCTGGGTTTCACAGAAGACGACCTGCAGCGCCTCACCGACGGAGTTCTCCGGCGGCGGCTGGCAGATGCGCGCTCGCGCTGGCGAAGCTGCTCGTGCGTAAGCCTGAAGTGCTGCTTTATGGACGAGCCGACCAATCACTCGACCTCCGAGGAGCGTCAAATGGCTCAGAGAAATTCCTGCGCGTCTACGACGGCGCCGTCATCGTGCAGTGTCGCACGACCGCGCCTTCATGGACAATATGGTCGACCGTGTGCGCGGAAATCGATGCGGGCCAGCTGCGCCACCGCATCGCGGCGATCACAGTTCCCATCTGCGTCAGCGTGAAAGAATGGCTCGTGCGGCTCGAGCGCAGGAGGCCGCCGCGCAGGGCCTGAAGAACGTGCGCCAAGATGGAGGCTCTTCATCGAACGCTTCCGCTACAAGCCCACCAAGGCGCGTCGGGTGCAAGAGCGCATACGCAAGCTCGAGGAAGATGCCGGCGGATCGCAGTGCCGCAGAAGAAGAAAGCGGTGCATTTCACTTCGTCAACCCAGCCGCCTCGCACGGGCGACATGGTCGTACGCCTGAAAGATGTGACCATAGCACTTCGGCGAGCAAACGTTTACGACGGGCTCGATCTGGCGTTCTATCGCGGCGAAAAGCGGTCGCATTCGTCCGGTCCGAACGGCGCCGGCAAGTCCACGTTGCTCGCGATGATCGCCGGCGTGCTGTCCGCTCGATGCGGGCCGCGTCGTACGTGACACGAACGTCTCCATGACCTCATTACGCGCAGCGTCAGCTCGAAGAGCCGCATCCGCGAACAACACCGTGTTTCGGAACTCGACAAGGTCGCGCCCGGTTGGACGGTGAGTCAGGTCACGCGCGCGCTGCTCGGCCTCGTTCCTGCTCAACGGCGACGACGTGGACAAGCGCGTGAGCGTGCATGCGCGCAGCGAGAAAGACGCCAAATCCCGGTTCTGGCGAAGATGCTCGTGGCGGCCGCGTCCCTCTGCTGTGCTTGGACGAAACTCCACCAATCACCCGATGTCGCGAGCGCCGACGTCCCTCGAGCAGGCGCTCCACGTCGTCTCGAAGGCACGATCGCGCCTCATCACGCACGACCGTCATCTCATCCGAAGCGTCGCGGAACCGCACTCGTCGAAAGTCACGCCGGGCAGGTCACCGTGCCCGACGGCGACTGGCGACTACTATCTCTGCAAAACCGGCCAGACCGAAGACGACGTGGATGCGGAAGGTGCGGCACCGGGCGTCGGCGGGAGAATGCCGGCCCGGACGTTTCGTCGTCAGCGCGGACGCTTCCAGTTGCAGGTATCGGCCGAGAAAGAAGCTTCGTCGAAGGCCCGGCCGTCGCAGGTTCCAAGGCGCAGGCGAATTCGATGCAGCTCACGGCTCCGCGCGAGCGCTCCCAAGACTCGCGCAGAAGCGTCGCGAAGCCGGGGCCCGCAATCGCGCCCCATGCCGCGCCTGCGCAGCATCGGCGTCGCATCGCCAGAGCTCGATGGGCAGATGGCTGCCGACGATGCGCGCCTGGTGTCAGCGCTGCTCGCGCCTCATGCGACGCAATTTCTACATCGTAACGAAGCGACGAGTCGAGCGACGCCATCGCCGGCATGCGTCCATCAAGAAACGCCATGGCGCCAACGAGGAGGAATGGCCAGACGCTTTACGGCGGAGCTAGAGGAGATGGCCCGTCAGGCCGGCGCGCATGATGCGCCGAGCGCGGATGGGAAGGGCGCCGTCCCCGTCTCATCCCGGCGTCTTCTTTCCCGAAGTCGCATCACGCAATGAACTCAGCAGAGAGAATAGCGGCGTTGCGACCTTCGCCGCCGATAGAGCAAGAGCTTCGAACCAGATCGCCTACATCGTCATCAGCATACTCTGCTTCTGTGCCGGCCATCATCCCGCACGAATGCGCCCAGCGGCGTGCGCTTCGCTCGGCGTGCCCGACTGCGGCGAAGAATTCGGGCCCGCCTCGACCCTCAATCCCGCCGCGCGTATCGATCCGTTCGGCACCGTCGTGCTGCCGCTTATCCTGGCGCTCCTCAGGGATGCCGGTTTTTCAGCCGCGAAGCCCGTTCCAGCCACAATCCGCGCTACTTCAGCACATCCCGCGCCGGCGAGCGCCTTTGAGTCGGATTGGCGGGTCCGACGGCCAACCTTCTGCTCGCGCTCGCTGCCGCGCCTCATCGCATGGATCCTCTGGCCTTTCGCGAACGGCCTCTCGTGATGTCGAACGTCGTTTTCGCAGTATTTGCCACCTGGGCTTCCTGCCGCTCGCTCGCGCTTGTGAATCTCTCACCTGATAGTGTTCTTTCAACCTCATCCCCGCGCCGCCTCTCGACGGCGCGAGGCGTGATCGCGCTTTTCCTCCCCGCCAAAGCGCTGCCGGCCTATTATCGCGTGCGGCAGTATGCGCTGCCGGGCGCATGATCCTGCTCATCGCGGTCTTCCGTATTTCCTGCACGTCAACCCGATCGGCATCTGCCTGAATTTCACGGCCGTGGGCACTTGCCAACCCGAAGCTGTTCCCGCCATTCGCGGTCGCAAAGGGCCTTCCATGTCGTACCGCGTTCGCTCTCAGATAGTCTGAAGGTCCTTTCGACCTGCTGCTGCCGCCATCTCGTATCGTCGCAACGCGTCGACATCGCATCCATCTCGGCGTCGGAGATCGTCGATCAGTACCGCCTACGTCATGTCGAGCGCCTCCGAGCTTCCGACCTCGAGGTCGCAAGCGATTACTTTCGCCGGTCCGCATCCACGCTTCTGAACATCAAGGCGCGCTTCCTTGCTGCCCTCGGACGAAGAGCCGCGACGGCATGGACGACGATTTGGAGGATCTGGTCCCCGAGCTGAGAGCGCGCGTTACGCTTCTGATCGGGCGTCTCATTTTCGCACAGGGCGGCCACAGAAACGCATCCGTCGCGCTGTCCCGACGGTTCGAGGCGCAGGGACGCATCCATCCGCGCGGCTAGGTCCCGATCCCGAATTCCTCAGGCTCATGCCCGACTTCCCGTGCGCGATGTGGGGCTCCGACGAGCTCGCGGTGCTTCCGCGCGACGAGCATGGCGCGTCGGGAGATCGTGCTGCCTGCAGCGGAAGCACATCGCCGCCCGCCCGGTGCCTCTGGAGAGCCGCGCATCCGTGCCTTCCATCGCCGCATGAGCCTTTGAGAAGCACCTCCGATTTCTCGGATCTCGCCGCCGATGCGCCGTCGCGCTGCCGGTGCGCGTGGTGAGCTTCCCGGCCATCCTCGAGGCCTGGCATAGCGGAACACGGTCAGGCTGATGCGGGACGAGGCCGCTCGGCGACATCGCTGTCGACTTCGTCGAGAGATCCGGCGCGCGCTCGTGCTGGACGGCCTGGATGAAGAAGGAGGGAGAGGGCATGACGGAATACGTGAGATGAGCGCGGAAGACGTGAGTCGGCGCCTGCGAGGCCATCTGCCTTCGTGACCGACGAGGCGCCAAGCGCGCCGTCCATTTCGAGATGCTCCGGCATCGCGCCTGCGCGCGCGTCCAGGCCGCGCTCGACGAGCTGCGCGACGCCTGGAGTGCGCTGACGCTCGGCATCCAGCTTCGCGGGGCCGCGGGAGGTTGGCGCTCGTTCACGCATCCCGCCATCACGATCTGACTCGAACGCTACGTCATCTCCTGACACGCGTCGCCTGTCGCGCCGCCAGAGACGCTTTCGGTCGTCGCATACAATCAGCCCGTCACGCGCGCAGCGGTCGCCGGCGTTCGCGGCGTGAACTCGGACAGCGCCACTCGGGCCCCTTCGGCGACAAAGCTTGTATGCGCGAGGCGGGGCAGCGAGACGAGCCCTGGCCAGCCCATCCTCTACGCCACCACGAAAACGATTCCTCGAAGGCATTTCGGCCTGCGCACCTTGGCCGATCTTCGATCTCTGAATCGTTCGCTCGACGCAGGAAAGCCGCGCGCTCATATCCGCGAGCTGCCCGCCTCACGCGCCTGAAAGCCGTCGATGCCGTCGACAGCCTTCGACGATGGCGCGTCTCTGAGTCTCGATCTTGCGCCGACGACATCCTCGGATCTGCGCCGCGACATCGAAGTGACGAACGCGATGGGCGATGATCAGCGTGACGATGCGTCGAACGCTGCCAGCGCATCGTTCCCATGCGTGTGCAGAAGTTCCGGCGCGCGCCGGCGTTGCCAGAGCCGGCGCGCGCGAGCACCTGATGACGACCGGACGCGTGAGCGCCAGCGGGCGCGTCGTGACGGGCGGCGGCAAGGTCGATCCGAGGTGCGATGTCGTGCGCGTGGACGGAGCATGTCGTGCATCTGTCCGACGGTTCGACGACGCTCCTGCTCACCAAGCCCGCTGGTTATATCACGACGATGTCCGATCCCTTTCCGCGGGCCGCGTCGCCGAACTCGGTGCCCATCGACGCGTATCGGGCTCTCGATCGGCCGCCCTCGATGCCAGGACACCACGGCGTCCCGGTCTCGACCGATCGGCGAGCTGGGGAAACGCGCTTTTGCATCCGCGTAAGCATGTGGATAAGACCCATCGGGCTCTCGTGGAGGGCAGCGTCTCCGAAGAAGAGCTCGAACGCCTGGCGTGAACCCGCGTGGAACTGCGTTTTGACTGGCGCCGGTAACGCAAGCCGGCGCGCCTGATCTGCGTATCCGAGGACGAAAAGCCGCTTGGTTGTCACGACGATCCATGACGCAGCAGCGTCAGGTCAGGCGCATGTGCGCGCCTGTCGGACATCCGGTCGTGACGCTGCATTAGGTCGCAGTTCGGCCCGTTGGTCCCTGAGGCGATCTTCCCGAGCTGGGCCCGGCGCATGCTCCAGCGGTTCCGAAGTCGAGGCCCGCACGCCGCCGCGAGGACGTGACGGCGGCGTTCTGAGTCTCGCCCGGCCGGCCGTATGTAGAATCGTTGACGATGCACGGCACGTCCGAAGGAGATGCACGCGATATGAGCGAATCCGCTGTCATACGACCTCTGAAAAAGCCTCCCTCAGGGGGAAGCATCCGCGTGCCGGGCGACAAGAGCATCCGCATCGGGCCGTGCCCTTTCGTCTATGGCCGAAGGAACCTCCCAGATTCGCGGCGTGCTCGATTCCGACGACGTGCGATCGTCCATCCGCGTGATCCAACGAGCTCGGAGCGCAGGTGAATCTGCAGATCATGCCCGATGGCGGCCTGGAGGGCGCTATCACCGGATGGGGAACGAAGGCCGCCCAACCCGACGCTCCGCTTGACTGCGGGAATTCCGGCACGACGGCGCGTCTTCTATGGGCATCCTGGCCCCATGGGGCATCGAGGCCGAACTGACCGGCGACGAATCGCTCGCGCGACGTCCTATGCAGCGCGTCATGACGCCGCACTACGCATGGCGCGCGTCCTAGGATGCGCAGAAAGCCGCCCATCACCGAGCGAACCGGGCGCCTCGATCCCATCACGTCGAAACGCCGGTTGCTTCCGCGCCCAGCTGAAGACCGCCGTTCTTCTTGCGGGGCTTGCCGACAGTGAGACGCGCGTCATCGAGCCCGCGCCTTCGCGCAACCATACCGAGCTCATGCTCCCTGCATTCGCGCTGAAAACCACGGCCGCCACGCGCGTGGCGAGCGTCGGGGTCGGTCCGCTGCATTGCGACCGACGTCGTCGTTCCGGGAGATCCGTCCTCGCGGCCTTCCTCCTCCGCGCGGCCGCTCTTTGCCCAGGCAGCGCCATTCCGGATCGAGGGCGTTTCGCTCAATCCCGCGCGCATCGGATTCCTCGCGCACGCTCGAGCATAGTGGCGTCAACGCGTCGCGTCGGTCCGACGGCGCAAAAAGGCAAGGAGCTTTCCGGCATCCTGTCGGTCGAATGCTGCGATCGCCTCCACGGATGCGAGGTTCGCCGCGAAGATCGCGACGGTCATCGACGAGGTCCCGATCCTCGCTCTGGTCGCGGCGCATGCGAGACGCGTCACGGTCTTCGGGGAGCCGATGAGCTGCGTGTGAAGGAGACCGATCGCGCTGCTGCCGTCATCGAGGCCTTGCGCTCATGGGCATCGATGCATGGATGGACGGAAGCGATCTGTTCATCGAGCGGGGGATCCGATGCTCTCGACCCCGCCGGCCTGCGCAACGACGCGAAGGGCGATCATCGTCTTGCCATGACGTGGGCGGTCGCCGGTCTTGCGGAGCGGAACCTATCGAAATCCAGGGATTCGACGCGGTTTCCGTCAGTTATCCGGGATTTCTCGACGATATTCGAATGCTTGCGCGCCAGACGCGCACGGATGCGCCTGCGCCGCCAAGGAAGCGATAGGGCATGATCATCGCCATCGACGGCCCTTCAGGGGCGGGGAAGTCCACGTCGCGAAGGCCGTGGCCGCGCCCAGCTCAACCGCCTGGATACGGGTGCAATGTTTTCGCGCGGTCGCGTGGCAGGCGCTGAGGACGCGCCTCGCTCGACGAGCGCCGGAAGCGCTCGGGGGCCATCGCCCGGACGCATCCCGTATCGTTCACGCACGAGCCGGGCGATCCGTCTCCGGCTCAGGTCTTGATGGATGGCGTGACGTTACGAGCGCCATTCGCACGCGCGCATAGATCGGTCCGTTTCGGCTGCATCCGCGCATCCGAGGCGTGCGCGCGGCGCTTCTCGATCAGCAGCGTCGCATCGCTTCCGAAGGGACTACGTCATCGAGGGTCGCGACATCGGCACCGTCGTCTTTCCGAATGCCGAGGTCAGGGTTTTCCTTACCGCGAGCGATGAAGCGCGTGCCCGGCGCCGTGCAGCCCAAAACGAAAGCCCGCGGCATCGGTTGACCGATCTTGCCGAGTGTACGTCGATATCCGCATGCGCGACGAGGCCGACGAGAGCTGCGCTGCGGCGCCTCGTCCAAGCCGACGACGCCGTTGCCGTCGATTTCGAGGCGATATCTCCGTCGACGAGGTCATCGATCGCATCTGCGCGCTTGCCCGCCGAACGCGGCTCCGGAGGCGTAAGGCGGGGCCCATGCTGTCAAGCCAGGACATGCGGATATGCCCTTCTTCCTTCCGTTGGCCGATGTCGCTGCGGTGGAGAGGGCGATGCATCCGAAGGCCGGCCGCACGGTCACGCATTGGGCGGCCCATATCTGCCGTCGCGATCATCGCGTTCGTCTTCAAGATCGGGCGTTTCGCTGATTCGACGGTCGGCCTATGGGAATCTGCGCCGTCTGCACGGGTGTAAGCGGGGCCGTCGTCGCGTGCGCGCATTTCTCGTACCTGGATCCGGCGTTCCTCTGGATCACGGCGCGGCCGAAGCAATGGATTCGATTCTATGGCGCGACACGATATTCGGCAATGCCCATGGCTTTAGCCGGCCAGGTCGTCTCGCGTGCAGCAGGCTTTTCCCGTCAAACGCGACGCGGCCGACCGCGGCCATCAGCGTGCGGCCGCCATGCTCAAACGCGGTGAGATCGTCGGCATCTTTCCGAGGGACGCGGCGCGGCGGCGGGGTCGGCTCGGATCTCCCTGCATAACGGAGTCCCGCGTTCATCGCACGCATGGGCAGAGCGCCCTCGTGCCGGCTGCCGTTCGCAATGTCGATCTCATCTCGCCCAAGGGCTCGAAGCTCCTGCATTTTCCCAAGGTGACGGTCGTGTATGGCGCACCTGTCCATCTTGAGGACTTCGACTTCATTCCAAAAGACGAGCGTCTCGATGCCGTATCGTGGTACGTGATGCGGGGAATGCCATCGCGCTCAGCCGACGTCGATCGTGAATCGGTGGATGTGCATGCGCTGTTCCCGGCATCCAAGGATTATTCCGCAGAGTTCGCCGGTCGCGAGCATGGCCCGCCGCGCACGCCAGGTCGTGAGGACGAGATTTCACGGATGCGGCATCCTGTCAGCCGCGCATCGCGCGCTTTCGACATGGTCGCAGCGCCACGAATCGAAAGGGAATCGGGTATGAAGGTGGTCAGAGCCGAACACGCCGGCGTCTGCTGTGCGCGTTGAACGCGCGCTTGATATGGTGCGTGATGCCATGCGACGGCGACGAGGACGTCTTCACGATCGGTCCGCTCGTCCATAATCCCCGTGTCGTGGCGCAGCTGAAGGATCACGGTGTGGAATCATCGAAGGTCCCGCCGACGTGGATCACGGCATCGTGGTCTGCAGGCACGCACGGCGTCGAGCCGAGCGTCGTGGAGGAGCTGGACGAGCGCGACCTGTCGAGCATCGACGCCACCCGCCCTCATGTGTCGCGTGCCGGGAGGCCGCCGCCGATTTCGCCGCGCAGGAATGACCGTGTTCGTCATCGGGCGTGCGTCGCATCCCGAGGTCAGCACATGCGCGCATGCCGCGGGTCTCGGCTGTCGTCGCGGCCGACGCCTCGAGATTCCTGCGGACATCGCAGGTCCGGTCGGCACGTCGTGCAGACGACCGGAGAACAAGTCGAAGCCTCGACAAGAGTGAGTCGCCGACCGCGCGGCCGGGGTATCGAACCTGGTAGAAGAACACGATCTGCTCCGCTACGCGCAGCGCCAGGATGCCGCCGCCGATTTTGGCGGACAAGGTCGATGCGCTCGTGGTCATCGGAGGAAAGAACTGTCGACACTGACGCATCTCTTCGGATCTGCCGCACTGTTCGCGTTCCTACCACATCGAAACGGAGGACAGATCGATCCGGCCTGGTTCGACGGCGTGAGGTCGTCGTTGACGGCGTCTCCACCCTGACGAGCAGATCGAGGCCGTGGTCGCCCGCATCGAATCCCTGTAAGGGTTTCAGGAAGAGCATCCTCCGTTCATGTCGAAAATTGCGCATTGCGCGACATTGCTGCTATCATAGGTTGGTCTTTTAGGGACGGAGGAGTTCGCATGCGTCGCCGATGCCTCCCGAGTCGAATAACTGACGCGACGAAACGATACAGGAGCATTACCACCATGACTGAACCCAAGCTCTGTACGCTCGATCCGGGATTTCTCCGCCGAAATTTCGTCAAGCTCGCCGGCCTCGCCGCGCTGCATGACGTTCCGCGTCTCGCGTACGGCGCGGAGTCCGACGATCTCGATGCCATGGCGAAGGCTCAAGGCAATCTTGCTGATCAGCAGGCTCAGTACGACGAGCTTTCCGCTAAGCTCGATGTTCTGGGAGCAGCAAGTCAACGATGCGCTCGTCGCCCACGACAAGGCCGCTGCCGCCCGCGAGGCCGCCGTTCAGGCGGTCGAAGACGCAAGTGCGCGATGATAACGCGGGAAGCGCCCTGGCCGACATCCAGACTCAGCTGTCCGACCGCGTGACCAACATCTATCGCCAGCGGCAGCTGGGCATCTCGACGTGCTCTTCGACTCTTCGTCGTTCGAGGAGTTCGTGACCAGCTGGGATGCTATGTCCCGCATCAGCGCGCAGGACGCCGATCTCGTCCAGCAGTCCAAGGATGCCAAGGCGAGGCCCGAGCTGCCCATATGAATACGCCGAGCAGGAAACCAAGGCCGCCGAAGAGCTTCGAAGGCGACCAAGGCCAAGGACGATCCGAAGCCGCCCAGGAAACCCTGCGAAGCGGGTCGACAAGATGGATCAGGACATCATCGACCTTCAGCAGGAGATCGAAGCCACGCGCATGAGACGCCGACGCCGCGCGCGAGAAGGAAGAAGCCGCCGCGAAGGCCCGCTGCCGGAGCTCTTGCCAAACAGAAGTCCACGGCCCGCTCGTCCGCCAGCTATTCGTCCGCATCCAGGTCCACGTCTCCGTCCATCTCCGTCGACGGCTGGTGAACCCGGCTCCGGGCAAGCACGTTACGAGCCCCTTCGGCTGGCGTGCCCACGGGCACCTTCCACCCAGGGCGTCGATCTGAGCTGCTCGTGCACGAACCTTGCTACGCCATCGGCGACGGCACGGTATCGTTCACGGCTGGCTCGCGTCGACGAGCGGCCCGTCGGTCGCCATCAATCACGGCGGCGGCACCGTTTCCCTGGTATCTGCACGGTCCGAGGCGCCAGCGCACGGGATCGTCGGTTTCCGCCGGCCAGCAGGTGATGATCACCGGCAACACCGGCCATTCCACCGGCCCGCACCTGCATTTCAGATCAACGTCAACTCGCCTGACGGCATCTATCGGAACCGCCGCCGACCCCAGCAATACGCAGCTGGTAAGCCCATCCATCATCATAGCTCTGACGAAGCGGTCCGCGCAATCGGGCCGCTTCTTCTCTCCTCGAGAGGTACCGCCCGTGCCCGACTTCTGCTCCATCACGACTATCCCGGCGATCCCAGGCGTCCTGAAGCCCGCATCCTCGCCGTCGAGGTAGCTCCGCCGACGACGCCGGCTCACGCCGGGTGCGTCATCACGGCCGTCAATGGGCATCCCTGCGCGACATGATCGATTGGCAATGGTATTCCGACGGCTTCGAGGTCACGCTGTCCCATGTGGATACCGAGGGCGATTCGGGTGAGGTCACGCTCGAACGTGAAGACGGCGAAAGCTGGGGCATCACCTTCGACGGTGCCATCTTCGACGATATCAAGACCCGCCGTAACGCCTCGCGTGTTCTGCTCATGCGCCAGCTTCCCGCAGATGCGCGCGATTCGCTCATGCTGCGACGACGACTGGCGTCTGAGCTCTCCAGGGCAGCTTCACCCGCTCACGGCGGCTGACCGACGAAGAGGCTGACGAGATCATCGAGCGCACTGTATCGCCTCTGCGCGTGTCGCCGCATTGCATCACGCCCGAAGCGGAGGCGCATGATCATCGGCCGCCACGCCGCACGGCGTCGAGATGATGGAGAAGCGCTCGCCGGCGGCATCGAGATGTACATGCAGATCGTGCTCCGTACCCGGCATCAACGACGGGCGCGAGCTTATGAAGACGCTCACTGGGCATACGCACGAAGGCGTCGCGAACGTCGGCATCGTTCCGATCGGCTTCACCAAGCACCAGACGCGTTTCGAGCGCAGCTTCACGGAACCCTGATCAAGCGCGCGATCATCGATATCGTCTCGCGCTTCCAAGCCCATGCCCAGTGGCGGAGCGGCTGCGCGTTCGCGTATCGCCGATGACTTATTGCAACGCCTTATCCCGACGATCTGCTGGATCATCTTTCTCCGACAGCAGCCAATACGGCGACTTCGATATGAAACGGAGGATGGAATCGGCATCATCTCGCGCCACGGTGAACGAATGGGAAGAGGCGGGGAGGGCATCGATGCGCTTGCACGGGCCCTCGAAGAGGAGGACGCCCATGTATATGACATGTGCTCGGCTGCAGCTCAGAAACCCGCGTGCTCACGCCGCCGATCGCTGAGCCGGAGCCCGCCAGCCGGGCGCATGCCCGCCCCGGCATGGAAAACGAGTATTTCGACGTAACGTCAACGGTTACCGCTTCTGACCGGGACAGACGTCGCCCGTGCCTTGCGCGGCGTATCGGCGCGCGATTACGTGGTGCTGCCGCGCGCGTGATGTTCAACGCCGACATGACGACGCCTCGACCACTACGACCGTCGACGATATCCGGATGCGGCGGGCATGCCGGTCACCGTGGTATCCGTGACCCCAAAAGGAATTAGATGTGCACAGATCGACGAGTTAGTAAGAGGATTGTGACTGCTGGGCGTATCGCCAATCGTCGCCGTCGGGGCGCCCCAATGTCGGCAACAAACGACGTCTCGTGAACCGCATCACGCACGGCACGACGCCATCAGTGCATGAGATGCGCGCGTCACGCGCGACCGCTCAGGAGTCACGAGGCCGAATGGAGCCGGGCGTCTATTTCATCGCCCGTCGACACCGGCGGTATCGAGATGGGCGACGATCGACGGCCTCCAGGGCCCATCTGCGAACAGGCGTCTGGCGGCGTTTCGAAGAGGCCGAGCGATCGCCTTCATCGTCGACGGCAAGACGGGCATCGCAGCCGATGACGATGCGGTCGCCAGGTCCTGCGGCAAGACGCTCCAAACCGGTGTTCTGGACCGTCAACAAGATGGCTAACCCCGCCGGACGAATCGGCGATGCGCTCTCACCAGGCCTCGGCTCTGGGCGATCTGGTGGCCCATCTCATCCGGAGCATCGGCACGGGTACGGGCGATCTGCTGACGCCGTGATCGGACGTCAACATGCACATTCCTGAGCGCGAGCCTGGAGGAGCGAGAGAACATCGTCAGATCGTGGCCACTCACTCGGCCGTCTCAATGCGGGGAAGAGCCCGCTTTACGAATCGTCTGATCGGCAAAGAACGCTCCATCGTGAGCGACGTCGCGGGCACGACGCGCGATCGCGATCGATACGACGAGATCGAGCATGAAGGCACCTCTTCTACACGATCGTCGACACGCTGTCGCCTGCGCCGCAAGGCCCAGATCGACCAAGATGTCGTGAGTATTACGGGTCTCGTGCGCGCCATGCGCGATCGATCGCGCCGACGTGGCGCTGCTCGTCGTGGATGCGACCGGCTGACCGATGTAGACCAGCGGGTCGCTGGTTGTGCGCATGAGCGAGGCTGCGCGCTTGCGATCCCCTTGAACAGATATGCGACGCGTCGAATCGGGCGATACCTTGAACGCGCGTTGCGCGAAGATATCGAGAGCGCATGAACTTCGTAAGTACGCGCCGGTCTGGCTATCTCGGCGCTGACGTGCAAGAGCGTCGATCGCACCAGCTGCGATCGACGATGTCTTCGCCAGCCATTCGGCGCATATCACCACCGGCGTTTCAATGATGGCTCCAGACCATCCGCGAGTTCTGGGGTTTCCACGGTCAGCGGCGTAGCGAGGCTCAAGCTCAGCACGTCACCAGACGCGCACGTGCCCGCCCGAGTTCACGGTCTTCGCAACATGCCCGATCTGGTCAATGACAATTTCTGAGCGCTATCTGAGAACTGCTTCCGTCAGACGTTCGAGCTTCCGGCACGCTGATCGTGTTCAAGTTCAAGAAGCGCGATCGACCATAGAGCTGGCGCTGGAGGATGTCCGGCGCCTGGTTCGTTTCCATCAAGGACCTGGCAGGTACGTTACGGAATCGAGGTCATATCTGCTGTCGTTGGGCACGCGTTCCGGAATCTGCGGTCACATTCCTTCTCAAGTCCATCCCGTGGGGCATCAATGTGTCTAAGACGACGACTCACACCGACATCCGGGACCGACGGCGGCCCGGTGCGCGAGACGACTGCGCGATCGCTGCGCACGCGGCGAAACGCCTGTCGCCTGCGCTAAGTGGCGCGAGGCCGACACGGCATGCCGCCGGTCGAGGCCTGACGAGGTGCTGGGCGGCTCGGACGGTTTGCGGCGCCGACCGGACCCAACCATGCCGAAGAGGTCGTGCGGGCGTGCCGTCGGAAATGGTCGTCTCGTCGCCGTGCCGCGCCGGGCACGATTCTTCCAGAGCTCGCTGTCCACGGAATCCTTCCATCTATGGGTAACGATGTCGTGGCGCCGGAGGTGCGCTGCGCACAAGAACGTCGGTCACATCGCTGGCGCAACCTACGGTCTCGGCATGGGCGATAACACGGCGGCGGCTTTGGATGACGTGCGTACTTGCCGAAATGAGCGTCTGGTCGCGGGTCACTGCGGGGCAATGCGATGACCTGCATGGGCCTTGCCGCATGGGCGACCTCGAGGTCACGTGCATGAGCCTGCACTCGCGCAACCGCGGTCGCCCGGCGCGAGCCGTCGCAGGCGCTCACGCTCGATGCGTACCGCGCGCGGACGCAGCCATGGTGGTCGAAGGAGCGCTTGCGTGCCGCACGTTGCACGATCTGCGCCATCCCACGACGTGGACCTTCCTGCGCGTACGTTCCAAAGTGATCGTCTGAAGGCTATGATGGTCGCGGCCGCTCAAGGATCTTTCTGACCGTCCGCAGAAGCCGAGTTCTGATGCCGATCGCTATCTTGTACCCGGCGATCTGGTTGCGCACCGCTCCTGGGTTCCGCAGGCGTAGCCAGGGAACGGTTCGCTTCTATACTACCGCGATTAACCACGGTAGCCGCAGCCGGTTGATGGTGCGGGAAAGTGAAAGCATCTGCTTCGGTGTTCGAATGTCAATGAGAAGGCGCGCGGGCTTTTTTGCGCGCCCTGATCCTAGACCTTCAGGGCTTCCGCGCTCACACCTGTTCCTTGAAACCGGCCAAGACGGTCGCTATTGATGAGGATAGTAAGGCGACCAGCATGCCGTTTGTTGCCAGCACTGGATGCCGATCTCGCATCGTCGGAGTGCGCGAAACGGTCCTTGTTTATTTCACGGTAGAGCATGCTGCCAGTTCATGAAACGCTTGATAGGAAGTCGCTCACCCGATGCCATGCGAAAGCTCGTCGGTTGTCGGGTTATCTCCACGATATGGCGGAAACAGGCAGTCAGCCCGCATCGTCGGTCACCCTTCGCCTTCTGCAGGTGGAGCACTTAGTGATATCTGATGAACAGCATGATGCCCATGCCTCCTCTGCGGCGCCGTAGCGTCTGCAGAAGCATCGAGCGCGTCTGATGCCGTCGTCGATGACGACGCGCCCGCAGACCTTACGGCCGTGCAGATGCGCGGTGACTTCTCCGTCGACAATGGCGCAGGAAACCGTAGCGCTCGCGCGCACCGTCGAGCGCGGCCATCGTGCCGCCACGTCCGACTTCCATGCGGCGATGACACCATGCCTTTGACCTCGATGTCCGCCTGGGATGCGTGATGATCGACAGGGTTTCTTCGATGACGGCTCGAGGTGGTCAGTCTCGACCATGACGACGCGATCGCCGTCCTTCAAAGGCGATCCGAGCAGGATGCCGGCATCCCTGCGGTCCTTGGCTTCGCTGGAACAGGCGCTCTCACGTAGAGCTCATGCAGGCCATCGTGGTCAATACGACGCTCAGGGAAACGGCTCAGGCCGGGTCCGAAGACGACGTCGTAGTCCAGCCCGAAGGCGTCGTGAATGGCGCGCGCATAGTGATTCCAGGCGGTGCAGCTGATCTCCGTGACGTAGGCGCCTGCGTTCATGAAGAACGGGAGGTGCGCCCGTTTTGAGCGTGAATTCGCCGAACTTATGACGTCGTCGACCCGCGAACTCGATGAATTTCGCTTTACCGCTCCATCGTGCGTCCTTTTCGAGTCAGGTATGCATGGCGACAGTACGTGAACCGCCGTGCGCGTTTCGGCGTATACACGCTATGCACTGTGCATCAGGTCCTTTTTCAGGCATTTACCGCTAAGGTACGCCTCGTGCGCTTACGCGCTGCTATCTTACTATAAAGTAAGCGCAGGAGCGGTTCGCTCGTCGAGACGATGCAGAGGATGGCGGCGGGGAGCGGCGGCGAAGGCGATCGAACGGGGCTGCCGCGCGGCAGGAGAAGGGAGGTCCGTGGCGGAGACGGCTGAGAGAAAGGGCGGCAGTATCCGTCATGCCGTCGTGACCTGCT
>BNJV01002151.1_pt1 | contig 99747 bp, 143 predicted proteins | sample 8540591 | NCBI WGS metagenome assembly BNJV01 (sample SAMD00202457, study PRJDB9452) | human saliva metagenome | host: Homo sapiens | reverse complement strand
GGATATAAATTGCTTGAAGTATATCCATATAAGCCCGGAGCAGATAATTTAGGATACAATAGTAAATAATCATAAAAACAATTATTTTGACATTAATTATAAATACGGACCTGGTTCCGGGAGATTTTGAGCCCCGGAATGCGGAGGATAGACACTACAGGATATCTTGCACCATCAGATGATTCACAGAACTTTGTAGGCAATGGTTCCACACATGGTACTGGAAAGAATTAGGGGCAGGTGGATTATTGTTATATTGAATCTTATGATTTCTATTTTGTCTACGATATAGAACCAAGAACAGGAGGAAATTAAAAAGTTTGAAACACAAAACGAGAAATATATAACTAAAAATGACGATGGGAAGACCTATAATTTAACATTAACAGGAGCAAGTGAAAAGCAGAATCAAAAGCAGAAAGCTTGATATAGTTTTTCTTGTAGATGTAACAAAAAGTAGAAATTTACATTTAATTTTAATGATGCTCAGAATAGATTCACTGAAAAGAACTATGCTGTAGCTAACAGCGAAATGAAAAGCTAAAATGGAAGAGAATATCTCTACACTGGTTGATATCTTATCTTCTAATAAAATTTAGATGTTCAGCTATCGTCTTAGTTGGATTTGGCGGTAGTAGACGTGAAATCGTAGACAAAAAGACTGTGATATTGACACAATGAAGGGTTAAAGAAGGAACACAATTGAGTATTGAGGATAAGCAATTTGACGACTCTGACCTATGTTGGTAGATTTACTTCTTCAGCAGATGAATTAAAACAAGGGTAAAAGTTTACGAAGAAAATCCATACGATAAGACAGGAGCAAACTACACTGCTGCAATGATGGGCCTCCACTATGTATTAACTGGAAATATGTATCAAGATTATATCCTGGCAGTTGATAAAAGTGGAGATACAAGAAACGATGCATAGTCATCATGATTACGGATGGTGATCAATATAAAGTTGTCGTAAATGGAACTATCGAATGACACTGGAGTATATGATGACACGATAATGCAACAACAGGTAAGAAAACGGATTCAGCAGGTAAAAGAGGTTAGTAAATATGGAAAATATACTGCTTTGCAAACTATAAGCTGGATATTCTTATGGTAATGGATTGGAATTTAGTCGAGTTGCATTAAATCAAGCTCGAGGTGTGCTGGCGAAGATTAATGGTTACCATGCATTCTATATTGATGTGTCGAGAACACAGTAAACTGGAAGCATTAAAAAGAATTAACAGGAGCTCTGGTCCTGGGTGAAGTAACTGGGATGACCATAGACCATGGATCTGAAGTACCAGAAAAAGGAAGTACTAAATTTATACGATGCAAAATCAGCATTAACCGGAGCAGATAGTAAAGTCTTTGACGATGGACGACGCAAATTAGCAGCAAGCTTTTAGGGAACTTGAAAAGAAGTTGATTCCATCAGATAGACTCACACATTTCAGTATTACAGACATTAAGTGAAAATGTAGACTTAGTGAGAGAATTCTCACACTGGAATATGGTGTATATAAGATGACTGATGCAGTTAACGGTGTGAAAGTTAAATGCTGATGAACTTAAAGAACTTGAAATGTTTCATTAGAGCAATTTATTGCACAGGCGATAATGGAAAACCAAAGTTTGGTGTAAGACTTAAGCCGGATGACTTTAGCTTACCAGCGAGGCTATGAAATTTCGCGTCAACTGCTAAGATTAAGCAAGTAAAATTGCTTATGAAAATTAGCCAGAAAATGAAGCTAATGTAGATCAGGGAGTCAAAGCGCTACTGATCTAGCTAGCCTATACAAAGCATTACCTAGGCCTGTCTAATCAGAATAATCCGTATAAATCAATAAAGGATTATAAAATATCTGAAGATGAATTAGGACTTTGGACTAATCAAAAGGCAGATTTAACTCTCGTGGAAGGGAAGATAATCCGAAAAGATTATTCAAATCCAATCATTAAAGTTAAAAATGATGAGCTTAAAATGAGAAGCAAATTATTGGATTAGAAGGTGAAAAGCATATAAGACAGTATTTGACTATACTCCTCTTGGAATTACAGTTCTCAAAGATATCACTTTTAAAGTTTATGAGATGTACGAAAGACAAAACACGAAAATCTTTATTTAACTTTTAATCTTATCAAAATGGTATCAGTGGAGAACAAAGCAATGCAGGAGGAGTTCAAAGTTGATGGAGCAATAAGAGACAAAAGTAGAATATGATAACTCAACGTACTACCGTTTTAGGATTTACAATTACAAATCTGTAACCTGATAAAGAGTATAGGATTGAAGAAACAGTAAAAATACGAAGTAGTGTGCTAACAACAGTTCAGGAGGAGGAAGAATTTAAGCTTATTAGTAAAGAGAACGATAATTCTAAAATTAAATGGATCAGTTGTTAAAGATTAAGAATAAGTATGATAGATTGATCAAAAAGAAAAAGATCAGTTTAGAAAAAGAGTTGTAAAATAATGTACAGGATCGATACTTCATCCGGATGATAAAAGAGATGAGTATATGATTTCTACTTAAGAGTGTATAAAAGGAAGAGAGATCAGGATGGATAAAATAACTATATTCCATTTACTCATCACCTACACGCCATGAAACTCTTTGTGCTACTTTACAGACCAAGTTTGATGATAAAACAGTAGAAGTACCGCCTAGCTCAGAGACTTATGCTTTTGCATTTTACACTTACAGATGGAGAAAAAGGGTTTGAATTAGATATAATTTGCTATGATTTCTCGAGAAAAATAACGGATTCTGGAACCGAAATTGGTAAGAGGAGGATCTACACAAAATGGGAGAGTATTACAATTATCGAATCCCACATCAAATTTTGATTTGTACACTTGTGACATAGATAGTTATAGAAAGTATAACAAAGTAAAAGTATAAAAATATACAACGAAAGTACCAGCACCTACTGGAATAGTGCTTGGAGTAACACCTATATTTTATCTATCTTCGGATTCGTAGCAATGGCTGGTGTATACCTCGCCGTTACAGAGAAGCATAAAGACCCTCTGGTACATTCACAATTCATTCACCCTTCTGCATACACGATACTATTGCAGGGACAGAGTGGAAAAGAACTTCGTTACAGAAGACCGACGAAAGGAGTTGAAATGGCGACTCCACCCGTCACTGCTAACCGCTGCATCTGTAACTGTGAGAAGCGGACTGAATACCTCTGCCTTTAGTAGAGACTATCGGCAGAGAGAGAAATTTAATATAAGTCCTTTTTCTTGGTGAAAGAAAGAAAGGAGGTTCAGACATGGTACGGCATGGTCAGATGTGAGGAGCCTTGGGTAGCCCAGAAGGATGCTGTACAGATACAACGTGAACTGGAACTCAAAAATCAGCCTAATAATTCGAAAGGGTCGCTCCTTCAAATTATAAATCACACAACATTTCTATTTTTTCAAAAGGAGAAAAAGAAATGAGAATTTAAACAGACTCACTTAACTCTGGCATTATCCGGAATGATGGTAATGTCTTAGTGTACCACGCATTTGCTGTAGAATCCATTCCATTCTACAAAGATTGTTCATACTGGATGGAAACTACATATGCTCCTAATACTACATTCCAGCTTTACTTTGAAACTCGAGGCTGACGCTGAAGTTATTATTGGTCGGGAAAAGTTTAGAACATCAGGTCGATGAGTGCAGACAAGGCTGATGCAGTAACTGTTGACCCTGTAACTTTTTGCTCCCGAAGCAAACAAGCACTGGTGAAAGATAGAGATGATCGGGGTAATGTTGCAGGGGCACACTTCAAGAAGGATACAAAAATCAATATTAAGAAGGCGCATTTAAAAAGTATGGATATTACTTCTAGATCTTTCTGAGAAATCAGGCCTGCATACCGAGGTGTACGTTACTCAGCTGCAAAGTATACAGTTGTTGTCAGTTAAAACAAACCCAACAGCTACAGACGATGGATTCAAGATTATTGTTCAGAGAAATGACAAGATTGAAAACAAATTGGAGAGGGTTGATTCTATTCAGAATAACTATGGAAAAGCTTGTTTCCCACCTGAGACTCCAGTTTCCCAGATCCAGAAGCCAACTCCAGAAAACGAAATCAGATCCAGATCCAGCAACGATACTACACACGATGTAGTTATCAAGAAAGAGAGTTGCTGGAGCTATAGAGATGCAAGTAAAAGTTCGATTTAAAGTAACTGTAGGACACAGAACTGGTGCTACTGGTGAGTTCTACAAGGTTACTGAAGTTAACGGAGAGGGTGCTCAGGATGTTGAGTCAACGATCTTTCTTTGTTGATGGAACTCCCAAGACTTTCAATTCAGTTCTAAGAACGGTATCCGTATCTATGGATTAACTAAGGGGTGATACAGTACATGTAGAGGAGACCAACGGCCAAGAGTATGAAATGACTGTTGGAGCAGTAACAGAAAAGGCTTCTTACTTTGACAAGGCTGATTTAACAGCTGGCAAGAAGTACGAAGCAGACTTCATGGTTAAGAAGGATGGAGCAAAAGCTGAAATCGTAAATACTAAGTCAATCCAGCTCCTACCGGTAGTTGTAATGAACAATTTGCTCCATACGCTATGATGCATCGCAGTAGCTGGCGGACTTGGTGTAGTATTCATGAACCGTAAGAAGGAAGAGGAATAATTCTTTCTCACAAAAAATGTTTTCAGAATATGGCGTTAACTTACCGTAGAGCATAAATTCTTCTTCCCCAAAAAAAGCACGAAAGTAAGAGAAACAAGATATTTTGAATCGGTAGCAAAATTCAGGTGGCAAAGCCACCCGGAAGGGAGACTGAAAATCGTTTGTAGATTGGATTTTGGAGGCATTCAAGAATGTGCCACATACGGTGTACCCAGTAGGAAAAGGAGTGGAAAGGGACAAAGAATGGATGTAACAGCAGCTAAAGACTAAAGCCGGAGATAGAGTTTTATCTATGCTGGCAATTGTCCTCCATGGTTACAATGTTAGCCTATGGTGGTTATTCTCTTTTGGGATACCTATGCTGCGACGACAGGTGCTTTTTAGAGACTGATTTAGTACAGTACTAGACCATCTGTTGATAACTCGAAGAAACTCGATTAAGTTTAGAAGAACTTCTAGGCATTAATCCGGATACAAGAGGCTGGATAACCATTGATGGAACCCACATCAGACTACCCCATGGTTCAGGGAGAGACGACATGGAGTATGTAAACAAGGATGCTAACATGTGAATTTTTCCCTTTCGGGAGCAATTTTCCTAAGTGCTTACAACAAAGCAGACTATTCTGACCCTTATATGTTATTTATGGACACCATATGGATAATGGGGAATGTATGGCGATGTTATGAACTACATTCAGAAAAGAATACTTTGATCGCGCATTTAACAGGAAACTTGTTTATGCCGGATGGTAGAGCAAGAAAAATGGAGATTTTTGCTTGCATCGAGTGCGATGCCTATGACCGTATGATTTATCATGGGTTGAAGGTAGAGAAACATTAGGAGCTAGTGGATTACTTAAGAAAAATCCACAAACTACAGAAGATATCGGGATAGAAAAGTGATCAGATTATGGCTCTATCCACCTGTGTATCCTAGAAACAAATGGTAGGGTTGTTGTTTTGGCAAGAGTAAACCCATAGGGAGGAGGAAAACGGAAATGAGCAAGAGACATCTTAATAAAGGCTGGTGATTTTATCAGCAGTGCTATTCCCTTTCCGCAGGATTGGGATTTTACTCCCAGGCAGCTGCGCAGAGTGTGTTAAAGATTCCTGTAAAGGTTAGTACATCAGAGCTGCACCGGAGGAAACTTATACGGTTACTATTGAAAGGGATCCTTCCAATCCGAAATGCACCACTTCCCGAACCAAATCAGGTGAGTATAGGGAACAGGATCAAGAGACTACATCCTTGAATTCCCTGAGATGGTTTTCCACAGAAGTATAACATACACCATTAAACAGACTGCTGAACACAGAGCAATTTCACCTTTATGATAACAGAATCTCTACTCTTTGATAAAAGACTACAGAGTTTACATGATTCAGATGGAAAATCTGGTTCAACCTATCTCGTTCCGGTATTCTGGGAAGTGGAGAAAAAATACAGCTAAGCACGGTGATATTTCCTTCTACAACCGTTACAACAGAGGCGGTGGTGAAACTCCCAGCCCAAAATCCAGGTCCTAACCTGGGGCCAAATCCTAGCCCTAATCCAAAGCCCAAATCTGACATCAGCCATCCGTGCTTGAGCTACCAGACCGAATGGCGGAGATCCCGGGTATTGGCAGCTAGTACACAGCCAAAATTCCTGAGGTTTTAGGCGTAGTTAGAAAAGTAGCTACCGGAGATGCAAGCTTTATGGCATTATACGGACTCTTTGCAACATTATCTATGATGTCTCTTCTTTTCTGGGGGACTTGGCTGCAAGAAGAGCCGGAAAGCAGAAAATAAGGCATAATCATATAATTTCTAAACAGCACGATCAATCTAGGATTTGATTCTGTAGCCCTTCTTGAAGAGCTATCCCAAGGATGGAAAAAGCCGAAAGGCACTTCAGGCTCAAGCACTATTTCATTGACGAGTCAGAGCTTAAGTTGAGCGAAAGATGAAAGGTGAAAAAGCACCAAAAGCTTATCCTATACAATATATAAGTGCAAAGTTGTAGAAGCAACTGGTGCTGTGACACCGTGGGGCATGGTGATATATGTCCTAGATGAAAAATCTATTTGTTCTAAAAAACTTCCAAGTTCTGCTTGGAAGTTTTTGTACTATAATATTTAAAGGATAGAAATATATAGAAAAGGATAGCACAGTATACAATGGATAAGAGAACAACAGTATTTTTAGCAAATAAATTATTTACGGAATTGGTGTTTAATACTGCGTATATAGAAGGGGTGAATGTTACCTTTCCTCAAACACAGACGATTCTGGATGGCGGAATCGTAAATCAGGTAAGCGGTGTCTGACATTCAGACGGTGCTGAACTTAGAGAGATGCATGGCGTTATTGATCAACAACTTTGAAAAATACAACACACTACGACTTTCTTTGTAAAATCAACGAAATGGTATCCCGCAAATGAAAGTCTGGCTTGGGGAAGTCTAAGGACTGAAAAAGTCGGCATTAGCAGAACAGAGTATATACCGGAAGTACCCAAGGAAGACGAAGTAAAGGAAGAGTTGCATAAGATTCTTACTATACCCGATGCAGTGGAGAAAGCATTGGAAAGCTTTTTGTTATATCGTTTATCATCAGCTCTTTTGGGATGGGAATAAAAGAACAGCCACCATATTTACAGGTAAAATTCTGATGGAAGCAGGAACAGGGATTCTAAGTATAGGAAAGTCTGAAGGAGAGAGGTTTAACGAGGTCTTTATTAAAGTACTATGATACCGGAGATAGTAAGGAATTAAAGGACTGTTTGAAAACTTGCATAATTTCGATGTGAGTCATAGAATAAAGGATATATTATCCCTTAGGAAGGAGGAATATCCATGTGTGATAAAAGTCAGCTGAATAAAATTACCGGTCAAATCATAGAAGCCTACCGAGATACTTATGGGCAAGCCATAAAAAATATAGTCATGTATGGCTCTTTTTGCCAGAGGCGATTTTGATAATGAATCTGATATAGACTTTGCTGCGATAGTGGAAGGAGAAAGACAGACACTACAAAAAGCAACTGGAAAAAGTATGGGATAAAGCTTCGGATAGGGCTTTAGAGTATGATGCGAGTAGTTTCACCGGTTGTAATTCCCTATAAAGAATTTATAAGTATAAAGATAAGCTACTTATTACCAAAAATATTGATTAAGGAGGGATTATCGTTGGATAATGCCTCTAAATATTTGACCGGTGCTTTCGAATTAGAAATAGCTGTGACTATGATGATTTTTATATAGTGTCAGTAGTAAATGCTGAAGAGCAGTATAGAAAAGTAGACGAAAATGATACATGCGATTATAGACTATCTTTGTAAATCAGAAGAACAATAAAAATATTTTTCCCTCATTTTATGTTATAGTGGTTAAGAAATTATCAATCTATCATGAGGGTAGATTCAAAAAGTAGCATAAGAAACTTGAAAAGTGTTTGAAACGAAAACTCGAACAATTAGAACATGGAGGAAAAGTCCAATGGCATTACAAGTGGAAAAAGGAAGACCGGCGCAGAATGAAGGCAGAAGCAAGAAGGAACTTGCAGTTTACGATTATCTGGATAAGCAGGGAATTGCCTATGAGAGAGTAGACCATCCGGAGGCTCATACCATGGAGGATTGTATTCCTATCGAAGAAGCCTTAGGAGCTAAGGTCTTTAAGAACCTGTTTTTAACCAATAATAAGCATAGCTATTACTACCTACTCTTAATGCCCGGAGATAAGCCCTTTAAGACTAAGGAGCTTTCTTCTCAGCATGGCGTATCTCGCCTTTCCTTTGCTGGAGCCGGATGAGATGGAAGAGGTGCTGATGCACACCGGGCTCTTCCTCCATTTTTCGGACTGATTCATGATAAAGAGGATCTGGTAGAGCTTTTGGTGGATAAGGATCTGATGGAAGAGAATATCTCTGTGCCCATCCTGCCATAACATTGCCACTTTGAAGGTGGAAGACTTCCGACCTTTTTGGGAAGTTCTTAAAGTCTACCAAGCATTATAAGACAGAAGTGCAATTAAAGCGGCGAGAATAGGACAATAGAAAAAGACAGAGTGTACATCGGTAAGAATTTAGGCAAAATAGAGTGCCGAGAATCTACAGCAATAAAGTGCCAAGAATTTAGAGAAATAAAGTGCCAATAACCCGGAAAAATAAAAGCGCTTAGAACATCGAAAACTCCTTGACATAGGGCAAGTCTCCATGCTATCCTCTATAGCAGAACTTGGGGCAACGCCCTATGTATGCACTAATTTCGTAGTCATGCGAAGTTAAAAATCATTGGAAGTGAAAACGTGCGTACAAAAGATTATATTAGCATGTACAGAATGTAAGCAGAGAAACTACTTTATTACCAAGAGAAGAAGCTTCATCCGGGCGTATGGAAGTAACAAAGTTTTGCAAGTTCTGTAAGAAGCACACGCTGCATAAGGAGACAAAAGTAATGCAAGATGAAAAAGAAATCCGGAGGAGCCGAGTTCATTGCGAGCTTGAAATCTGAATTCAAGAAGATCGTTTTCCCCGTCAGGAAGTGATTAAGCACTCTGTGAACAATCGTTCTTAGTGTGTTGGTAGGCCTTTTTAATTACAGGTTTTAGACATTGCGATGAAGTAGGGGTCTTGGATTGATTCTTGTAAAGCAAAGGTGGAATATGGCAGAGAAGAACAGAAGCCCGTTGGTATGTAGCCCATACCTACCCGGCTATGAGAACAAGGTCAAGATGGACTTGGAAAAGACCATTGACAACCGTGGTCTTCAAGATGTGATTTTAGAGGTCAGCGTTCCCATGCAGCCGGTTATTGAAGTAAAGAATGGCGTAGAAAGAAAACCGACAAGAAGATGTTCCGGGATATGTTCTGGTGAACATGGTAATGAACGATGAGAACCTGGTATGTGGTAAGAAATACCAGAGGCGTTACCGGATTCGTCGGTCCCGGATCGAAGCCTGTCACCTTTCTGAGGAAGAAATCCTGACCTTAGGCTATAGAAAGTCTGAAGTCCTGGTGGATTTCGCAGAGGAGACACCGTAAGCGTAGTCTCCGGTGCTTGGAAGGATACCATTGGTGTCATTACGAAATCAATGACCAGAAGAAGACCGTCACCATTAATGTGAAATGTTCGGTAGGGATACTCCTGTAGAGCTTTCCTATGGTGAAGTACAGATCAGATAAGATTTGTAATACCGAGGATTATATCCCATGGAGTACATTTAGCCACCGCTTGCAAAGCAAGCTCGTGGGAGGTTTACCCTGCAATTACCACAAGGAGGTGCCTATATGGCAAAGAAAGTAGAAGGATACATTGTTACAGATTCCCGCTGGAAAAGCAACTCCAGCACCCCCGTTGGACCTGCATTAGGACAGCACAGGGGTAAACATCGTTGCCTTCACTAAGGAGTTCAATGCTAGAACTGCTAACGAAGGGACATGATCATTCCTGTTGTTATTACTGTTTACGCAGATAGAAGTTTCAGCTTTTATTACAGACTCCTCCTGCTCCTGTTCTCATTAAGAAAAGCTTGTAAGCTGCAGAAGGGTTCAGGCGAGCCAAATAAGAATAAGGTTGCTACTATCTCTAAGGCCGATCTTCGAAGATTGCAGAGACAAAGATAGAAAGATTTGAATGCCATCAAGTCAGAAGCTGCTATGTCCATGATCGCAGGTACCTGCAGATCTATAGGTGTTAAGGTAGAAAGAGTAAAAGAAGGAGGCTTTGATACATGAAACAGGGAAAGAGATATGCCGAAGTGGCAAAAGGCTGTAGATAGACAGGTTAAGTACGCTGAGTTGGATGCAATTCAGTTAGTAAAGAAGAATGCAACTGCTAAGTTCGATGAGACTCGTGGGGAGTTACACATCAGAACCGGTTGTGACGGTCGTCACGCTGACCAGCAGGTTCGTGGTTCTGTAGTTCTTCCTGCAGGAACCGGTAAGAACAGTTCGTATCCTTTAGTATTCGCTAAGGATGCTAAGGCTGATGAGGCTTTGGCTGCAGGCGCGACTTTGTTGGTGCAGATGATCTTGTACAAAATTCAGGACCGATTGGTTTGACTACGATGTAGTAATCGCAACTCCTGATATGATGGGTGTAGTTGGACGTATCGGTCGTTTGCTTGGACCCAAGGGCTTAATGCCAAAACCCAAAGCTGGGAACCGTTACTATGGATGTAGCTAAGGCTATCGCTGATACTAAGGCCGGTAAGGTTGAGTACAGACTGGACAAGGCGAACATCATCCATGTTCCTATCGGAAAGAAAGCTTCCTTCACAGAGGAGCAGTTAAAGTCCAACCTGGATACCTTAATGGCAGCTATCGTAAAAGGCTCGTCCATCTTCCTAGTGAGGAACCTACCTGAAGTCCACTCACCTTGACTTCTACCATAGGCGGCGTGAAGTTAGACGGATTACAGTTCGGCGCATAATAGAAATTTTATAGACTACTTGGGATAAAGCTCAAGTAGTCTTTATTCAAAACAAGTGGACAGACGAAGTCTAAGACATCTTATTTTGAATGAGTATTTCTCATGATTTATAACTACATGGCTATGGCTCATAAATTATTTGATATAATGGTTCAAATTATTCTTGTATTTTATTTTTATTACATTTCCAAAAAGAGCCATGGGATGATCTTTAATTCTCAAACAGATTTCAGAATCTTCAAATAACAGTGAGGGATTGTAATCGCTTCATTTCTGAAAGCATTCCAAAATTGAAAATCATTTTTCCGGTAAAAGAATATTTTCCAAATATGTTTTACTCAATGTCTGTGCTAATGGAAAAATCGAACTGTTCTGATTTATTTAGAACAGGTAATAAATCTATCTTTATTTTTGAGCAGTCATCGTTTCGATTTTATGAAACTCAAATTTTTGCGGAATGCTTCAGAGGCAATCGCAAAGTAAAATAGAATACATTTTTAAAAAGCTTTCATCAGCTTTAGTAAAAATCTTATATCTTTGCAAATTATACATGTCATATAAATCTCTGGCAGCTGCTCGCTGAAGAGTGCAACAGCTTTTTGCTGAAAAAGTTCTATAGGGTGTACACTGAGAACATTAAAATTCTCTGTATTCCATGGTAAAGAAATCGTGTGGTGTGAGTGGAAGGATATGGCATCTAAGCATATAATTCACTTCGATTTTTAAATTATCTTTCATTCCACCGGCATTGGTATATTCAAAAACAAAGGAGTCTAAAGCGTGATATTGTTTAGACTTCTTGCTAAGAGCTATATCCTGAGGCAGACATATATTTTTGAACTATGCTCTGTGATGTTTTGTCGCTCTTGAAGCATAGGTGTTTTTATCAACATTTTTACAATAGTCTAAATCGATATCTACAGACAGTCTTGGCATCTGAAACATCGTTAAGTTAATAGCCGTTCCTCCTTTAAGAGCTAAAGCTTCTGAAAGTAAAGAATCTAATTCAAAAATTTTTAAAATACTCGAATTAGCCTGCAAACTTTTTCAAAGGTATCTCTCTCACAAAGTCCCAGCTCTTTATCTTAGCCTGTCTACCAAGGGATATTCGATCAAAACGACATCATCATACTCTACTCCTTTATTAATAAGCTGTTTAAGGTCCTTGGGGGGCATATAGTAGCCACTTTGGGTGAAAAGATATTATCTCTAAATTTCCTGTGACAAATAAGTTTTGCTGGAAGAGGAGCATGAAAATACATTTTAAGATCTTTGGAAAGAGATAAATCCTTTTATAAAACTCCAAAATATATCCTACTTTTAGTAAGCTGCTTTTTACTATACACTTAAAACATCCAGTAATTTTTCTTCATTCAAAGAGGGAATCAGTTCCAGGCATCACTAAAATTTCTCAAGCTCCTGCGATTTTGTCCATGTCAAAATACTATCAATGACAGTACGCTCAAGAGATGTCACTTTAACTCCGTTATTCATATCCGGTATCTCTATAGCACTTGACTTTGAAAGTGGCATATACTGTAATCCGTCATAAGTAAAAGGACGAACATTTTTGCACGTGGAAAAATAAACTTCGTAGAACACTTGATTGGCATAGCGTAGTATTCGAAATGCGCTGTGATGAGAGATACAAGCATCTTGTGTAGCTTGTGATGCTATTTGAAATCCATTGGCTATGGGGCTGTTCGGTTTCCATACTGATTACGACATATAAATTACGCCTTACACGTTCAATATATCCCTTTTTTAAGTAAGTTTTAATTTGCCAATCAGCAGCTTTTTCAGATCCGATAAGCTGAACCATGTCTGCATAACTGAAACATCGTAAATGTGCTAATTCTTTATATAAATCCATTTGTCACCTCCGATCTTCGTTTCTATTTTTACATCAAAAATCCTAGGAAATACAGGGTTTTTGATTAAAAATAGAAATAAATTATAGAAGCATTAGAAGACATAAGTCTAACAACAGGGATTTGGGTATAACGTGAAATTTGTTGCTAAGTTGCAGTAAGTTGCAAAAATGAGGAAAAATTCTCTCTTTGAAAAATCAGAAACCGCATAAAATAAGGCTTTTGTGAAGAGTGCAAAGCAGAAATTTAAGTTGCACTAAGTTGCAAATAGGTATTTTTCTTATAGTGAAGAATAATAAATTACGATGAATTTTGTATTTAGTTTAATTTTTATACCCAAAAATAAATCATAATATTTTCTGAATTTCCTTCTAAACTAGCTAAGTCGAAAAACTAAAAGTAACTTTTTGGAGAAGAAAGGAAGAAGAATGAAACTTAGAAATCAACTACGCTACTCTTGACCATGACAGGGCTGGGGCTTCTTTTCCCATGGAACCGCATTTGCGGAAACCAGGACAGAGCTTTGGGCGAAGGAAAGCCAAGGCTATGGTGCCAAGCTTCCCACCTTCGCTATGAGGCGGAAAGGGCAGTCGGAAGAGATGCGGTGCTGAAGCACTCCACGCGCCTACGATGAAACGAGATGGAGGCTTCCAACCAAAGCTATGTGCAGTTAAGCAAGGATTCCTCCCTCCGTTTTACGGTAAAGAAGGCGGCCAATGCCATGACCCTTCGTTTTACCATGCCGGAGGATGCATCCGGAGAGCTTAGAGATTTCCGTGGAGAGAAATGGAGAGCTTCTTGGAAAGAAAACGCTGGACTTGGACAACAGCTCTGCTTGGCAGTATGTAAAGGGAAAATGATGTTTCGATGAGAAATATAGCCGATTCTCATTCTCGTTTTTCGTTTTGATGAGAGACATTTTCTCTGGAAAATGACAACAAGGACCAATGGAACTGGAAGCGGGTGATGTTCTCACCATCCGCAGAACCGATAAAAAGCGGATGAACTAGGAATCGACTTTATCGAGCTGGAGACAGGCGACGGAAGCAAAGGAGCCCCAAGCAACAGCATTTCCATAACCGACGCTCCGTACAATGCGGTGGCAAATGATGGACAGGACGATTCCAAAGCATTTCTGGATGCCCTGAAAGACGCGGACGCGGAGAGACAAGACCTTATATATTCCGGAGGGTACCTTCGATTTTGACCAAAAAGTTGGTGATAAGTGCTACGGATATGCGGATTAGCGGTGCGGGAATCTGGCACACACAGCTTCATTTTTACCGCTGAGGAGCAGGCCGGAGGCGGTATCGAGTTTTTGGACAGCAGCTCAAATGTTGAGATGGATAACCTATACATGGATTCCGAATTAAAGTCCTGTCTTTTTCTATCAGGAGGCAAATTACAAGGGAATCGCCGGGGTTTTGGGAGAGAATTCCAAGCTGCACGACCTTTGGCTTGAGCATTTTGAGTGCGGAATCGGGTAGGAGACTATGTGGAAGCGGATAAAATGAAATATACCAAGAACCTGACTGTTTCCAACAGCCGTATCCGAAAACAACTTTGCGGACGGGGTGAACTTTGCCCAGGGAACAAGAAATTCGCAAAGGTGCAGAACTCAATATCCGTGGAAATGGTGATGACGGCTTGGCGACCTTGCCAGCAAGGCGATTCTGGAAATTAAGGAAACTGCCAATGGAGAAGAGCGGGTTCGCTACATCCATACAGAATCCGGAGCCTTCAAAGAACAATACCTTTTTAAACAACACGGTAGAGCTGACCTGGCGAGCTCTGGCATATGCCTCCACGGTGGAGCGAACCATCGTATTGAAGGAAATCTGGTGAAGGACATCACTCCGGTCCGGGCCTGCGTGTCAGCACTGTTTTCCCCGGCTACAACTTTGATGACAACCAAAAACATTTCCATTAAGAGAAATCTCTTGATGCAGACCGGAACCGACAACGACTTCTACGGCAATGCCCTGGCTTCTATCCATTTTGAAAAGCTTTACGGGAAATGAAGAAGATGAATGTTTCGGATAACCGCCTGATAAATTCTCACGGAAAAATATTCCGGAAAACTTCTATTTGCCGGAAGAAGGCATAGAGGGAATTAGCTTACGGAACAATGAAGAGAAAAAGTATTGATTTGGAGCCGATGCTGGCAGAGGAAGAGAAGAACTTCATAACTTTATCCGAGGAAGAAAAGCTGGCGGAAGAGCAGAAAAAGGCAGAAGAACTGAAGAAAGCGGAGGAACTGAAGAAGGCGGCGGAGCAGGCAAAGCATGAGGGGCGAGCAGCCGAGCTATGACGGCGCCTTGAATATCGAGCTCCACGATCAGGAAGAGATTCCGGAAACTGCAAACTTCAGACTCTACTGGTTCTCCGGTGAAACTGAGGGAAAATGGAAGAACCGTCCGTTACTGGGTGAAGAAGCTGGAAGGCATTCATCTGGACGAGTCCATGGAGTATTCCCTTGAGGACGGCACCAAGGTCTTCAACTTTACCCCGGATGACATCCCGGAGTATATCCCCATTTCCGGAACCGCCTTTGTAGAAGATTACTACTACGAAGGAGAGGACTGGATACGCTGGGAAAGCCCGAAGGGGTACAGTATGTGAAGATTCGGTACTGGAGCAAAAATAACAAAAACATACAAAAAGAGGATATAACTCGACAGAATTCACTATTGTGATATACTTCTATGTAAAGTGAAAGGTGAATTTATGGGCGATTATATATTATATTTAGACGAAGCAAATACAAATTCTACGAATCCATTTTGTTTGGCTGGTATAGTAATTAGGCGTGATGAATATGAGAATTCATTAATTCCAAAAGTAAATGACCTTAAAAGAAAAAATATTTTTCCACAACTAGCATAGTGTTCCACTATACAGAAATGAAGAAAATATCAATGAATTTAAAAATGTTTATCGACCAAAAATCAAAGAGCAAAGTTTTTGGCAAGACTTTAATAAAAATGATTTCGATGATTGATTTTACAACGTTAGGAGTTTATTTTTGATGTAGACAATTTTAAATCTGCTTATAGAGTAAAAACATAATAAACATTATAATTATGCCTTTATCAATCTAATGAATAATTATATGACTTTTCTTAGGTATAATAATCAGTCGATGGGATCTATTGTGCTTTGAATCTAGGCAGTGGAATGAAAAATGCCGAAATACAGAGATGCTTCATGCATATGCTGGAGTGTGGTACAGACATCTATTCTGCCAAGGAATGTAATGAGCTTTTGTCTACTTTGAGTACGAAGAAGGATAATTGTGCCGGACTACAAATTGCGGATTTTTGTTCCGGATTCTTTTATCCGAGAGCTTAATGGATCAAAGAATTTTTATAATGTTAAAGCTATTTTTCTCGAGCGGTTATTTGGTATAAAACAAAAATCAACAGACAACCTTGGGTTTAAAAGCATTATGATAAATTTGACAGATTTACATTAAAAAGCATATAATGAAAGTACTGTGAGGGATGGTGTGACCTTGAACTTACAGTTGTGACAATGTATGAAGTGTGACTTCTGTTGTTACATTTGTCTAAGGAAGGTTCGCAAGTAGTGTGACTACAAACTCGGCAAAGAATGATTCCCCGGCTGTCTGCATAGGCAGTCGGGGGATTTAGTATTCTTAACGAGTATCGCACGCGTAGTGTGCGAAATCTCGTTCTAAGTATAAGACATAGGATTTGTTTCTTTAAATAATTATATCTACGATTTGTGTTAATACACCTGCGATTTTTCTTGACAATATCTCGGAAAAATGCTAGTATCTGCAAGGTATTAACCGAAGACAGCAGGTATCTCAAGCTTTCAACTTGTTTCGCAGTATCTTGCGAAGCTAAAGAAAGCAAGGATGTAAAGAGAAATCGCCTGCCGAGGAAAGAGCTAGGGATTTATCCTATTATGAGCTGTTCATCCCTTTGTCTTTGGCAAGGGATTTTTATTCTTCTAAATTGAAGTATCGGGGGTATGCGAGTTTGTTTCTTGCATTTTCCGGATGCTCTGAAGAAGAAAGCTCGTTTCCGTTAATACTTTCTAGAAAAACTACAGAAGGAGGAAAGCAAGGAATGGCAAAGGTTGAATTAAAGCAGCCGATCATCGACGAGATTAAGGCCCTCTTGGACGGTGCTGTTGCTGCTACTGTTGTAGACTATCGTGGTCTTACTGTAGCACAGGGACACAGAGCTTCGTAAAGCATTAAGAGAAGCCGGTGTACAGTACAAGGTTTTCAAGAACACATTAATCAAGAGAGCCGCAGAGGGTACAGATTTTTGCTCAGTTAGACGTTTAGTATTAGATGGACCTACTGCTTTGGCAGTATCTAAGGACGATGCTACAGCGGCAGCAAGAATTTTTGCAAAGTTTGCAAAAACAGCACCAAACTTAGAGTTTAAGGGTGCAGTAGTGGAAGGAAAGTTCTACGATGCAAAGGCAGTTCAGGCATTGGCAGAGATTCCATCCAGAGAAGAGCTTCTTGAAGACTTCTGATCTATCCAGTCCCCGGTTACAAAACTTCGCGCGTGTGCTTAAGCGAGATCGCAGAGAAGGATTGCAGGAGAAGCAGCGTAAAGCAGCTTAATACGGAACTAATTCCGTGACATTTTCAAAAATAAAAAATAATGGAGGATAATACAATGGCAAAGTTAACTGTTGAAGAGTTTATTGCAGCAATTAAGAACTTTCCGTAATGGAGTTAAATGATTTAGTAAAGGCTTCGAAGAGGAATTCGGAGTTTCCGCAGCAGCAGGTGTAGTGAGTTGCAGCAGCAGGTGCTGGTGCAGGTGCAGGCGCAGCTGAGGAAGAGAAGACTGAGTTCGACGTTGAGCTTACTGATGTAGGACCAAACAAGATCAAGGTTATCAAGGTTGTTCATGAGGCTACCGGTCTTGGACTTAAGGAAGCTAAGGACCTCGTTGAGGCAGCTCCAAAGGTTCTTAAGGAAGGTGCTTCTAAGGCTGAGGCTGATGATATCAAGGCTAAGCTTGAGGCTGAAGGCGCTAAGATCACTCTTAAGTAATTTTTCTAGAGAAGATAAGCAGGTCAGGGAGAAATCCTCGATCTTTTTACGTTTTTGGTGAGAAGCGGTTGAGGAGTTTGAAAACTCTTATTTCAATTTTTAGTGGAATAGGATTTGTAAGGGAGCTATATCATAGCTACAACTGACTTGAGTACTTAGCTACTACATACGCTAGAGGCATCTTTGATGGGAAAATACATATAGGATATACTCAATGCGCATTAGCATAATTGTTCGTATGGAGAAAATGATATGGGACGCAATACACAACAAGATATAAACCATGATACGCAAGAAACCGTTAAACTCATCACAATATAAAAACCCCAAAGCAACGAAGATTCAGGAACTATTTGTCGATTGGGAAGATGACGGACTCTGACATCAAGAATTGGATTGGGGAAAAGTAGAAGGAGAAGAACAGAAAAATTAATATAGTGGAGGGAAGGACTCAGAAATCAATAAGCTAGAAAGCGACAGATGCAGTATAGGCATGAAAGAGAGCAATCTGAGCCCGTTAGTACTTGCAGAAACCAGCGGCGGAAGGACTGTAGAAATCAACAAGCTGGAAGCGACCGATGCAGTATAGGCATGAAAGAGACAATTTAAGCTCACCGGCACTTGTGAAAACCAGCGAGAGAAGGGCTGTCGAAGCCAATAAGATGAAGTGAATGAAGCAGTGCATGGGCCTGTAAGAGGGGAGCAATCTGGGCCCGTCAGTACTTACTGAAAGCGAGCAAAGTGAAGCTGAAGTTAGTACTGTTACGAAGGTGAAGGCGGAGCGTGCCCCGATTACAGACCCATACTGCATCAGAGCGGCACCCTATACGCATCTGCGCGTTGCCCTCAATGAATACAGTTCCTTCCCCTCCGTAGGGGCGAGCATAGCGGGAGCGTACCCTGACTACAGACCCATACTGCATCAGAGCGGGCACCCTGATACTGCATCTGAGCGTGCCTTTATCGATAAAGCTGGCCTTCCTTCTTGACATTTTCCGCTATCAATGTTACAAGTTATTCATTACTAACTTTCGTTAGCACAGACTACATTGACAAAAATGGAAACGAAATACAAAAAGAGGTTAGCCTTGACTTAATAATAATTCCTATTTTTACAATGTGCACGTAATAAAAGAAATGAGCTTTGCCCGAAAGTTTAATCGGGTGAAAAAGCCAAAAGCTTTATTCTTGAAAAGTAAGAAAAATTTATTTTAGCAAAACAAAAAGGAGGACAGAATATGTTTTTAGCAAATTGGGCATGGAAGAAGATTGGAATTTTCGCAGGTGGAGTTTTTATTCGGAACAGCAGGAATGAAGATTTTAGGATCTACCGATGCGAAGAAGCTTTACACCGAGGCAGCTGCAGCAGTTCTTAGAGGGCAGGATTGCGTTATGAAGGTAAGCACCGGCATTAGGGAAAGCTGCGAGGACATCTACGCAGATGCAAAGCGTATCAACGAGAAGAGAGCAGAGGCTGCTGAGAACGCTTTAATCGATGACTTCGAAGAAGTTGCTGATTTTGACGCAAAGGAAGTTTAATTAACGGCAGCTGAATCAATGGAAACTGAATCAACGGAAACTGAATCAGAAGCAACTTGAGCCGGAAAGGCATTGATCCTAGGGAAGGGGTTTACGCATCCCGGCTCTGTAATTTTTGAGAAAGAAGTGGTAAGGAAAATGAAATGGAATATCTTGCATGAATCCTCAGGGCGCATCCGTGTTCACGCCATGCAGAAGCGCATGACCATGGCACATGGCGTGATATCCTAGAGTATTATCTGAATGCCCAGGAGGGAGTCATTGAGGCGAAGGTTTATGACCGAACCGGAGATGCAGTCATTTTTCTACGAGGGAAAAACAGGAAGGCATGATTCTTGCCCTGTCCCGTTTTTCTTATAAGGGAAATGAAGGTCTTGTACCAAGTCAGACCGGTAGAGCCTTAAATCGTGAATATGAAGACAAATTAGTGCTGACAGTAGTGGATAGGGTGATTTCCACCCTTTTTCTATCCCATCCCTTAAAAGCGGGTGATTACAGGAGTGAAGGCTATCCCCTACTTATTTAAGGGCTTACAGACTCTCTCCAGAGAAAGATTGAAGTATCCCTCTTAGATGCGGTGGCAATTTCCGCCTCCATCTTAACAGGAGACTACGATACCGCGTCTTCCGTAATGTTTCTTCTTTCCGTAGAGAAACCTGGAGGAGTGGACCCACAAGAAGTCTGTGGATGATCTGGCAAGAACCATGTCCTTAAATGTAGACAAGGTTTGGACTTTTGGTTCAGGGCGAGGAAGTTTTACTGCCGTTAAATGAGAGTAGAAGTGGGACAGGAAATCATTGTCCGTACCGGAAATATGATTCCTTTGGACGGAAAAGTAAGCTTCGGCGAGGCTATAGTGTGAACCAGGCTTCCATGACCGGAGAATCCATTCCCTGTTCGGAAGAAAGTTGGTTCCTCCGCCTATGCGGGAACCGTAGTGGAAGAGGGAGAATGCCGTATCCGTGTAGAGAAGCTGGCAGGCTCCGGCCGTTATGATCGTATTGTGAAAATGATTGAGGAGTCGGAGAAGTTACAGTCCGCAACAGAGGACAAGGCTTCCCATTTGGCGGATAAGCTGGTGCCCTATAGCTTAGGCGGTGCAGCATTGACCTACCTCCTCACCAGAAATGTGACCAAGGCTTTAGCCTTCTTAATGGTAGACTTCTCCTGTGCGTTGAAGCTTTCTATGCCGGTAGCGGTACTTTCTGCTATGAGAGAGGCCGGAAAGCATAAGATTTCCGTGAAGGGCGGAAAGTTTATGGAGGCCATTTCCGAGGCCAACACCATTGTCTTTGACAAGACAGGAACCTTGACCTATGCTAAGCCAAAGGTAGAAGACATTATCACCTTCAACAATGCGGATGAAAATGAGATGCTGCGTATGGCTGCCTGCCTTGAGGAGCATTATCCTCACTCCATGGCAAATGCTGTTGTGTCCGAGGCGGAAGCCAGAGACCTGCATCATGCAGAGCGCCACCCAAGGTGGAATATGTGGTAGCCCACGGTATTTCCAGCATTTACGAAGGAAAGCATGTCTTAATCGAAGCTATCACTTTATCTTTGAAGACGAGCATTGTAGCGTACCAAAGGGAGAAGAGGGAAAAGCTGGCCAACATTCCGGCTGAGCATTCCGCCTCTATCTTGCGGTAGACGGAGAATTAAGCACCGTAATCCTGATTTCCGACCCTTACGAAAAGAGGCGGTTGGGGTTATTCAGGATTTAAAGGCTCTGGGCATTGACAAGGTTGTGATGATGACCGGAGACAATAAAAAGACTGCAAATGCAGTAGCCAGAATGGTGGGCGTGGATGAGTTCCATGCAGAGAGTGCTTCCGGAGGACAAGGCGAACTTTATTAGGGAAGAACATCGCTTAGGCAGAAAGGTAATCATGGTAGGAGACGGTATTAACGACTCCCTGCTCTTTCCGAAGCGGATGCGGGAATTGCCATTTCCGCAGGAGCGGCCATTGCCAAGGAAGTAGCGGACATTACCATCCAAGAGGGAGACCTTTACGAATTGGTTATCTTAAAGAAGCTGAGTAACCGTCTGATGAAAAGAATTACAGCAACTACAACTTCATCATCGGCTTTAATGCCATGTTGATTGCGTTTGGATTGGCCGGCATTATGACACCCTCCAACTCTGCTTTGTTCCATAACATTTCCACCATCGCCACCGGACTGAAGAGCATGACGCCTTTGATTCCGGAGGAGGAAATCGAAGTGGACAAGGAAGAGGTACTGGAAGCCGGAAGACGGAGAAAAGAAAGCCTTAGCAAAGAAGAAGGCATCCTAAGAGCTATGCGCTATCATCTCTAGCTTCAAAGAGGTTAATACCAGTGCTTAGCAAAGAAGAAGGCACCTTAAGCGCTATGCGCCCTGTTCTGAGCGAAGGAAATACCGAAGAGATCAGAGAGAGACTGCGAAAAATTCAAATAGGTCGCTTATACTGTATAAAGACTGTATAGAATTGATGTTTTACAGCCCCAATAAGAATCTAAAGAATGCACAATGGGAGGAAATAGGGAATGAAACCATACGAAAGTCATGAATCAGAGGAGAACTATTTGGAGTGCGATTCTGATGCTGTCCATGGATCATAGAAATGTAAGAGCCATTGACATTGCCAATATGCTGGGATTTTCCAAGCCCAGTGTCAGCATTGCCTTGAAGCGCCTTTCGGGAAGAGGGTAAGGTGGAAGTGGACGAGAAGGGAGCCTTAAGTTTAACTGAGCACGGCTTGTCCATCGCCCAGGGAACCTATGAAAAGCACACGGTTTTAACGGATGATGCTGGTGGCTTTAGGGTAAATGCCTACACCGCCTCTCAGGACGCCTGCCGCATGGAGCATGTTTTTAAGCCCGGAACTTTTGCAAAGATTAAGGAATTCTATGCCAAGTTAAAGGTGGAGAAGGAAAAAGCCTAAGGGAAGGATAGCGTCGAAAGCTAAAGCAGATAAAGAGCTAAAGCAAAAGCTCAAGTAGATAAAGAGCTCAAGCAAAATAAAAAGCTTAAGCAAATAAAAAGTTACAGATAAAAAGCATCTAGGGGAAAATCCTAAGATGCTTTTTGATGGAATTTAGGGGCATACCAGCATGAAGGAAATAAAAATTTTATTATTAGATTAAAAAGAAAAGAACAGTGTATTTTTAATTTCAGCAAAGCATGAAAAAGACTAATAATTTCTTACAAAAACATTGACTTTCAGGTTAGACGATGCTAATTTAGTGGAGCAGATTTATGCTACTTAAAGTAGCCATGTTAGTCTTTTTCATAAATAGACAGAAAAAGAGGCAAATCAGGCAGAGTATTATAGTAGAAGAGGGACTATGCCATTAACATTAGTGGGAAACAGGCGTTCCATAGATTATCAAAAAGATTAGTGGAAGCAGTGAAGTGAAGCAACACCCTAAGTGACCTGGGCTTTGTGGTTGGAGGAGAAGTAACTGTCATCTCCACCTCCATGGGAAATGTCATTGTAAAGGTAAAGGATGCCAGAGTGGCTATCAGTAAGGAAATGGCCAACAAAATCATGGTATAAAAAGGGATTTAAGAAGCCAAAGGGAATCTAAGGATTTTTCTTGCCGGCATTGTGCCGGGGCTGTTCCTAAGAAGAACAGTATAAAGGAAAGATTTTAGAGAGATACATTCGTTAGAAGAAGGTGGAGGACAAGATGACACTGAAAGATTTAAAACCGGGGACAGAGTGCTGTCGTAAAGAAACTGACAAGGCGAGGGCGCTGTGAAGAGAAGAATTATGGACATGGGTCTCACCAAGGCGGAGATTTTTCGTTCGTAGGTAGCACCATTGGGAGATCCTTTGAGCTACCGTGCGGGGATATGAATTATCCGTTCGTAAAGCAGATGCTGAAATGATTGAAGTGGAATTAAAGAACTAGGAGGAAAAACATGGCCATTACCATTGCGCTTGCCGGAAACCCCTAATGCCGGTAAAAACCACACTGTTTAATCAGCTCACCGGTTCCAACCAGTATGTAGGAAACTGGCCCGGTGTTACTGTAGAAAAAGAAGGAAGGAAAGCTGAAGGGACACAATGATGTCATTATCTGCAGACCTTCCCGGAATTTATTCTTTTCTCCCTATACCTTAGAGGAAGTGGTAGCGAGAAACTACCTAATCAATAACCGTCCGGATGCTATTTTTGAACATTATAGACGGAACCAACTTAGAGAGAAATCTTTATCTTTCTACCCAGTTAAAGGAGTTGGGAATCCCTGTTGTTATGGCCATCAACATGATGGACGTGGTGAGAAGAACGGAGATGTGCTGAATCTGGAAGAGCTGGGAAAGGCTATGGGATGTGGGTAGTCAGCATTTCCGCTTTAAGAAATAAGGGAATTTCCGAAGCCTCCGCCTTGGCTGTTGCAGAAGCCAATGCAAAGAACGACACTGCTGTACAGCATAGTTTTCTGCTGATGTGGAGGGAGCCATCAATTCCATCGAGAACCTTTTTGGAGGGCAATGTACCTGAGAGCCAGAAGCGTTTCTTTGCGGTAAAGCTTTTCGAAAGAGACGATAAGATTCGTAACATCATGCCGGAGAAGGCGAGGACGTGGATGTGGAAAGCATTATCGCTGCTATCGAGAAGACAGAGGATGATGATTCCGAGAGTATTATCACCAACGAGCGTTACAGTTATATTCAAAAGCATTATCGAGGCAGCCTATGTAAAGAGAGCACAGAAGGGGCTTGACCATTTCCGATAAGATTGATGCCATTGTAACCAACCGTTTCCTGGCTATCCCCATCTTCGCTTTTGCGATGTTTATGGTGTACTACATTTCCATTTCCACCATCGGTACCGCTATGACCGACTGGGTAAATGACGTTTTATTCTGGCTCCGACCCTTGGTCCTTCTTCGGTTTAGTGGATGTACCTTCTATTCCGGGAATCGCTACCTCCGCGTTGGAAGCGATGAATGTAAAGTGAGGCTATTCAGGGTCTTGTAATCGACGGAATTATCGCCGGTCTTGGTGCGGTAATCGGATTCTTGCCCCAGATGGTAACTTTCTTCCTCTTCCTTGCATTCTTAGAGAGCTGTGGCTACATGGCAAGAGTTGCTTTCATCATGGATAGAATTTTCCGTAAGTTCGGTCTTTCCGGAAAGTCCTTTATTCCTATGTTGATTGGTACAGGATGCGGTGTTCCCGGAGTTATGGATCTCGTACTGTAGAGAACGACAGAGACCGTCGTATGACCATTATGACCACCACCTTCATTCCTTGTTCCGCAAAGCTTCCTATTATCGGACTTTTGTAGGCAATGTTTGAGTAACTCCCGCATGGGTAGGCTGGAGTGCTTACTTCCTGGGAATTTCCGCTATTGTTTTCTCCGGGAATCGTTCTGAAGAAAACCAAGATGTTTGCTGGAAAGCCCGCTCCATTCGTTATGGAGCTTCCTGCATACCACATGCCTAGAGTGATTGATATCTTAAAGAGTGTGGGGGAAAGAGCTTGGTCCTTCGTTAAGAAGGCGGGAACCGTTATCCTCTTGGCTACTATCCTGGTATGGTTCTTATCCCGTTTCGATCTTAGCTTTAACTATCTTCCTGAAGAAGATATGGATACTCTATCCTGGCAGCTCGGTAATGCTTTGGCTTGGCTTTTTGCTCCTCTTGGATGGGGCAAGTGGAAGGCCGTTGTGGCAGCCCTTACCGGACTTATTGCAAAGGAAAACGTAGTAGGAACCTTCGGTACTCTCTTCCACTATGCGGGAAGTGTAGATTTAAAAAGATGACAGTACGGCAATTCAATGGCCACAGGTTAGTGAGCACTTCGGCTCCGGTGCGCAGGCGTGGCCACAGCTTCTTAGCTCTCAGCCTGCTTTTGCGCACTCTTGCTTTTGCAGCTATCGGTGCCATCAAGAGAGAGATGAACAACGCAGGATGGACCATCTTCGCTATGTGCTTGGGAGTGCGTACGCATACCATTGTGTAGCTTTGGTGATAGTATCAGGTAGGCGGTTTGCAACCGGTGAGGTTGCTGCTTAACCTTCGACTATCGTTGCTGCTCTTTATCTGATTCTTGCAGGACTTTGGGGCTTGTTCAGACCTCACAAGGAGCCGGAGACTTTGGGGATCTGCAGATGAGCTGGCAGCAGAAAAGTGCATGGTTTAAAGAACTACAGAGAATTGCATGAAAAAGGGCTATATAATACGCTATACATACGTTTATAAATAGCTCCGTCAAGGGCTCCTGCTTTGCAGGAGTCCTTTTCTATTCTTAGCGAGTATCGGCCTAGTGCAGAGACATATTCTTAGCAGTATCTCAGGCTAGTGCGGGATATCTTGTTCATGGACCTAGCATCCCTGTAGTCCATGCAATATCTTTTCGTGGACTTGAGCCGGTGTCCGTCTGACATTTGAATATTTTGTAGTTCTTTTTGAAGAAATCCTAAAGAATGATAATTTTTAGATTTTGTATCTATGGAAAATGACAATTTTGCTATAATATAGTATCAGATTATTGTGTTCATAGTTTTTAGGGAAAAGAGAGAAAACAAATGGGAAATTTCATTGTATTAGCCATTGTGGCTCTAATCGTGATTGCCATTATTCGGGCTTTACGAAAGGACAGAGAAAATGGCTCTTGCGCATATTGCAGTTACGCCAAGTCCGGCAAATGTGACCATGTGGGACATGAGGGTTGGATCACATGGAGACAGGAATTTCATTTGACCAAGGAGCAGCAGGACATTATTGACCGGCACACCAGAAATCGAAAGAAGGCATAAGGCAGCAGTGTAGGCAGAAGCATTGGGGAAAGCCAATGCGGGAACAGAGGGAGCTGTTCTTGTTAAAGGAGGGAAAAGGCATGATAAAGATTGAGTCCGCCATATTTACAGGTGGAGATTAACCGAGGCAGAATTACAGTCCGTGGCTTGAGTAAAAAGAAATAGGGAGTGCTTGTGGCAGGGGATGCAGGAAATACTGGAAGGAGCGATCTCCCCTTCTCTTCCCTCATCGGACGTCTTTTTCAGGCCCTATTACTATAATGGAGAGAAATACCCCATGGATGTGCATGGTTTCTTGCGTTCCATGCAGGCTCGTGTGGTAGATCAGGAAGAGGATTCCTGCACTTTGGAATTTAGGGACAGTGCAGAGTCCAGAAAGATCTATCCTTTCTCTTTCGCTTCTTGCAACAAAGCTGTTTCGGCTGCAAAGGATAATCGCCTGGATGTCTGCTCCAGAGAAAGAAAACTTGGGGAATCGAGGTAATGTCTTTTGCACTGGGGCGCATCCCGGATCTCTACCTTCCTTTTTCCAAGAAGCAGGCTCTAAGCTTGATTATGCGATTTACTTCCCTAAGCAGGAAGCCATGATGGAGAAGATTCGTTTTCCAAGGATCTGCTTACCCTGGAAGAGAGAGAACTTCCGCTTTTGATGAGACGGTCGCCTTCCTTTGAAACCGTTTTGTTTCCGAAATGACGCAGTAGTCTTGGCCAACAGGAGGAGGAGAGCTGGTTTTAGGGAGTGAAGACGAGGGTGTATCCTTCGTTTCCTCTATGAAGACACCCCTTATACCGGACTTTGGCAACTATGGAGAGAAGACACCCTTCCTCTGTATAGAGGCCTTTGGACCGGCCTTCCCGGAAGAGAGAGAGAGGAGGTGGAGTGTGAAGCGGTGCTCCATGGAGGACAGAATCATCTTCAGGCCGGACGAAGCAAAGAGGCTTTCAGCTACAGCATTGATTTCTGGAAGAGAAATAGCTGAAAGCACAAATAGTAGTTTCAAGACTATAAAGAGAGATAAAAAGTACTACCAGTTCAAAATCTTTTTCCGGCAGTAGAGGCTTGTAATAAGGAGTGATCTAAGTCCTTCGAAACTTGTGTTAATCCGAGTAAAATGAAGGATTGTAAGAATCAATAAAATGAAAGAGCGACAGAATGCAGCATGGGCAAACGAAAAGAGGAGACGATCTATGAGCCCGCCGGTACTGGGTACAAACTGCGTAAAGGGAAAGACTGTACACTCATAAGGTGGAGCGACGGATGCAAGATGGGCATGAGAGAGGACAGTCCGAGCCCGTCGTGCTTACGCAAAGCGAGAACAGAAAGCGAAGCTTGAAGTTGAGTACTGCTGCTGAGGCGCAGAGTTAGCGGGAGCGTGCCCGATTTCATGCCTACCTTGCATTGGAGCTGCATCGTGTGTGTGTTTGCCTTCCGTTTGAGCCTCCAAATGTGGCTTCATTTCCTTCTCTCGCTTCCGCATCATGTACAGCACTACCAGGAAGGGTGAAGGCCTCGAGGCGGGGAAAGACCAACCAGACTCCCGGCATTTTCCAGAAGGGAGGAGAGAAAGGCCGCATATGGAGTGGCATGATGGTGCCTCGTAATAAGGAACGAGATAAAGGCAGGGGCGGGATTGTTTGGTGGCGGAGAACATGCCCACCATAAAGAATATTCAGTCCTGCCGCCAGGAAGAGCGCTCGATAAAGTAGAGAGGAGACCCTCCTGGCATACTAGTGAGAGGATAGGATCATTTTCCCCGGTTAAACAGGCGATACGAAGTCGCTTTGGAAAATGATGGCTCCCACAATCAAAACCGCCAGTACCAAGGCGCTTACAATGCCGTAATGCAGGTGAGGACTGCAACTTATGAATATCTCGTTTTTCCGTAGCTGCTGCTGATTAAAGGGCTGGCTTCCTGGGCCAAAACTCATTGAACTACACAGGTGCAGACAGAGAAAGCATTGGCAATCAGCGTAAGCTGCGCAACACCGATATTTCCGCTAAGACCTAAAATCAGGCCGTTAAAGGTGCTGATGGTAACGGCACTGGTCAGGTCTCCAGGAGCAAAGCCCAGCTTTTGCAGCAGGCGACAGGAGCTTGAAGCGCGGACTTTGCCAACGAAGGCGATGGTATCGGACTCCGAAAAATGCAGAGTGCAAACCAAGCTGGTAACCACCGGAGATAGGGCAGTAGCCAGAGCCGCACCGGTCATGCCCAAATCCATGGGGAACATGAAAATATAGTCAAATACGATATTAAAGAGGGAACCCATCAAAGAGCCGACCATGGCCATGGAGGGTTCTTGTCATTTCTGGTGAAAGGCAGTCATGCTAGCTGTTTGCCATAAAGAGGAAGGCAGAGCCTAAAGAATGATTCGAACGTAGCTCATGTCCCAGATTCTGCACTTTCCACATTTGCCCTACTGCCAAAAACTGCTTCGGAGCCCGAAGAAGGTAAAGGGCAGGGCAATAAAAGTCCAGATAGCTTGTAAAAGAAGGAGCTTACATCCTTTCCCGCAGCCTGTCGGATGCTGTATCTGGTGGCACAAACCCACCGCAATCATATTGCCGATGGGCATTGAGAGAGGCCGTACAGCGGAAGAATCAAATTTCAAAACCGCCAGAGTCCCATCGGTTCCTGCATAGGAAGAAATCAAAATAGGTATCCGCTAAAATATAAACGGAAAGTCCAATCATCCCGGCTATGCTCTTTGACTGACATAACGAAAAACTTCTTCATTTCTAAACTCCCTTGCTACTCCTCTAACTCGAGATGCGATTTTCTACGGTAGTATAATGGCTGTCATTGTAGCATGGAAGTAGAAAAATTCCATAGAAGGGGCAGCTGGAAGCCACATCGCATCAGGGTAAGCGAAAAAGACGCGGAGCAAAAGCTTCTCTGGCGAGAAAAGCTGCTGGAGGAGAAGCGGCAGAGGAGTGAATCGTTTGATTCCCAAGTTAGCCTTTCCCTCCATGGTATCCATGATCGTGGTGGCGGTGTATAATATGGCGGACACATTCTTTCGTTTCCGGCTGGGAACCTCCGCCTCTGCCGCAGTGGGAGTGGTATTTCTCCATGGCGGCACATCATTCAGGCGATCGCCTATGATCGGCATGGGCTGTGGAAATGAAATTTCCACGCTTTTTGGGTGCGAAAGAACAGGAAGAAGCGGAACGTTATGTGGCAGTAGGATTTTTACGGAATTGATTATCGGAACTATGATTGCAATCATTGCCGGCATTTTCGTAGAGACCTCTGGTTTACGCTCTGGGATCACCAAAACCATTGCCCCTTACGCTATGCAGTACGCCAGAATCATTCTTTTCGGAAGCCCTTTATGATGGCTTCACTGGGCATGAACAATATGCTTCGCTTTTTCAGGAAATTCCTTTTATTCCATGATCGGTCATCAGTACCGGCGGTGTCCTCAATATGTTTTCTAGATCCTCTTTTTATTTACGTTGGGAAAATGGGGATTGGCGGGCGCTGCGGTGGCTACTGTAATCTTAGTCAAATGATATCCTTCGGTCATCTTTATTGTACTCAATGCAACAAGATGCCTGCCTGTCATTTCCGTAGCGCTTCGAAATTTTTAAGCCCGGCTTAAAACGTTACAGCATTATTCTGCGCTTCAGCTGTCCCAGCCTTGCCAGACAGGGAATTGCCGGTGTTTCCACCATTTTGCTGAACTTTTCCGCCCATCCTTACGGGAGATGCGGCTATCGCAGCTATGGCCATCGTAATGCGTGTCAGCATGTTTCATCTTTTTCTCTGGTTATCGGCTTCGGACAGGGCTTTCAACCGGTCTGCGGCTATGCCTATGGAGCAAAAGCACTACAAGCGTGTGGCGGAGGCCTATCGCTTCAGCTTTGAAAGGTCTGCTTTACTATGTTGATCTTTGCCGGGGGCAGGGAGTCTTTCTTATGGCTAGCCCATCGTCACTCGCCTTTTCGAAAAGAAGATGCGGAGGTTATTCGAATCGGCACAATGGCGTTGCAGCTACAATGCCTGACCATGCCTCTCGCTGCTCAGATTACCATGGCTAATATGTTTTCTCAGACCACAGGCTACTCCTCTAGAGCCAGTATTGTTGCTTTGCTTCGGCAGGGCATTTGCCTGATTCCGATTTTACTGATTTTCCCCCGTGCCTTCGGGCTTTTCGGCCTGCAAATGTCCCAGCCTCTGAGTGATACTCTTTGCGGCCAGTATAGCAGCCCTGATTACCGGAGGAATCTTGAAAGGAATTGAAGGAGAGGGAGAAGCAGCTATAGAAAAATCAAAATAGTTTTTCTATAGTATAGGTCAAATGTGGGGCACGTCTCGCTAGATCGCCACGTATCGGATACTAAGCGAGAAACTGCGATTCTCTTGTAGAGTACCGACAGCTCATGACTACCCCTCATTTAGTCTATATTGCCGAAAAATCACTTTAGTATTTTTGATTTTCTAGCCCTTTTTATAAGCAAGGATGTGACCACTATGATTTATCTATTTGCCTTTAACGGAAATGTCTTTCATAATCTGATGAACTTCTTCCACAGAATATTTCTTCCCTGTCAGAGCAGATTCATATCCTTCTTGTAATGCGGTATTTAATTCAGTTTGACTCATATTTCCCTAGAGCTGTTGGAGTTTGATAAGACAAGTGTAAATCAAAGAAATCCATTTGTTCGTACTATCTGACTATAAAGCATTTGAATGGCGCTGGAAGGAGATATTCCCAGTTGTTGTAATATGCTTTCAGCATTTTCTTTTAACTTAGTGTCAATTCTTGCATAAACTGCTTTTGTATTTGCCATATGTTTTGCCTCCTTTTTTATCCCATAGTATAGTTTTTAGTGGAGCTACTTTTGCAAGCATTTTGCAAAGCAAATAACGATGAATTATTGTAAGTAAAGTGATGATTAATTGTTTCTATAGATTTATCTAATCCTTATTTAACAACTTCGGTGATTCCATCATCATACTTGCTATTCACTACTCCAAACCCTATAATGCAATAAGGGATATTCATAAAATTTTAACACAATGAATCATGGGAGAAGAACGTATGAAAAGAACAATGATGAAGAAAAAGGAACTGGAGCGGTTCTGCAGAAAAGACTTGGCAATCGTCTTTCTGGGATTGCTTCTAAGCCTTAGTCTGGTTTCCTGTAAAGGGAATAGTCAGGCAAAGGGAAAGTGAAGGAACCAAGGCGGAAGAAAGCACATCGGTAAAGGCGGAAGAAAGCTGCTGAAACAACTGTAGCTGCGGAAGAAAGTGAATCTGCAAGTTCAGAGGAACTTAGCTATGATAGCGGAGCAGTCAATAAATCCAATATCTTTTCTTCTTATCCGGGGGATGGCATGTGGAAGAGTACCGGCAATGAATATATGCTTATTCCCTTACATTAAGGATGGAAAAAGAACTGATTGAGTTTCGACTTTATGGAGAGGCAAAGTTTTTATTAGAGGGTTTGTCCTTTGCCAAAAACGGAAAAACAACGGATTAAAGGTTTCCGGTAAAATGCGAAACTTAAAAAGACAATAGCTGGAACGCTGATGCGGATGTAATATGGAATAGTCTCGAAACCATTGATTATCCTATAGTGACTTTAACCAATGGTACGGAATTTACTGATGTGGATATGTCCGGAGACTATAGCTATGCAGGTATGAGTGAACAGTGCAGGTCAGTCTAATGCAGGAACAGCTACCAATGCTTCTGAATATATTTTCCCATACGCCAACGAACGACTGATTGCTCGAGGAGAGTATGAGAACTTGGATGCGGCAAGCCTTCGTTTAGCCATTAATGAAATTTATGCTCGTCACGGAAGACAGTATGATACCCCAGATATTAATGAGTATTTTTCTTCTAAATCCTGGTATAGAACCGCAGTATAGTAAGTCGGAATTTGATAAGATTGAAAAATCAGGGTTTTGAATTCCTATGAGCGGGAGAACATAAAGATACTTACCGGGTATAGAGATAGCCTACTTGGAAAAAGTAGGAGATATCCGTGGAGTGTATGAGGTAAAAATGGGGAGAAGGCGGAGCCAGATGACAATCAGCGCCAACCGGATGCCTATGTTGTAGATATTCTTGCAAACTATGTCGTTGACGCATCCAAAGGAAATGTTTATGCCGTAGACTTTGATGGGATTGCGGTCAAAAGAAGGTGGAAGTCTTTATAGAGCAGACAGGAAGTTTTATGGATGGGTTAGCGTTTGTAGTTAACACGGACGGTAGCATTACTGTTACGGATCGAGGACTGACTTTGGACAAGCTATGCCGGATTTAGAGACACCTACAGAAAAAGTAGGATAATAGAATGAAGGGCTATTATCAAAATTAAAAGAAGATTTTTAGCAATATTGGTCTGAATGCGGGGCGGTTCGAGCCGTCGGTACTGCGAAAAACAAGAGAAACGAAGATTTTCGCTTAGTATCCGTAAGGACAGACTTTTTCATAAGAAAAGTCGTCCTGATACAGACCAACTTCCGAAGGAATTTGCTTGCGATCGAGTAGGAGGCGGCGACCAACCGTCGTCCCTCTCAGCCAGCACTGTACGTACGGTTCTCGCATACAGCGCTTTCAATAGTTGACGCACAGACTGATATGCTGTGGCTAAATCGTAAAAAGCCCACTGTTTATCAGTCTTTTTTGTCATTGCCAGTACATGACAACTGTATGTGTTGTAAAACCAATAGCCCTCGTCTGCTGTTTGCTGTTTTCCACGCTAGGTCTTTGGGAACTCCCATGACCCTCAGGTTTCGGTATCTGCTTCGCACACATTTCCATTGTTTCCATATACACATACGTATTCTGTGATAGAGCCATCCGTTGACATCATTCATGTTGCTCTTCATACTTGCTATTCCATAGTAGTTAAGCTTCACCCTCTGCGTGTATACCTTGATTCTTTCTAGGCTCGGCTTGATTGACTGACAGAGCTTACGGAAGAAAGTTCTTCAGTTTCTGACTTAAAACTCCTCCCAAGACTTTTGCATGAACTCGGACATATATGCCACTTCTGTTCCTTCCCAGTGCAAAGCCAAGGAATTTAAAAATTTCGGATTGCAAATACACTGACAGTACGGCTTTTCTCCTCGATTCACTGTAAGTTTCAGTTTCTCCTCAAGATACCCTCGTACTGCTCTCTAAGAGTCTCTCTGATGCCTTCCTGCTTTTCGCAAGAAGCACTATGTCATCTGCATACCTTATGCATGGGACATCTCTCTTTCAAAAACTCCCAGTCGAAACTCATTGAGGTAGATATTCGTGATGCAAAGGGGATAGATTCCTCCTTGTGGCGACCCTTCCTCTGTTTCAATAACCACCCATTTTCCATTACGCCACTTTTTCAGATACCTCTTGATAAGTTGCACCACACGTTCATCTTTTTACATTTTTCCTCAGAAGGTTGATAAGAATCTCGTGGTTGATTGTATCGAAATATTTCGATAAAGTCTAGAACTACCGCATATGTGTAGCCCTGTTCAGCGTACTCCTTAATCTTAAGTATTGCTCCTTTTGCGTCTCTGTTTGGACGGTAACCGTAGCTGCCGTCTGTAAAAAGTGGCTCATAGATTGGAACTAACTGTTGTGTTATCGCCTGTTGAAGTGTACGGTCTATCACTGTTGGTATGCTGCTTTCGCACACCACCATCTGGTTTGGGAATCTCAACTCGTCTTACTGGAGACGGAGTATACTTTCCACGATAGATACGGTTAGTTAACTCCTGTTGATGTTCCTGAAGATAAGGAAGTGCCTCTTCGATGGTCATACCATCAATTCCAGGTGCTCCCTTGTTTGCCTTCACTCTCTTATACGCTCTGTTAAAGTTATCTTTATGCAGTATCGCTTCTAAGAGCTTCGGCTGTGCACTGCCTCTTTCTTTCCATATCAGATTGAATGACCTACGCGCTTTCGCATACCCTTCATGTTCCGCACTATCTCTTTGCGAAACAGCCATTGTTTTCAGTGTTTTCTGCCATAACCAGTCATTCCTCCTTTCTCAGTCATACTTGAGACTCCTACTGATTCGGTCCTTTGTCTCTCGACTACTATGACCTCTGCTGACTTCTGTGTGTTCAGCATTGCTTTGGACAATGGTTACCTCTTTCGAGGCATATCACACAGACCTCCCTAGGTACCACACGTTTCTTCCTCTCCATATATCTGCCTCATCTATCATGCATGATTCCGTGTAGTTATTGGACTTTGGCTTGTCTTTGCAGTCTTATCCTCATGCATAACCCTCATATGAGATTTCTGTTCGTCAGACCAGAGATTTGCCCATGAGTTAGTATCTTCCTCATATCCAGCTTCCTTCAGATTCGAGGTCACCCTCGACACCCTTGCCTTCGGCTATATCCTTCCCACTACCGGGCGGATTCGGGACTTTAACCTGTTAGGAAACGTGCGCCGCTAGAGCGCATGACAAAAGTGAGCAGTGGTTAAGCAAAACCACTGCTCAGCCAGGCGAAGACTAGCGAGAGCGTGCCCCGTTTCAGACCCTATATTGCGTCTAGAAAATTTTTGATACAGCTCCTTCTTCTTGCCTTTTCATTTTCAACACGCATAAGACTTCGATAATGTGTCCAATCTCAAATTTCGCTACGCAGTGCGTAGCTTCATTTGAAAAAGTAAGATAAATTGTCTCATATTCTTCATTAAGTAGCGTAAGCGAAGCCTGAGACATTATTCTCTTTTATAAAATGGCTCGAAAACAGCAAAGTAGGAATAAATTTCTTCAAAGCTTGGTTTTCCCTTACAATATTCAGCTTATTATAGGCATGTTCCAAGTCTTCTTTCTGATTTAAAAATTTTTGAAATTTTCGCAAAACGCGACCGGTTTTTGGAAGGCGAAAAAATATCATTGACTTTTAATCGTTATGCAGTGGGCTGAGGCATATACATCCACCATATCTTTTACTCGTCGAAAGATAAAGTCACCGGATAAAACGCTGATTTTATCTCGCCAGAATTTCGTCTAGATAATTCCTCTTACCTAATGTTCCAATAGAATACTCTTTATCCCCCAGGGCGGGCTTTATATCTATGTCCATAGAAGCAATTTCGTCTTCCGTTTCCTTTTCTACAATTCGAATGCCTCCGGAACGGCGCTCTCCATATTCACGGAGAGGAATAGAACTAAAGCAGGATGTGTTTTTCTCAAGGCACTGGCTGATTTTCACTAGCATAACAGCCATCGTTGGAGCAGTTCCGATCCAGCTGGCAACGATATCTTTGGTCATTCTCTCTATATCTTCGAATCCATTTTCTTTTTAGCAATAGCTAGAACTAAAACCACCTTTAAAAACAATGGGCAAAATCAGTACTGGTGATGGAACCGATGATTTCATACATAATTTCTTCTCTGCTTCGTCATTTAACCCACCTCAAAAATAGTTTATAGCTATTCCTTCAGTTCCTCAAATCGTTTCGATTTTTCTGCCTTGATATTTAATCCGCTACAAAGCTTTCCTCGGGAGTTGTAATATTTGCTCAAAGCCTCTACAAAGAGCAGTTCGATCACAATGCTCTTGTACGGAAAGCATATCATTTACGGCCTGACTAGGACTGGAACAAAGAACATTTTCAAAACGGATATACTCTATAGTGTCCAGATTTTCTATGATATGGCACTGTATATTTTCTTCCGGACTTTCCTCCAAGGCATAAACCTCCACCTTGCTTTTCAGAAAAAGTAGCCCACAAAGAGTTGCAAAATTTCCATGGAGACAGAACATAAAATCATCGGCTGATTGCCCACTACATCTCTTAACCATGCTCTATTTGATGTATAGTTACTACTGATTTTCATATTGCTCCTCATTGTCGTTCAAAAGTGTTTTGTCATTTTTTGTTTCGGAAAAGCTTTGCCCTGCGAGAATCCTGCACGCATTGGTTTTGTTTTTCCATACTATTCTCCTAACTTAAGAAAACTGCCCCTTCTCCATCTCATAAATTCGGTCGACGAGGGACATGGTGGACTGTCTGTCGAGAAACCAGCACGACGGTCTTTCCTTCTTTTCTTTCTCTAAGGACTGCAAAATAATGCCTCATTTAAAACATCCAGATTACTGCTAGGCTCGTCGAGATAGCCAGAGCGCCACTCGTGGAGAAAGGCTCTCGCAAGGCCGATTCGTTGCTTTTCTCCGTCAGAAAGAGAATCTCCAAGCTCGCCCACCTCTGTTTCATATCCTTTAGGGAGGCTGCATGATAAAATCATGAATGCTGGCTTTCTTTTGCCGCATTTTTCAATCTCTTCCCTGCAGAAGCGGAAAGCTTTGCGACCGCAATATTTTGCAATCGTGTCATGGAAGAGAATCGTATCCTGTGTCATAGCTTGTCATTTTACGAAGGCAGTCCGTATTGATTTCCTTCACATTTTTCCGGAAAATAAAATCTCTCCCTCTTTCGTATCCCAGAAACGCATAAGCAGCTTTAAAGAGTGGATTTTCCGGAGCCGCTGACACCGTGAATCCTGAGAACCTTTCCTTCGAATGTCATCGAAACCTGCTTCAGAAATGACTTTTATCCTGATAAGAAAAGCTTTAGTCGACGTTTGCACCGTTAAATACAAATATTCTTCTCCGTTCGATACCTCTTCTACTGCCGGCTCCTCCTCTAAAAGAGAAAGCACCTCTCCGAGGCCAAAGTCTGGCTTTAAGTATTGGAAAGAGACGAAAGCGCCACTACCGGTCCAAAGGAACTCATCATGGCAAGGGTGGAAAGGAGCAGAGCGAGAAGCTTACGGCATGGCTCTGATAGAGGAAAAGCATGGTAAAAACATTCCCCAGGGAAAAACAGCTGAATCGCAAGATTTCGTCACCGCACGCTGTGAGCCCTCAAAGGAGCTTAAGTTTCTTTTTGAAAGCGGGAGAGTCTTTTTCGACCTTTCATCCATTTCCATAGCTTGCTTTTCTCCCACATGGTATTGCTGGATTTCATCCAGACCGTAGAGGCTGTCCAAAACAAAGTTATTTAACCTCCCATCTCGCTTCTCAGTGCCATGCCGGCTTCCGCGCTGCGCTTTCCATTCCATATGGGAAGCAGCACGCCGACGGTAAGATAGGCCACTATAAGCAGTTCCCGCCAGAATATGCTGCTTTCCGATAAAGAGAAGCATAATCAGCGAAGTCAAAAAACGCAATAGCAATCGGGAAACGGTATGCGCAAAAAGACCTCTAAGAGTTCGATGTCCAGTTATGACGGAAATCAGATTTCCCTTCTCCTTCCTTCCAGCTTCGCAGGGCAGAGCCTCCTGAGAACAGCAAAAACCTTATGGCGAATCATCGCAGCAGTATCCGAAAGGCAATATAGTGGTTACAATACTGCTCACCGTAGTGCAGAATTCCACGCGCTACGGCAAAGAGAAGAATCACGGTAAAAAGCTTCTGCCAGGAGCCTGTCACAAAGAGAAGCCCTCCGGCACAGATAGGTCAGCCCGGAAAAGCCCATGCAAAGCAGGAAGCTCCAAAAACTCCCCTTTAGGATTCCGTATCCCCCGAGAATGGTCAGGAAGATTGCACATAAAATCCCAAAACACCTAGGACTATGCCGGTCAGCATCACTCCCGTAGAGGCTTTATAAGCACGATAAGCTTCCCGCATAATCGCCAAGTCCGACCTTCTTTTATTCATGCTTTTCCTCCTTTCTTTATATCTTCCCTTTTCTCCTCTTTGATCCTGCAAGTCTTCCATATGCCCTGGTTCTTTCATACAAGTATCTCTTTGTGTTTCTACAAAACTTTCTTTATGTCTTCCTGCAGAACTCTCTTTGTGTTTTTCCGAATAGCGTTCCAGCTCTCTCTGTTCCTTAAACAAACGGCTGTAGCTGCCGCCCTTTTCAGGAGCTCCTCATGCTTCCGGCTTCCGCCACTCTACCGTTTTCCAACATGAAAATACAATCACTCCCTCACAACATTAGCCAGCCTATGGGAAATCAAGAGAATCGTTCTGCCTTTTTGCAAGCTCATGAATGACCTCCATAATCACTTCTTCACTTTCCGCATCAATATTCGAGGTCGTTTCATCAAAAATATAGACCGGAGTATCGTGAGGAGTGCTCTTGCAAGAGAAAGTCTCTGCTTCTGCCCTCCGGAAATATTGCTGCCGTTCGAGGAGCGGCATAGCAAGTCCGCCCTGTGCTTCCATGAAAGAGAGGAGATTTACCTTTCTTAGGCCTCCTCATTTCCTCCTCGGTTGCGGAGGGCTTTCCGAGGAGCAGATTCTCCCGACAGTCCCCTTTAAAGATCCAGCTGTCATGCCCGATCATCGTCATTTTATCGAGGATAGACCGAGACGAAAAATTCCGTAAGCTCTCTTCCGTTTAGCTTTTACAGAGCCTTTGTAGCCCTTATTTTCATAAGAATCCCGGCTATAGTAGATTTTCCGGATCCGGAAAGACCCACGAGGGACACAAAGGAACAGGCAGAATTTCCAATTCGATATCACGAAGGATTTCCCGACTCTCCTCATAGGAAAAGCTAAGCTTCTCCATGGAAATCTGTATTGCTTCCTCTTCCGGTACAGCTTTCTCGTCTTCCGCTTCCGGAAGATCCAGAAAAAGCAAGATTCGGTCACTTGCCTTCATGCCGTTCATGCCGATATGAAAGAAGCTTCCGAGCAGTCGCATGGGGAGAAAGAATTCCGCCGCAAGGAGGGTGATCATTAAAACGCCGGAAGAGAAATTGCTCCCTTGGAAAATTGACCAGTGCCGAGATGATTCTGACCGCCGCCCCGCCGTAAGCGATAATATCCATCACCGAAGTGCTGTTTAACTGCATGGAAAGCACCTTCATCGTGATTTTCCGGAAAAGTTCCGCTTCCTGTCCATGTCCTCCGCTGCAGCCTGATCCGCCTGATAAATCTTTAAGGTGGTCAGTGCCCTGCAGCTTTTTCCAAAAGCTGTCGCCAAGTCCATAATAGATTGCAAAATAGTTACTGAGCAATTTTTGGCTACAATCATAACAAGCATAATGACAATAGGAATAAGAGGCACAGCAAGTAGGAGGAGCAGTGCCGTTTGAACACTGATGCGCGAGAGGATAAAGAAGAGGGTAATCGGAGCCCAAAAAGGGAGTAGAAGAACTGGCTTAGATACCTTCCGAAATAGGGTTTCAGCTGTTCCACGCCTTCTCCTGCCATTTGCACGATTTCCGCGCTGTTTACGCTTTCTCGATAAGACGGTCCGAGCGCGCATTTTCCATAAATCTTATTGCGGAGGATTCTGTTTCACATCCGCACTGGCATGAAAGTCGCCTTTGTATACAGGCGGTCGCAGAGAAAGGAAAAGCCCAGTCCGAGCAGAACAACTCAGTCAGGGATCATCTCCCTCAATACTTAATTTCTGCTGCCGAGCATTCTCTAAAAGATGTGCAATATTGTACACAATCACAGACCTGTGCAAGAGCAGAACCATTGCCATACTATCTGCTGTACACGATATCTTTCCGGCCTCTAAGAGCCAGAATCAAAACGCATTTTAATCATTACCTCTCCTTTTCTTTCTTTTATCTCATTTACACACTTTCCTTTTCCATCATTTCAGTTTTAATTCCCAAGCACATCCAACTTTTTCGCTTTCTTATTTTTATTCCCTCTACCGCAGCGAAATCGATACGAGCGCGATGATGGAGCAGTGCACACTCGGTCCGGGTTTATCCGCATGACCGTCCGAATCTTCTCCCGCATTTCCGGCGAATAGCAGTGTAGCGGGCAATAGCTTAGAAACTCCGCAAAGGGGCAGCGGGCAATCCTCGATATGGCATAGTCCGAAAGCGCCCGACATTTCTCACGCAAAGTGCAGGGCTACCGTGCTCTCTCTTGGTAGTATAGCAGAAATCATCTCCGAGATCAAACGGATTTACACCCACGTCTCTTCTTTTCCAATCTGCTCTGAGACGATAAAAGCGCACTCTTTCTTTGCCAATAGGGGTAGATTTTGTCGTTAAAGGAATAAAAAGAGAGTAATCATTAACACTTTGATACAATGAAGTTCGACTAAAAACTGTGCAAGCGAGAGTACTCTAATGGATATTGTAGCACTATTAGAGGTTTTGGCAAAAGCTTTACTTGACGCGAGAACAAAATCCATAAGTGGCTTTTCTCGTACTTTGTGATTATCGCAATACAATGAGAAAGTAAAGAAATTTGTCTTGTGTTTACTTTAAGATTAGGAGGAAGAGGATGGCAGAGACTACAGTATACTTTGATTGATGATTGGGAAAAGAAAGAGGTGGATCTTCACGCATTGGAAGAAGCCTTAGAGCAGGAAAGTTCTAATCGTTATAGTGGAAAGGTATTTCATGATATTGCCGCAAAAGTGGAAGAAATACAAGAAAAGGGGCGTTTTCGAATCTTTACCTTTTAAAAGAAAGCTGGAAGATGAAGGTCTGGCTTGTGCGTACTATGCTTATTCGATTACAAACGGTGTGATAGAGGAGGCACAGCTGGAAAAATTTGCGTACGCTGCGCAGAGAAGCTCTCTACTGGAGAAATGCGTGCCAGTGCATCCTTCTGTAAGGCATCTGAATGGTGGGATACCAATCCTACTTATCTTACTGAAGCTGGTGAGAAGGGAGAGGCAGATAGGTCTGTATGAATACCTGAGTGCACAGCTGTTCCCCCAAGGGATAGTTCCTCACTCTCTAAGTGCAGAAATGAATGCTAAAGAAGAGCTTGCCTGTTCAGCAATTGCTTGGGGCCTAAAAGGAAGGCGGATTTTTCAAAAAGCGCTTACATGAGTAGAGCAATCGACAATCGCTATCTTTAAAAGATGCATAGCCTGTCCTAAACCCTATAGCTTTTAAAACAGCAAAATCCCGTCCCTGTTGAAACAGCATATACAGGACAGTGCCGGAGAAGATGGAGAGGAGCATATTCACTTCCAACAATGCATCAGGATGGTTAGCCCAAGAGAAAGAAACTCCGGTAGTCCATGGTTTCTGCTAAGCAACTGAACATTACGAAGACAATACACCAAAAGCAGATCAAAGCTTGCGGGAGGCAGAGCCTTTCCCAGATATTGCACTGTTTGTAGGTGTATTTTTGAAATAAGACAAAGGGCAAAAAGCGGGTCAGCATGGTGCCCAGAACACAAAGCGCTATGATAATGATGCGTTGCCATACAGTCATAAAGCTTGCTCAGAAACTTCGTTTACTACATTAGCGTATCCGCTATAAATTGCTGTTCCAGCTTAGGCTTTGCCAGGAGGAAAATGCCTAAGATTCCCAGCATAGCAGGCAGGATGAAATGCTCTGCTTTAAAAATAACTAAGGACAGGATGGATACCCCCAATCCCAGCATGGCAATACCGTAGAACAGATGGCGAAGCTGAATCATAATAGCCAGAAAAAGCGTTTCAAAGGGCAGAAGGACCCTAGCAGAAATCCTACAGCCAAGAGCTCTAAGGAACCTCCGTAGATTAAAGAGGCCATAAAGAAGGTATAGACCACGGAAAGACTGCGCTATGCATATAGATGCCATAGAGCAAAGCCCAGAAATAAAAAGCCGGTTAAGTTGGGAATCGGTATGAGGGACAGGCCTGCGCCTTTTTGTTTGCTGTTCATGAAGCATAAGACAAAATGGAAATAGTCTGTATAGGAGTAGATAAAAGTTCTAGCCTCATCTGTCTCCTTACCCTTTGAATATGTTCCTGTAATATTGTAAACTTAGGTGGACGTTTTTAATAAAAATCAATACAAAAAGGTAAAGAGGATCAACTATGACTGTCACTAAAATAGAGTGCCCCAATTGCCATGGCCAGCTTGATATACCTGATGGATTAAAAGAAGGCTTTGTCACCTGTAAGTTTTGTAATACCAAGGTATACATCGAGCCGTATAAGCCGAACATTACTCAGAATTTTAATATAAAGGAAGTGAATTACAATAAGTCCGGTGCCACCGTACATAATAACTCTAAGTTGCTTAATGTAATTGCGGTTATCGTCATTCTCGGCATTCTTTCCACTGCGTTTCTGTTTGTGAGTATCCTTCCCCTTCTTCGTTATCGTTCTCCCGGCATTGTCAGCAATAAGGAAAGCTACCGAACGACGCCGAAAGCGGATGTGATGAAAAGCTTTTCCGAAAAGGCCTTTTCCAAGCCGTTGTCAAAAATTACGGCGAAGGACTATGCTTCTTTACAGTACCTTGCTATCATCAAGAAGAAGGATCTTTCTGACGGTGTGGATAAATGGTTTTTCTCTTACTCACTTCGGTGGACGATTCCGGAAAAGCCGGTCGAGGAACATACCGTCTATCTTCCCGGAGCGGAGTATCTTGACGAAGAGGATATGCAGCCTTTCACCGGTTTAATTTCTCTTTCCTCGGCTCCGGTTTTTCGCTATTCCTATAGATGATGACAATGCCAATGATCTTCGTTGTCTTTTCCAATCTGCAATTTTCTACAGAATACGCTACTTTGCAGCGAAATGGAAAGAACACTTGGAATCCCGAGAAAATCATCGGTCTTTCCGGCGTTACGTTCCGGGATGAGCCGTCCTCAGTTATGATTATTCGAAAACGAAAGATATTGCAGATATTTACAAGTCTTTCTCTTCTTTAAAGAGAACTCTCCGTATCGGTAGACTCGGATTTCGAGGCTCGGGAATCAGTGTACTCAGCTATTTTTCCGAATCCCGGGAACACTTAGCTTTAAGAATAGAAATGGTAGAGATGAGCCTTTGGACCCTCTCTCCACTCTCCTCATTAAGCAATTGTAAGAGCTTATTTATAAACGGACCTATTCGCAGTCTGTAGGAAAATCTTAGTGTTCTATCCGGTATGCCTCAGATTGAGAATTTGGGAATTTCCAACATTCCGAATTTTAAAGATTCACAGTTCGCGCAAAATATGCCGAATCTGAAGTCGCTCCATCTCTGTCAGTCTTCCGATTCTTTTCATTGGACGGGCTGAGAAATATAAGTTCTTTAAACTAGCCTTTACCTGGACTGTAGTAATCTGAAAAATGCCGATGCTCTGTCGAGCCTTACTTCTTTACAGACTTTGGGCTTTGCTTACCATAATTATGAGATTCCGGATTTCACGGCTTTATCCAGCTTTGGAAAATGCAGAGGTTTATTGCAATGACTTGGATAAAATCGCGGGTATGCCATCTCTTAGAGTTTGACTATCCATCAATAATGCACAGGAATATGAGGGAGACTTCCTACGCGGTATGAATAGCCTAAGTGATTTAGTGATTGTCGGAAACGGCATTATAGGAGAGGTATTGCCTTCTTTAGGGCCGGCTTTACGGGACTTCCTTCCTACAAACTTACTTTCATGGAACGCCCATGGACAGTTACCAGAGACTACAGCAGTTCTCTTTCCAATCTCGGTGTAAAAGGATATGTATTTTTCTGCTCGAAGATGACAGCATTACGGCGGATAAGCTCTTCTTCCCCTTTATCTGAGCAAACTGGAGGACGATTATACGGTTCGGGTCTTAAATCTTTCCCTTGCAAAAATCCAAAATTTGGATGATGAAACAAGGAACTTCTATCCCAATGCGAAGGCCTATCTCTCCCATTTTAAGGCTCTGAAAAAGGCTGTACATTTCCGGAAATACACTGGAGAACCTGGATTGTATAGAGGGGCTTACCACTCTTGAGGGAGTTGGATATTTCGGAAAAATTACATCTCTGATGTCTCCGCCCTCCGGAATTTCCCGAACTTAAAGAAAGTAAAACTCTCCGGAAATCCTGTAGTGAATACGGAGATTTTACCGGACAGTATAGAAATTGTTCCAAGCTTAGACTAAATAGCGGACTGAAATGACTAATGTTGAAGTACTGTATATTGTGCATTTTCATAAATTGTATATTATCTAGGAAATTTACCAATTTGACATTTCTAAAAATATTGTTATACTTTCTGTGAATAAAAGGGTGTCCCACTACCGTTAAAGGTGGAGCATTAAAGAAGGTGTCTCACTACCTATATCCCAAAGGTGAAGCATTAAAAGTGAGCAGAGAGGATAAACCTCTCTGCTTTTTAGGAGAAGGAAATGGCAGAAAGCGATTAAATATGGGTTTTATACTGTAAATCCTGATTACCTTGAATATCTAAATCAAATAGATTCAGAGGTTTATTACAACCCATCATATAGAAACAGTATTAAACCATTTGTTGGAATTATTGTTGGGATAGAAAATTATAATTATTTTATTCCAATCTCTTCTGCAAAAGGAAAAACATAAAAGATGGAAGAATGTTTCTGATGAGCATTTTTCTGATTTATGAGGTAATTGATAATAGCGTTACTATAAATGGAGATATTTACAAATATTATTCTGATGAAGAAAAAATGCACATATTATCTATATTGGATATTAAGAAAAATGATACCTGTACCGAACGGTTTGCTATGAAAAGAATTGAATTTGATGAGCTTGAGGACGTTAGATACAAAGACTTATTTGAAAAAGAATATGCTTTTTGCCTTAAGATAAAAACAAAGCTTTTTGAAAAAGGTAGAAAAATTATACCAAAAGCAAAAGAAACAGGGAATTATCAGAAAGAGCAAATTGTAATTTTACAGAGTTAGAAAAAGCTTAGTGTTGGTTGAGTAAATCCTCGATTACTTATGCATAATCAAAGTAAGTGGAATAATATTCTGGCTTCCTCTTTTTGCGATGAAAGAGGCAGTACGACAGATGGAAGAGTGTACTGACTACTATAGGAGATCCGAGCAAAAAGTAAGCGGCTAAACCATCATTTTTCAAATCATCGCTTTTCAAATCATAACTTTCCTAAAATTTATTGCTACGAGAACTTCTTTTCAGAGTATTCTTGAGCGGTATTGCAATTAAGGGGAGAGAAGATGTTTTCTATGCTGTTGCTCATGATTTATCTGGCATTTGTCAGTCTGGGACTGCCGGATGCTTTGCTGGGCTCTGCCTGGCCGATCATGTATCAGAATTTGCTGTTCCCGTATCTTATTCAGGAACAGTTTTTATGATTATTTGCGGGAGGAACCATTCTCCAGCTAAACAGCGAAAAATTGAATCGCCGCTTTGGAACTGAAAATTACGGCACCCTCGGTGCTTTTAACCGCCATTGCCTATTCGGTTTTTCCATTAGCCATAGCTTCCTCATGCTCTGCCTCTTTGCCATTCCCCTTATGGTTGGGAGCAGGTTCTGTGGATGCGGCTTTAAATCATTATGTGGCTCTGCACTATTCCAGCAGACACATGAGCTGGCTGCATTGCATGTGGGGCTTGGGAGCCTCTGTAGGTCCTTATATCATGGGCTTTGTTTTACAAAGAGGAGAGCCTTGGAGCAGGGGCTATCTGATTGTTTCTCATGATTCAGTGTCTGGCTATTGCCCTTTTGCAGTCTCCTGTCTGGAAGAAAAAGTCCGGAGGAGCTTTAAGGAAAAATGCAGCAAATGCTACCGAAACAAGTAGATTCTCACAAAATGAGTTCGGCAACAAGTCTCAGCAAGAAGCCTTTTTGAAAGCTCCACGATCCCTCGGCTGAATCCACCAAACAGAGCGCTTAGCCTGAAAGAGGTCTCTTGCCATCCCCGGAGCCAAGGAATAGCTTGGCCAGCTTTCTATTCCTACTGTGCCTTGGAGCAGCACCGTGGGCTTATGGGCAGAGCTCTTTTCATGGTGCTGCTCTTGGCATGGAGGAGAAATCTAGCCGCCTCCTTTTGTGGCGCTATGTATTTCTGGGATTACCTTCGGCCGTTTTCTTTCCGGCTTTTTCACCATGAAATGGAAGGATGAGCAGTTGGTACTGGGAGGAAGCGCCATCGTCTTCTCGGCATTTTTCTCCTCTTTACGCCCTGGGTAGCGCATGGTACTGCCGGCCTTAATCTCTCATCGGCCTGGGCTGTGCGCTGGTCTATCCTTCCGCAATTCATCTCCACCCCTACAACTCGGTGTGGAGCACTCCTCAGCCCTGATTGGGGCACAAATGGCCTCAGCCTCATGGGGAACCTTTGATTATGCCTCCCTCTTTGGGGTGCTGGGAAGAAGCTTTAGCATGAAGCTCTTTTCCCTATTACTCCATGTTCCTCTGCTTTTTATGGTATTTGCCTATAGAAGAATGCTGCAAGCGACTAGAAGTGCAAGACGGGAGAAGCGATAAGGAGCTTTTTCTGATAGCAGTCAGCCAAAGAACGAATACGAAAGATATTTACTTTTGCAACAAACTGCTGTGCCCAGGGGAACGGCAGACAGTAAGCCGGTACGTATGACCACAAGGCTGCATATAAATCAAGATGGTAAAACAGAGTACAACAGTAGATAATACACAGCAGCTAGTACAACAGCAAGTCAGTACAACAGAAAGTCAATACCTAAAGAAAGGATGGACATCCTATGCAAAAAGTGCATGAAGAACTGAACGTATTTTGCCCAAGGCCATCGCCTTGGCGGAAGACATTTTCAAAAACCCGGAGCTGGGCTATAAGGAATTTCGAGCCGAGAAAAGGTGGAAGAGGCCTTAAAGGATGCGGAGATTCCCTTTACCGAGGTGGCTTACACGGGACTTATGGCGACTTTGATTCCGGAAAGGAAGGCCCTGCATCGGCTTGATTGCAGAGTTTGATGCAGTGCCGGTTTCTGGGGCATCCCTATGCGCTCAAGCGACCAAAATGCCGCCCATGCCTGCGGCCACTATGCCCAGACCGGCGTGATGCTTGCCGTATTTTTGGCGCTGAAGGAAGCCGGAGTGATGGAGAAGTTTGCGGAAAGGTGAAGCTCTTTCTTCACTCCCTGCGGAAGAATTCTGCGACATGGATTATCGGAGAAAATCTCATCAGAGAGGGGAAGGTTTCCCATTCCTCCGGCAAGCAGGAAATGATTTCACTGGGGGACTGTTCGATGAATGTGCGGTGCTTCTGTCCTGCTCACAGTATGGGGCTCATTGACACGGACTATCAGGCGGGGTGGGGGCTTCCTTAAACGGCTTTTCTGCCAAAAGAAGGTCACCTTCCTGGGCACGGAGGCCCATGCCGGGGCGACCTCATTTGGGGGTAAATGCCCCTTCACGCCATGACTTTTAGCGATTTCCGCCATCAATGCTCTTCGGGAAAGCTTTCCGGAGGAGGATTGCATCCGGGTGCATTACATCGTAACCGAGGGTGGACAGACGGTGAATTCCGTTCCTGCCAGAACCAGGATGGAAATGTATATTCGAGTAAAGACCGTGAGGCCATCCGAAGCACGGAGAAAAAGGTGGATCGGGCTTTTACGGGGAGCGGCGTCTGGCGATAAACTGCGACCTGAAAATCCAAAAATACCCCGGGCTATCTTTCCTGGAGCAGGATCCGGCTCTACGGAGCTGGTGCGGAGCCAGATTCTTCGCTATATGCCGGAAAGCCGGATTGCGGAGGGAACCCACGGCACAGCCTCCGGGGATATGGGAGACCTGTCCATGCTCTTTCTCACGGTGGAAATCGGCATTTCCGGCTTCAAGGGGCGTATTCACGGCCGGGACTTCGGCACGGAAAATGAAAGGGAAGCTCTACCAGATTCCCGCCCACTATTTTGTGGACACGGTCATGCACTTTTGGGAGCACGACGGGGCGGAAGACAAAAGAATCCAAGAGAGCTTTTGATACATCAAATTCACGAAGGAGAACTATCTCGCAGAGCTGGATAGACTTCATACAAGTTTATTTTACGAAAGGGAGAAGGAATGATGAAAAAGAAAGAACTGGATTTTAGGACTGGAGTGCAGTGGGCATGATGGTTGTTTTAGCAGCTTGCGGAGGCAATGCAAATGCGAAAGCCACCACATCCGCTACAGAGGCGGCGAAGGAAGGAACTACCCGGCAGCTAAGGAGGAGAAAGCTGAGGACAGCAAGAAAAGCGATGGCAAGAAGCTGAAGGTCACTTTTTGGTAACCGGTTCCTTCGAGACAAGGCCTTTAACGACTCCGCGCAGGCAGGAATGAAGAAGATTCAGGAAGAGCTCGACAAGGCGGAAGTGACCATGGTGGAAATGGGAAGCGACAAGACCAAGTTTGAAGGGGCTATGCAGGATGCTTCCGAGTCCGATGCGGATTTGATTATCACCGGACTTTGGGGACATGAAGGAAATCACCGAGAAGATTGCCCAGGAATATCCGGAGAAGAAGTATATCCTTTTCGACACTGCCGTAGATTATACTTTTGGGAGACCTTTCTAATGTATATTCCATGAGCTATAAGCAAAATGAGGGTGCCTTCCTGGCCGGCGTTTTGGCAGCAGGGGTAACCAAGTCCTCCATGCCCTATGCAAATGAAGACAATATCATCGGTTTCGTAGGGGCAAAGGATACCGCTGCGGTTATCAATGACTCTGCAGTAGGATATATCTCAGGGGCAAAGTTTATGGATCCTGAAGTAAAGGTTTTGGTTTCCTATGTAGGCTCCTATGTGGATTCCGCAACAGCAAAGGATCTGGCATTGACCCAGTATGCCAACAATGCGGACACTGTCTTCGTAGCACGGTCCCGCCAGTGTAGGGGTTATCGAGGCTGCAGCGGAAAGCAAGAAGTATGTTATCGGGGTAGACTCCGACCAGGCGGAAGCTTATGCCGGAAAGCCCGAGCAGGAATACATTATTTCCTCCGCAATCAAAAATGTGGGAGAAAGCCTGTATCTTCCGTTGAAAAGGCGGTAGAGGACAAGCTTCCCTTCGGTGAAGCGGAGGTGCTGGGTCTTAAGGATGGCGTAGTGGGTATTGCGGAAAAATGACATTTACAAGAAGGAAGTACCGGAAGATGTTCAGAAGAAGGTAGAGGACGCAAAGCAGGATATCCTTTGGCAAGGTGACCGTAGATACTCGCTTACGGTATGGAAGAAAGCAGTTAAAGAGCATTATCAGCGGCGAATAAATCCCGACAAAAGTCTCCGCTTTGCCCGGCAAGCTTTTTCCGGAGGTAGAGTTGGCAAAGGCTTGGAAAGCTTTTCCATAGGATAGTGTGGGCGGAGAATCGGTTGCAGCATAGAATCAGGAATATCAACAGGAGGAACTGTGGAAGTCAGTAGCAGGAAGAGGACTTTACCAGATCTATCCCGGTAGCGTTTTGGCCATGAAGACGTGAATCTCTCCGTGGAAAAAGGAGAGATTCATGCTTTTAGTAGGGGAAATGGAGCAGGCAAGTCCACATTGATGAAGATGCTCTATGGGGAAATCGCCCCCACAAAGGGGAAAATACTGGTAAAGGGGAGGAAGTGGAGTTTCACCCTCCAAAGAAGCCATGGAAAAGGCATCGGCATGGTCACATCAGCATTTTATGCAGATTCCTTCCATGACGGTGGCGGAGAATCTGGTGCTGGGCACGGGAAAGAGTCTTTTTCGTGGACCGAAAGAAGGCTGTGGAGGAGTGCAAGGCCCTTTTCCGAAAAATACGGTCTGCAAGTGGAGGCGGAAAAAAGGTTTCCGACATTTCCATTGCCATGCGACAGAAGCTGGAAATTCTAAAGGCGCTTTGCAGAGGAGCGGAAATCTTTATTCTGGACGAGCCCATAGCGGTGCTGACGCCTCAGGAAACTGAGGAGCTTTTTCCTGCAGCTTCGGGAGTTTGCGGGAAAAGGGCATACCATCCTCTTTATTTCCCATAAATTGCAGGAAGTAAAAGGCGCTTTGTGACAGAATGACCATTCTCCGGGACGGAAAGACCATGGGAACCTATGGGGTGGAAAGCCTTTCGAGGCGGACATTTCCCGACTGATGGTGGGAAGAGAAATTCGTCTGGATATCGAGAAAGAGCCCTATTCCCCGGGGAAAAAGGTATTTTCCGAAAACACATTTCCTGCAGGGCGAGGGCGGAAAGGCGATTTTTACAAAATCTCTCCTTCTCCTTTCCGAGGGAGAAATTTTGGGGATTGCCGGCATTGACGGAAACGGACAAAATGAGCTTTTGTCAGGTCTTGGTGGGAACGCTTCCGGCAAGGGGCAGAGCTTAAGCTTTTTCCGAAGACTTCTCCGCATTTTCCGTGCAGAAGCGAGCAGGACCTGGGGATTTCCTATGTGTCGGAGGATCGCTTCCTATGGCTCCGCGCCTAAGCTTAGCTTGGAGGAAAATGCCATTTCCCCGCAGCTATCGGGAGAAGGCGCTTCCTTTGGGCTATTAAACAGCGGAAAAGATTCAGGCCTTTACCAAGAAAATTCTTTTCGGCTTTTTCCGTAAAAATACAAAAATACCAAGCAGGATGTGAAGTCCCTTTCCGGCGGAAATGCCCAGAAGCTGATTTTTCGGACGGGAATATGAGGCCAATCCTCATTTGTTCATCCTGAATCAGCCCACCAGAGGAATTGATGTGGGCGCCATTGCCTTTATCCGAAAAGAAAATCCTGGATATGCGGAAGAATAAGAAGGCTGTGCTTTTGATTTCCGCTGACCTTGCAGAGCTTCTGTCCTTAAGTGACCGCATTCTGGTGATGCATGAGGGACGTTTTGTGGGCTATCTGGACAATGACGGCAGTCTGACGGAGGAGGAGCTTGGCCTATATATGTTGGGCGTTAAAGAAGACAGTCAGGAAAGAATAGGAGAGGCTTATGAGCAGTAAACAACAATTTCAGCTTTTTCGTTTTATCCTGGCGTTGGGGATTTCTTGGCATTTCCATGCTGATTATGGTGAGTAAGGAGCCCTGGACAGCCATTTCCTATCTGCTTTTGGGACCCTTTTGGCAGTATGCGACATTTTCTTTTCCATCTTTGCCCAGGCCACCCCTGCTGATTTTTCACCGGGCTTGCCCTAAGCCTTTGTTTTAAGTCGGGAAACTTTTCCATGATTACGGATGCCTGCTCTCTATATTTCCGCGGTGCTTACCGCGGCTTGCCATCCGCCTAAGCACTGCCCTTCCCCTGCACCCTTAGTGATTTTACTATTGGCGGCGGTGATGGGAGGCATTATCGGAAGCCTGCCCGGCATTGGCGAAGCTATATTTTTAAAGCCAATGAGCTGGTCACTTCCCTTGATGCTAAACTATGTCTTTTTCTATCTGGGACTCTTTACCATCAGTAAATACTTTGCGGATCGGGAGGCGGGAACATTTAGCTTCCTTAAAGTATGCCAAAACAGCGGTGCTGCCGATTTTGGTGAAGGGCAGTAAACTGCACCTGCTTTTTCCCGGCCCTGCTTTTTGCGGTACTTTTCAGTATTTTGCTGTACAAAAACCCGCTTCGGCTATGAGCTTCGGCTTTCCGAAGCAATCCCTCCCTTTGCGAAAATGGTGGGCATTTCCTCCTCAAAGCGTTATCCTCCTGACCCAGGTTCTGGCGGGAATGGTGGCCGGCCTTGGAGGGCGGTGAGCAAATAGGGCATGTATCAGCGTTTTTAACTGGCAGGAGTCCCTCCTCTATGCCTGGGACGGGGTAATTATTGCCATTCTTTCCCGAAACAATCCGGCGCTGGTGCCCTTTTCTCGCCCTCTTCTGGCCTATATCCGGGTGGGAGCGATATTATGTCCAGAAAGTCCGATGCACAAAATGAATTGGTAGCCTTGATTCAGGCCTTACTGATTCTCTTCGTAACCGCGGAAGCCTTTCTTTCCGGCTGGGAGCATAGAAGAGAAGTGAAGGAATCCTTGGCTGCGGCGGATACCGCCCTGCCGGCAGCAGAGAATAAACCGGCAGCAGCAGCACCGAGCCGTCGGCAGCAGAGCGCCAAGCCGGCAGTAGAAAGCGCTAGCCGGCAGCAGAAACCGAGCCGACCGCCAGCGCGCCGCTACCGAAAACGGGAAAGGAGGAGGCATAATGGGAGAACTGCTATCCATTTTGGGAAAGGAAGACTTTACTTTGCCATGCTTCGTACCGCAACCCCGGTACTTCTTACGACCTTAGGGGCGATGACAGCCTCCCGGGCAGGGGTCAGCAACATTGCCTTAGAGGGCACCATGCTTTTTGCCGCTTTCTTCGGGGTGATTGTCAGTGCCTTTAGCCAAAGTGCGCTTTTGGGCTTTTTGGCGGCGGTGGAATTGGCCTTTTGATTTCCTGCTTCTGTCCTATTTTATCCTGGAGCTACATTCCAACGGAATCCTTCTTTCCGGTATTGCCTTGAACACCTTAGCTTCCGGGAGGAACCATCTTTCTTTTATTTTTGATTACCGGAGAAAAGGGAGCTTCCACTTCTTTGCACAGCTTAAAGCTTCCGGCTTTAAATATCCCCCTGATTGAGAACATTCCCTTTGTGGGAAAGATTCTTTCCGGACAGCATATCCTGACCTATGTGAGCCTGATTTTGGTTTTTGTCATCGCAGCTCTTTTTAAGAAGAGCCGATTGGGGATGAAATTATTGCGGTGGAGAGAACCCGGAGGCGGCGGAATCTCTGGGAATCTCCGTAAAACGAGTGAAGCGGACAGCCCTTCTCATCAGCGGAGCCTTAACCGGAATGGCGGGAGCCTTCCTCTCCATGGGCTATGTGGGATTGTTCTCCGCAGGAATGACCGCGGGACGAGGCTATATTGCTCTGGCGACACAAGCCATTGCCGGAGGAAATGCTTATTTAGCTTTCCTGGCTTCCCTGCTTTTTCGGTTTTTGTCAGAGTATGGCAAATTATCTGCAAAATACCGGAATTCCTTTACAATTTATTCAGTTGATTCCTTATCTTAGTATTGTAGTGGCTTACTGCGCCTATTGTAGAGCTAAGCTGAAACGATAATTAGCCTATAATCGATATAAAAACTTAAAAATCAAAAGAGAGACTATTTTTGTATAGTTTCTCTTTTTCTTAGGGTAATTTAAGAAAATCCATAGTATTTTTATAGGATATATACAAAAACATAGCATAGATGAAAAAGGAGAAAAAGCAAACAAACATTAAATAAAATCTCAAAAAGCCCTTAAAATAATCTAATTAGATTAATTAAATTATCAAATAAATTAAATTTAAATCAGTGTAAAATAGAATTATATTGACAGGAAAGTCTAAACTAACTATTATTTATCTTGCAATTTCTTCTAATTTTTATTATTTTAATAAAAATTTAAAGGGTATAAATTCTAACCTAGAAAGCAAAAATTGAATAAGGAAATCCCGGGAAAAACCGAACTCTCTTTGGAAAAAGGAAGGGGTTAGCGGTTTTGGCATTTTCGTGATGAGGGAAAGGAGTATACATGACCCTACGCAGAGGAGCAAAGATTGGTAGAGGAGTTAAAATCCTTTATTTCCGGTAACTTTGTTTTAAGCCAGATTGAAGATGACGTGTTGGAGGAGAAGGTGAAGGAAGTGGTTGCCCAGAGAATCGGCAACTCTTACTGTTCCGTGGAACAGAAGCTCTCCATCGTTCAGCAGGTTTACGGAGCCATCAGAGGCTTCGGCCTTTTGGATGCCATTTTAAAGGATGAAAGTATTACGAGGTCATGATTAATGGACCGGAAAACATTTTCATAGAGCAAAAGGGACATCTTTTCCAGCTGGATCGGCAGTTTGAAAGCGAGAAAAGGCTGGAGGATATTATCCAAAGAATCGTTGGATTGGCAGGCCGTGAGGGTAAACCAGGCCAATCCCATTTGTGATACCACCTTGCCGGACGGCTCCCGTGTCAATGTGGTGCTTCCCCCCATTGCCCTCTGTGGCCCCACCATTACCATCCGTAAATTCTCCAAGGAGCCGATGACCATGGAGAAGCTGATTCGCTTCGGCTCCCTCACCAAGGAAATTGCGGAGAAGCTTCAGCTTTTGGTCAAGGCTCGTTACAACATCTTCGTCTGCGGCGGTACGGGTTCCGGAAAGACCACCTTCCCTGAATGCCCTGTCCAACTATATTCCAAGAGACGAGCGAGTTATCACCGTAGAGGATACCGCAGAGTTACAGATTGAAAATGTAGATAACCTTGTACGACTGGAAACCAGAAATGCCAACTCCGCCGGAGTGGGCGAGATTTCCATGACGGATTTGATTAAGTCCTCCCTCCGAATGAGGCCGGACCGTATCGTTGTGGGAGAGGTTCGTGGTCGAGAGGCCCCTGGATATGCTGCAAGCCATGAACACCGGACATGACGGATCCTTTCCACAGGACACGCCAACTCCACAAGGGGATATGTTAAGCCGTTTGGAAACCATGGTGTTGCAGGGTGCGGCAATGTACCTCTGAAGCCATCAAGCAGCAGATCGGTTCCGCGGTGGATATCATCATTCACCTTTCCCCGTCTTAGGGACCGTTCCCGAAAGACCATGGAGATTACGGAGGTTCTGGGCTTCCATAACGGGGAAATTCTCTTAAATCCCTCTATGTTTTTGAGGAGGACGAGCAGAGTACCGTGACTAGGTGCATGGTATCTTGAAGCGGACGGAAAATAAGATGCAGAAAGACTTTAAACTGCGATTGGCAGGAATCAATACGGAGATATAGAAGCTTTGGAGGGTAAATGTTTTTCAGAAAAAGAAGGAAAAGGAACCGCCACCATACTCTCCCCTTGGGGACAGAGCTGACCAATTACAATGTATATTATCTGAATTTCAGGAAAAAGCTGCAGGCCTTTGCCATAGCATTGGTTATCGGCGGTGCGGTGAGTCCAGTGTTTTACGGCAATCAGTTTTTGGATGCTACAGGAAGGGCTACGAAGGCCACTATGTATGGAAATATTGTCATTTTCCCTACTGATAGGCAGTATATGCGGCTTCTTCTTTCTCCCCATACGGGCACAGCAATGTAAGGAAAAACGCCTGAAGGAACTGGCCAGACAGTTTAGAGGCTTTTTGAATCCTTGGCGGTGGCGCTGGCCAGCGGAATGAACATGCATGACTCCTGGACAGTACCTATAAGGATATGGTGATGGAATTCGGCGAGGAAGAAAAATCACCAAAGAAACCGCAGAGATGATTTTTGGGCTTAAGGAACAACCTGGCGATTGAGGACATGATGCTTTCTCTGGGAAAGCGGAGCGCCAATATGATATCGAGAACTTTGCCATCATTTTCAGCGTCAGCAGCACCGTGACCGGAAATATCAAGGAGATCGTGCGAAGAACGGCGGACATTATCGGAGAAAAATGGAAATTAGCGAAGAAATTCAAACCGCGATTTCTTCCAACAAGATTCAGCTTTACCGCCATGATGGTGATTCCGGTGGTGCTTACCGGCATGCTTCAGCATGGGATCCAGCTTTAATCGAAGCTTTTCCACGCCGGTGGGGAATTATCGCGGTGACCATTGCCATCGGTATCTTTGCCGGAGCCTATGTGATGGGACAGAAAATTATGCAGGTGGTGAAGCAAGAAGGGGAAAATGATGCGTAGCGTAGCGATGATTTTAGGAACTATCCTGGCCGTTTTATTCCTGATTCAGCTCTTTAGAGGACAGAAGTACGAGGAGCTGGTGGAAGGGTTGGAGGAGAAGGACTTTCCTTTAAAAGATATTTATACTGTGGGATTTAGCTGGGCGGAATTACCGCCCCTTCGCTTGAGAGGGGTTCTTTTCGAGCGACTGGAGCAGCAGGCCAAGGTACTTACGGAGAGGTGTATGCGGAATACTATGCCAATGTGTATTACGCTATGGCACTTAGTCTTTTTCCACTTTATTCTTGCTTTCGGCTGTCTTTTGGCAGGCTGGCAGGATAGCAAGAACTTCTTTTACTTGGGTATCTTTCTGGCGATTGTGGGTCTGATTTACGGCTGTGATTCCATGCGACAGAAGCTTTTAAAGAGAACGGAGAACTGTGAGACGGAGCTTCCGGAAGTGGTTTCCACCATGGCGATTTTGGTGAACTCCGGCATGATCCTTAGAGATGCCTGGAACATGGTGGGAGGCAGAGGAGAAGGAGATATCTACGCCTTGATGAGGGATGCCAGTGAGGATATCCAGAAACGGCCATGCGGACAGTGAGGCTATTGCCAAGTTCGGTAGAGCTACAAACTCTCCGGAGATTATCAGGTTTACCAGCGCCCTCATGCAGAGTATGGGAAAGGGTGCTGCAGAACTTCCCCTCTTTTTGGCCAGGCAGTCCAGTGACCTATGGAATGAGAAAAAGCAGCGGCTCTTACAAAAGGGGAGAACAGGCTTCCGCCAAGCTCTTGATGCCTATTATGCTGATTTTTCTTAGGCATTATTATCATTATTATGGCTTCCGCCTTTGCAGGAATTTCCTTATAAAAATAGGAGATTTGGAGAGGAAACTGTCGAAGAAGCACTGTCGGATGGGAGTGTTTTCGGGAATCCCCAAAAGACGTAGTGACACAGAACTTATGGAAAGGAATCAGAGGAGAATGACGCAAGGATTCTTTAACAGGCGCTGCCTTTAGTGTATGCAGTATTGCCGTGTATTTTCTCGTAATAAAGATATTTTTAAAGGGCAGGCAAGGTCGTCCTTCTTAAAACCCCTATGCCGTGATTGGTGCTCTGGCCTCCTTCCTGACAGGCTACTATGTACGACAAACGGCGGTGCATACTCTGGCCTTAGCCATGATTCTTTTTGCTTCATGGTTTTTGGAATGGGCGGGAGCTAGTGGATGCCTATACCATGAAGATTCCAAACCTCTGCACCATAGTGCTCCTTGCGGGCAGGATTCTCTTTATGATTCCGGAGCTTCTGTTTTTACAAGGGGGACTTCCCATGATGTTAGTAAACAGCTTTGTACCGGCATTTATCGCTTTTGCTCTTGTTGTGCCTCTTATATAAGATTTCCCGCCCGGCTTGGGGATGGGGGACATTAAGATTTTTACCGGTCTGGCCTTTTTACAGGGGATGTACGGATTTTTGCGTGAGCTTACTTTTTCCTTCCTGCTTTGCGCCCTATGCTCCCTTCCGGTTTTACTGTTAAAGAAAAAGAAGCTAAAGGACGCCCTTCCTTTGGGACCCTTTATCTACTTCGGTTTTGGCTTTGCAGCCATGCTATCTCTGATATAGAAAGGAGCAGCTTGTGACACAGACACAAATGGGGGTTGCCTTTGCCCTGGTATTGATTACCGGCATGGGTTGGCATAGTAAGATTTCGACCAGCAGAGACAGATGAAACGGTATCAGCAGGAAGTGGAAGAAGCCGCCGACTTTGAGAAAAGAGGTCTTTATCAAAAGGCAGGAGAAAATTACAAAGAGGCCTTAGGCATTAAGAAGGACGAAGCCATCTATGAAAAAGATGATTAATGCCTATGAGAAGGCCTATGAGGAAAAAGGAAGACCGCTACAAGGAATATATGGAAGCGGCAGAGATGGCCCAGGCTGCCTATCCTGAAAAATCCGCATTTTGCTCTGGCGATTTCCCAACTGTACATTCAGAAAAATGACTATGCCAATGCCTTTTTACTTTTTGGATAAAGGAAAAGGCAGGCTCTAAGGATAAAAATTTCCAAAAGGGAATATCACAGAGAATGTTGTATTCCTTTAAGACCCTGTATGGAAGCTATGATAGCTACTATCCTCTTTCCAACGGATTCTACGGGGTGAAAAACAAGGAGGGAGCAGGCTATATCCGGCAGACGGGGAATCCTCCAACCCTTAAAGCAGGAATTTGTCAGGACCCATCGGAGAGAAGGGCTATCGCCTACTCGGAAGGATGGAAAGACCATTTAGTGGACAAAAATGGAAAACCACGCAGGGTGTATTTTCCAATAAAAATCCTGAAGACATCGGCTACTATGCGGAGGACAGAATTCCCATTAAGGAAGAGGAGTACAGCTACTACAATGCCTTAGGGGATCGGGCTATTCAGTGGATATTCGAAGCCAGCCGTTTCCAAAAAGGAAGGCGGTAGTAAAAGGACAAAAGATCTTCTTTATCGATACGGAAGGCAAGGAAGTGAGACTTAAGTATACGTAAAGGACGAGAAGAAAGTAAGGCGAAAAAGACGAAAGTGGAAAGAAGATAGAAAAACACGAAAGTTCGAAGCGGTACAGATTAATCCGGACTACAGTTTTGCATTACTCAGGGCTGTATCTTTGGCCAAGGAGGACGGCGCCTACCATATCTATAATGAAAACTGGGGAACAGATTTCGGACTTTTCCGCTGAGGAGTGGACGGTATCGGAAAGGACAGCATCTTCGCCTTTTTCCAAGAAGGGAAAAATGGGGTTTTGCCAACCTGAAGGGAGAAGTGGTACTGAGCCTAAGCACAAGGCGGCGAAAAAGCTTCTCGGAAGGTCTTCGCCGGTGTGATGGAGGACGACTATCTGGGGCTTTATCAGCTTAAAAGGAGAAATGGTTATTACCCCCAGTTCTTCGGCGTGGATTACTTCAACAAAAAGGCGTATGCATTGTGGAAAACCACCCGGAGGTATATCAGTTTATCAAAACGAAATATCGTGGAAGAAGGAAATCTTTACGGAGGACAGCAAGGACGCGAAAAAGGAGGAGAAGGAAAGGAAAGGAAACAAAGCCCGAAGAAACAACGGAAGCAGAGACCGAGACAATGACGGAAGCCATCACCGAAGCGCCAACAGAAGGAACGGAGGCAGCATCGAGGCTCCGGCGGAAGGCAGGGAGGCAGCGCCCGGAGAAGGGGAGAAGTACCCCCTGCAGAAGAGAAACGGCAGCAGTAGCTCCTGCGTGAAGGTGGGGAGGCGGCCCCGGAGACAGCGCCGACAGGATAAGTGAGAAAGCAATGAAGAGACCTCAGCAGCAGGATAGGGCGCAGATGGAATGAAGATAGCAATCAAAAAGCTGGAAAAGAGCAAAGGAGAAGAAATGAAAATCAAATTAGCGATTTTGGAACAGGACAAGGAATACTTACAAAAGAATCGTAACGGTGTTTAGCACCGCTTTGGAGAAAAAGTTTGAGCTGTATTCCTTTACCGACGAAAGAACTGGCATTGAAGACTGTTCGGGGAGGTAAGATGGATGTGTCTGGTGGCGGATGCCTCCTTTGACATCAATACCGCCCTTCTTCCCAAACGGTGCAGCTTTGCGTACTTCGTGGAATCTGCGGAAATCGAAAAGCTATAAGGGATGAGGCGGCCATCTCCAAGTATCAGAAGGCGGAGCTGATTTCATAAGCAGATTTTAAAGCCTCTATGCGGAGCGGATTCAGGGCATTACCGGTTTGAAGATTGGAGAGGATCCTGTAGAGGTCTTTGCCTTCCGGCTCGGTAGCCGGAGGAACAGGGGCATCCACTCATGGCGGCAGCCTGCGCTTATCATTCTCAGCCCAGGCGGGACACCGGGTTTTGTACTTGAATATGGAACGCTAGCGGCTCGGCGGATATCTTCTTCCATGCCGGAGGACAGCTGGACATGAGCGATGTGGTATTTGCCTTAAAAGGGAGCAGAAGGCCAACTTCCGCTTAAAGCTGGAAAGTGCGGTTCACAGGATCCAAGAGGGGTGTACTTCTTCTCCAAAGCCAAGATTGCCCTGGATATGATGGAGCTTTCCTTAGAGGAGAGACAGAAGCTGCTTCTGGGAGCTAAAGCTGGGAGGCTCCTATGACATTATCATCCTGGACGGGGACTTCTCATTGATGACGACAGCTTAGCGGTTTACCGGGGAGTGCACGGCATTGTGCTCTACCGTAGACGGATTGGAAATCGGAAATGACAAGTTCTAAGAATGCTCCAGGCCTTGCAGATTAAGGAGGAAAGCTCTCCTGTCCCCATCATGAAGAGAATGTCATACCGTATATAACAAGTTCAGTAACAAAAACCGGCCAGAGCCTTCCCAAAATCGGCATTCGAGAGCTGGGAGGAGTACCCAGATATGAACACGCCGGAACAGAGGCGCTGGTGGAGACTTTGGCGGAGAAGACCTTCTTTGAGGAATTGCTAAAGGAGAATATTTAAGAGCGGAATAGGTAGAAGCTCGAAAATACACAGAAGTTCATTGGCATTAAAGTAATAGAAGATAAAAAGCAAAAGAAAACAATCAGAAAGGGGAATAAATGAAGAGAAGAACACTGTTAGGTTTAGGCATTCTGGCTTTTGGCTTTGGGACTTACCGCCTGCAACGGAGGAAAAGAGAAGAGTGCTCAGGGAGACAGCAAGCAGGAGGCCAATGCAGGAAAAAGGAAGCGTAAAGTCAAATGAAGATTACTTCGATTGGACAGATGGAGACGCAATCGATAATCTAAATGAAGAAGGTGCCAAGCAGAAGGTGATTGTGATTCCCAAGCAGGCAAAAGTCCTTTGACTCCGGCTTGGGACCCGATGATGATGTGCAGCTGGAAGAACTGTATTTTGAAAGTGATGATGATTTTCAGCTGGGCTACGGCCTGACTCTTTGAAGAAGGTAAAAGAAGATTGTGCTGCCGAAGAACCAGACCTCCGAGGTCGACGTACAGTTTTGTAGAAAGCTGGAAAGTCTGGATATTCCGGCGGGAGGAGCAGTATTGCAAAAATTTGGTTTTAAGTTAGCCAAAGCTTAAAGGAAGTGAATTTTCTGGGAGAAGAGCTAAAAGTGATTCCCGAATCTGCGTTTCTGGATTGTCAAAAGTCTCGAAAAATCAGCATTCCCCATTCTGTGGAATTAATAGATTATGAAGCTTTTAAGAATTGTAGATCCTGAAGGAAGTTCATTTACCCAAGAATTTAAAGGAAATCGGCAGCGGTGCTTTTGCCCAGTGGCTCCGGTAGATTCTTATTATTTCCCCAAGGAAATAGGAGAGCTTTTAAGATTCGCCCGAGTTCCCATCAGCACCACCGGAAGAGCAATTTCTATGTTGTGAAGGATTCCTGGCTGGACAAAAACTTTGAGGATGTATTCGGAATCTTAGGAGAAAAGCAGTATTACGACGGAGAGTAAAAGCTTCAGCAATCATGACAAGCTTGAGACAAAGGAGAAGGAAAAATGAAGAGAAGAACATTGCTGGGCTTAGGAATATTTGCTTTGGCATTAGGGCTTTCAGCTTGTGGAGGAAAAGAAAAAGCAGTGCAGGAGAAGTTACAGGAAGCGGATAGCGGAAAAAGAGGACTTGAAGTTCACGAGGAATGCTTTGATTGGGATGGAGATGAGAATTATAGGTTTAAGCGATGAAGGAAGAACGCAAGCTGTGATCGTGATACCTAAGAAAAAACAAAAAGTATAAAAATCAATGATCCGGAATTGAAGATGGAAGAGCTATATTTTTAGAAAGTGATGAGGACTTCCCGGATGCCTATATGTTATCTTCTGCAAGAACTTTGATTGTTTTGCTAAAGAACCAGACCTCGGAAATTAATTTTTAGTTTATGTTATCAGTTGGAAAGTATAGATATTCGGCAGGAGTAAGTAGTATGTGCTGACTATGGGTTTATGGATTGTACCAAGCTTCAAAGAAGTGAATTTTTGGGAAATCAAATGAAAACCATTAGCCCTATCAGCGTTTATGGGTTTGCCAAAGATTGGAAGAAATAAGCTTGCCTGAGTCTATAGAGACGATTGAAGCCTCAACCTTCTAGATTATAGGGACAGAAGGAGGTTCACTTTTCTAAAACCTTAAAACATCTCCCAGTATGGCCTTTGCTAATGCTGAACGGAAAGCTTTTATTTTTCCAAAGGAAATCAAAAGACTTAAAAAGATTAGTAGCGATAGTTTTTCTTCTGTGCAAGATGCAAAAATGTTATGTAGTCAAGGGCTCTGGTTGGATACTATGAGAAAGTTTTTGGCAGCTTGAGAGAAAAACTTATTACGACGAGAATAATTCTCCGGACTCTTTTCCTCCACCAACAAGAGCAATTTTATGTGGTTAAGGACTCCTAGTTGAGTCAAGAATTTCACGAGAGGTCTTCAGTATTTTTGGGAGAAAAGCAGTATTACGACGGTGAGTAAAGCTTCAGCAATCATGATGGGCTTGAAATAAAAGGAGAAGGAAAAATGAGAGAAGAACATTGTTGGGATTGAACGCTGCTTGCTTTTAGTTTTGGGACTTTTCCGCCTGTGGAAGCAAGGAGCAGTGCAGGAGAAGTTAAGCAGGAAGCGGATAGCGAGTAAGATGGGCTAAAAGTAAATGAGGACTATTTCCTTTGGTATGACGATCAGATTTGATTTCCTAACAATGGAGGGAGAAAAGCAGAAAAATTTGTTATACCCAAAAGCACTTAATGCCGGGCTTTGTTTTGGGAGTCACCGGTTGTGAGGTAGAGGAAGTTTATTTTGAAAGTGATGAAGATATAGACTTGCAGAATGCTTTTTCTATACCTTCCAAATTAAAAGAAGGTGGTGCTACCGATTAACCGATATTGAGAATTTAAATCCAGCAAGGATTTAGAAAGCATTGTTATCCCTGAGGGGTGCATCGTTAACAAATTTGACATTTTGAGCAAAAATTTAAAGGAAATCAAATTTGCAGGAAATAATTTAAAAGGATATCCGGAAAGTACGCATTTTGAAAATTGTGAAAATTTAAAAGAATTTCACTGCCGAATAGCGTAGAATATCGGCGTAAATGCATTTAAAGGCTGTACTTCTCTTACAGAGATTCATTTACCGAGCTCTTTAAAGACTATAGGGGCCGGCGCTTTTACCACGAAGAATCTAACTAAAGTGTATGACCCGTGATTTGGAGCTGACAAAAGCTGATCTGCTGCCTTCCTATCATTCCAAAACCAACGTTGTATGCAGTGAAGGATTCATGGATGGATAAAATTTTCACTCTGAAATGCTTCTACCCTTATTCGGGGAAATTGAGTATTACGAAGAAAAATAGCAGAAGTAAAAAGAATGTCCGTGTATTAAAATGGGAAAAGCTTTTAGTACATGGGAAATCAAGACAAGGAAAAGGAGTCAAGATGAGAAAAGGGATTTTCGAGGAGAAAGGGGAAGATGGCACCGTCATGATTGAATGGTCCATCGGTATGCTGCTGTGCATTCTGATACTGGTGTTCTTTATCGGATTTAGCAGTGTACCTTTACCAAAAATGTCATGTTCCATGTTACGGCCAATGAGGCTGCGCAGGTTGTGGCGGAGAATTACAAGTATGGATCTGCCAAGAAGGTTTAAAATCTGGTGAGTGAAGAAGATATTACGAATATCGGTGTGTATCGCTATCTTTGGATTATGGGGGAGAAAAGCAAGATCGAATCGATGCGGCAAATTCTAGAGCCTCTAATTTTCTGAACAATCGTCTCACCAATGTGAGCCTGGCAAAAGTCAAAGGGTGAGGTGGATATTAAGGTAGGAACGATGCAAAACGATGATATCGGAAGACATCATATTTGAGTACCATGCACAGCTATGGATTTTTATTTGGAGAGTTAATGCGTTTTATCGGCGTTTTCCGAAACTAAGCAATTGGATGCGACGGTAGCCTGCAACGACTTTGATGCCTTGGATTATGTTCATTCCGTAAAAGCTCGCAAAATATGCCGGTGAAAAGGTGAAGAGCTCGCAACTGTGGTGGAAACAGTGGACAAAGGTGGTTAAAGGCTCTGTAACAAGTCATAGAGAAGAATATGCAAAGCATGGTTTTAGAGAAAAGCAACACGACATTTTCTGAAAAAGCGAAAGTCAACGGGACGAAGGGCATGCTATCCATCTTTTTAGTCTTAGTGGTTTTACTCCGTTTATTGATGTCCACCTACCTGTTTCATAGAATACGCACACAGATTCAGTATCAGGAATTAATGAAGGAGGTCATGGGAAAGCTCCCTCTGTTCAACCTTCTTATAGGGTCGTACGAGCGATTATGTGGAAGAGCGTGCTGACCTGCTTTCCATTTTCTCAAAAGGATGATATCAATACGCTCTACCGGGGCTATATGAAGGCCACAATATGAGTCTATGGGCAAGTGGGCGGAAGCATACAGAGTATGGAGGCTTCCGGACAGCATAGTCTGGGTAGCGCCTCCATCCTGAAGCAGCGTAGTTTATGAGGCCAGTGAATATGCGTTATGGCACAGGCCATGTGCTTGACGGCTTTTTGACCTGGACCGTCGTAAGCAGAAGCTGGACGGTCTTCCCGGAATCAGAAGCGGCTTGAAATGCAGCTGAAGTGGCCAATAAAGTGGTGGGCTATGCCAATGCACACCGAGGATATGATCAACAGTCTCAAGGATTTCTGGGAGAAAGCAAAAGATCTCAAAAAGAAATGCCAAAATTACAAAACAAATACAAAGCATTTTCAAGCAGCTATGGAAGCGGTAGAGGCTATCAGAAACAGCGGTCAGGAAGAAGGTCTTCCGGCAGCAGAGGCAGCTGCAGATGCGGCGGCAAGAGGAGCTGGCTACAGCCAGCAAAGGAGCTCAGTACCAGCCTCTGGCAATCTTTATGGTGCTTCAAAGACCCCAAAGGCAAGATGGAAAAGGCTGTAAAGACCTGGAGGAAGTAAAAACGAAAGCTACAGAAGAGAAGAAAAACGGAAGCTTCGACAGCAGAGAGCGCCAGCGTCTACTGCAGCACAGAGCGCCAGCGCCAGTACCTGCCAATGGCAGCGCGGTACAGAACTTTGCCACAATACCCGCCAATGGCGCTTGGCGCAGAGTCTGTGCCACAATACCCGCCAAATGGCAGCGGTACAGGAAGCTTGCTACAATGCTGCACAATGGCAGCGGTAACAGAATCCTTGCCATAATACCCGCCACGACGTGCGCAGTACGAGTGGCTACAGCAGAGCCTGACGCAGACTACTATGCTGAAGGCAATGGAGAAGAAAACCATAGTCACAGATGCCTGCAAGTGGTTTGAAGAAATGCATAAGGTCACAGAAGACTTGCAAATAAAACAGATTCAAAAAGGAATCGATGCTATCGTGAGAGCGGACAAGTTTAAATAATCAGGCAGCAGCGCTAAGCTCTTTCTCTGCGTCCACTCATTCTATGGGGTTTATCTTCAACTCCGCTAGGAAGATAGAGGAGAAAGGGTTTGATGAGGATTTGGAAACCTATGCTGGAGACTTGGTTGAGATTTTGGACAAATCGGCAACAGAAGATGAAGAGCAAAGGAGGTTATTAAGATTGGAAAGCTTGCTATTACCATGGAGTGAGAAATCTTTTATGACAACAGTTTAGACTCCAATATTAATCCCGCCCCTGTTAGCCCATAAAGTTCCTTTGACACCTCACATTAATGACGCCTGGCTTTGCGGGAATGTTACAGGATGCGATAGATTTTGCGGATGCCTGTCAAGGCTTTCCGAATGTTTTAAGGCGATTACCAAATTAGTCAGCTTTATGATTAATTTGGCAAAAGTTTGCTAGCCGGCTTAGTGACTTGATTGCCGAGACGCTTTATCAATCTCGGCAGTTTCCTTGGTGAACTATCAAGAGTACCACGCAATTTCGCGCCTTTCTTCTTATATGGTTATGCCGCATATAACCTACCGAATCGAACAACTTAGTATCAGAAGGGGTCTACGCTGACAGGCTATAGCTTCAAAAGCAGTCTTTAAGATGGCAGGAGGATCTGTGACAAGGGAGGAAAGGCGGTGCGACGAGCGATATTGCTTCCTTTAGATAACGCAGGTTCCGATCCTGAGACTTAAGGGTGCGGAACTGGAATATATGCTGCGCCACTCCTGAGTATGCTGCGCAGGCGGGAGCTCTTTTGACGGCTATATGCTTTTCGCCACGATCGTGGATCGCTGTGCGGTAATTTAACTCGGCGGATATCTTGAAGGCACTTTCCGCTTTGGGACCGGTACGAATTGTAGCCACTACCGTCGTCTTCCTCTTACTGGGAACCCTTCCTGGATATGGTGATTTTTGAAGGTAAATGAGGTGCCAGGTGCTTTTCAAGACCACGGCGTACTCTTTCTCATTGAGATTACCCCATCTGGCACAAGACATGGCCGGAATTCTGGATTTGGACGATGATGATAAGTCCACGCTAAAGGGCATGTTTGAAAGTAAGCGAGAGGGAGGTAGCTCCACCGGCACGGAAGTAGCTCTATACCATGATGATCACTGCAAGCATGGAGGACAGGATGGCTCGGGAAAAACCAATGATAAAAATGAGATGGGTTATTTCCGCTGGATTACACCCGCCCATGGAGCAATTTTGATGATTCTATGTACTCCTTATGATCAATATACAGAAAGAATGCAAAATATCATTCAGCTGGAAGCAAAAGGAAAAGCACAAGAAAGACTTTTGATTTTGACATCAACAAGGCCTATACCAGTGTGCATTCCGACAACAAATATAAAGCTATCGTATTTATGAATTTATCGCCTTCGCTTACTCGGAGATTCTCCCTCTCGAAAAAGCAAAAAGGATTTGGCGTATTAAAGGAGAAGGGAGTAAAGATGAACGAGAGAATACCGAAAAGAGGTCTCGGTAACTATAGAAGCAGCCATCATTCTTCCTATCTTTTTGCGCTATTTATGGCACTAAACGGTTTCTTCTTTGTTTAATGCTCAGAACCAAATCGCACACGCACTGGTACAATCCGCAACCAGTCTGGGAATGGATTCCTATGCCAACAATCAGATTGCCTCGGGCCTGACGGTGCAAATGGCTCTGGGGTAGCCTCAGTGATGCTATCAAGACGGCTACAGAAGATCCAGCAAATACTTTTCCAGCCCCAATGACTGGTATAAGGAAGCAAAAAGGCATGGGAGCTGCACTGTATGAAATGATGATGCCAAAAGACGTTTTGTAGCCTATCTGACCGGAGACACCAGTGACCTAAGGCGAATCAAAATTGAAATCCTTCGGGTAGAGAGGATTGACGGCATGAACTTCAAGGTCGAAAGTTCCGGGAGAGATGTTACTCTTACCGTCACATATAAAATATGGGTGTCTGGTTTGACATGTTCGGAAAGAAAAAGATGGATATTACCCAGAGTGCACAAAATGTGGGGAGAAAAGTAAGCAAAAAGGAGCAATAGTATGAAAGAATTCAAATACGAAAACCAAGAGAGCCAGCAGTTTTCTGGTTTATCAGCTCAGGAAGAGGATGTGCTGGACAATATCGGTCTGAATATGTTACTGAGCAACAAGGCCAAGGGACTGGCCTCTACCAACTATATGCAGATGGATACACAGCGTTTTTATCCGCTACACCATTACCGGAAAGATTACGGCAAACCAGTTCTTTGCCCGGCCGGTAACTAAGCAAAGCTTTATGGGGATTTTCAAGGAATCACGGAAAGCCATGGTATCCGCAGAGGAATATATGCTCGGATCCGGCCTGCATCCTCTTGGATCTGGAACCAGATTTATACCGATCGTATCCACCGGGGAGACGGAGTGCATCTGTCTTCCGGTGGAAAATGAGAAAGAGCAGAAGGATCAGAGAGAATTCCTGAAGTCTGTAATGTTCCAGGCACAGTTTGAGAATCCGGAGGAGGAAGCTATGTCACCAGAATCCTGAATTACTTAAAGCAGCATTCCGGTATTTTTCTTCACTGGATTTCTTGAATCTGTTGACAGAGATGGAACAGGAAGAAAAAGAAGGTAGAACACCTTTGCTCCGACAGCGAAAGAGAAAGCCCGCAGCAGGGCGTGCAGAGTTCGGAAATGCCGTTGCCAAATTCTTCCGTGGCGGGTATGGCGGTAAAGCTTTTTCGAGACAATCTCCTATCCTCTGTGGAGCTCTTAAGCAGGAAAAATGTAGTGGAGGAAGCTATTCCGGCCATTCCGTACCATGGATGATATTCCCAAGGAAGAAGAGGTCTCTCTTTTCTACCCTTTACAGCAGTACAACAACAACAGAGCCAAGGAATATATGGCACAGCAGAAACAGCTGAAGGGCAAGGGCGAAAAGAGGCCTTAAAGAAGATTGAACGCTGGCGAAGAAGAAGGCGGAAGAGATCCGCTGCCTCCTTCAATCTTCCCGGAGGAAAGAGCAAAAGACCGCTTCTGCTGCTCCGGAAAGGCGACCGAGCTTCAGGAGGACTGTCCTTCCAGGTTCCCGGAAAGGAGTCCCGAGTACAAGCCGAGGATTCGTCCGGGATAAAAAGCACGCTCCACGCCCCCGAGATAAATAGCCAAGCCAAGGCAATCCAGCGAGGCAATCCCAAAATCAGCGCTCGTCGGTGCGCCGGATGAATATCCCAAAGAGCAATCTTTCAGCCGGCTCCGGAATGAATAATATCCCGAAAGAGCAATCCTTCGGTAGCGGCAGGAACTTTACAGCCGGTAATGACTTGCCTGTTTTCCCATCATACAGAAGCTGCGAAATGGAGGAAGAAACTTCGGAGACACCACGGTTTTGCATAGTGGGCTTTCTGAGAGAGGACACCCAATCGGTATTAAAGCATACCAGGCACAAGGACACCGCAGAGCCATATCTACTCCGAAAAGGATTAAGAACGGGGAGAAGGATTCCTATTACAGGCAACAACATTTTCCGTTTGGGAAAAGAAAGAAAAATGTGGATTATGTGCTGCATGACAATGAGGCGATCGGTAGAAGCCATGCTAACATTATCAGTAGAAAGTGAGACGAGTATTTTCTGCAGGACAACACACACAAACCAGTAGCTTTCCCTAAACGGACAAGCAATGCGTAAGCAATGTGGAGCTTCCCTGCAGGGACAAAGGGCAAGCATTCGCTTGGGGAACGAAGAGTTCCAGTTCCTCTTGCTTTGAGAGTAAAGTCGTTCATGTAGTAGCCTTTAGGTTACTGCTTTAAAATAAATATCACACACTATCACGCAAGAGCACCGAATCGGTGGCTCACAGGAGAGAAAGGAGTCATGATGACCAGACTTGATGACATGATTAGCAAGCAACAAAATTGCGAGAGAAGGCTTTGGAATCGTTTTCTTCCATGAGGAGAACGGAGACACAAACTTCATCTCTATGCAGATTCTTAGTGCAGTAGCTGTATTCTCAGCAAGTGCACTAAGACAGTAAGGAAAGAAACTATTCTTGAGTTAGTAGGCCAGGAAGGTAACTACCTTCATCCTCGCACAGCTAACTAAGCGAAGGAAAAATGAATATGGGGTGCAATAAGAAAGAATACAGAAGCTTAGAATCAGAAAGGATAAGCTCTTAGTTCACGGCGTAGTAAAGCTTACAGGCACTCAATCAGGAGAAGACACAGCAGGATGAGTAAGTCACTTTGGCTTTAAAAGCGTCTTGTTGGAAAAGTAGTGTCAGCTCTCCCATCAGGAAAGAGCTACTACCATGAATTTTAACCTTTCCCTGAAACTATATAAAGAAGTAGCGTATAAACAAGTGCAAACAATATGTGTATGGGAGATATGTATGAGAACAAATATAAAAATAAGTATAAAAGGCACGCTATGCGTGGGAAATAAGTATGAAAATAAGTATGAAACAGAATCATTATAGATTGTGATAGGCGTTTATAGTTTGTTATTAGAAAGAAGTAAAAGATTCTCCTAAAGAGAAAAATATAGTGTAAGAATACATTTGAGAAAATAACAGGGAGTGATGAAGAAAATGAGAGAGAGATATATGCTGGCTTTAGGTATGAGTTTGGCTGCGCGACAGACTACTGCCGCGCCCTCTCATGCCACAATCCCTTTAGACCATCAGGAAATAACTGTTTCAGAGGAAAAGTGAAACATCAGGCAGAAAATTCTGCAGTCGCTACGGTGGAATATAACAATACAGATTCGGAAGAAGGAAGCTAAAGAAAAGCTTGGCGAATTTCTCCAGGAAACGACAAAATTCAAACTCAGAGGATGCGGGTGGAAGCAGCTGAAGCAGCCGAGAATACAGAGGCTTCAACTGAAGAGACTGAAAGTACAGAAGAAAACAGTATGGTGAAAACCTCTGTCCTTGGGATACTCCGGCTTCCGTATGGCAAAATGCCAATGGCTACACTCTTGAGATAAGATTCTTACGATAGAGCCCGGTCTTTGGGGAGAGTGGAGTATGCTGTAGAGATCATATGAAGGTAGTTAGAAATATACCTTTAAAAGTGATTGCGCTAGACATCGGTCAGAAAAGATATTGTTTTGGAAGCCAAGTGAAGAGATTTGCAAGGTTCTTCCGAATAGATTGTGGAAAAGAAGCTAGGAGGAGTCAGGACAGAGTTATACACTGGACTATTTTCACTCCAGAGTATCGCTATATCTATACTCTGGCTATGGGGAAAAACAGCCCTACTATTTTGTGCCTCAGGAGACTCGGATAATGATATAGGCAGCCCATACTACTGTGTAATCATTGGGGATAGCTTTGCGGAGAGCCAAAGTAATTCTTTCTATTAATGTTTACAATTCAAAGTCTGCAAGTAGGGGAAGATGTAAAATATAAATACTATCCTATAGAAAAACGGATTCATTTTTGTAGAAGAGGCAAAATCATCAGTCAGGTCTACTTAAATTCCAGCTTTGATATTCATAAGGCTAAAGTGGGAGACCCTATGAATAGCGTTACCTTTGCATGTGGATCGTGTGACAATGGCGACGCATATTGAACCCAGGAGCTCGAACAACCCTTCCTCATCAATATGTGACAGAGATTATTCCGATGACCTGAACCGATTTTAGGCTCTTTTTAGAAAGCTATACGAATGCAGCCGGTGAAAACAGTAATGTACGGAAAGGCCAGGAAGGGGACTCCTCTTCCCGCCGGACGATATCAGGTAAGATACCTTGTTCAGCCTGAATTTTATGGTTGACAAATATCGCTTTTCTTGTTGAAGGAACAGATGATAGCTATGGTGATGGCACGGAATTTTTATGAAAATAATGAACGATACACTAATAAGTCTTTAAGACTGCAAGAAGGTTTAACAGCGGGAGCGGAAGTACTTTTCCCTTATTTTGAGCCTGCGAAAGTAGAGAAAGAAGGAGAATACTTCCGGAATAAAGAGAACTCCGGCAGCTCGGTCGGCGGTTCCTCCGGTTCTAGTGGAAGTTCCGGTAGCTCAGGCGGCGGGAGTTCGGTAGCTCAGGCGGCAGTTCCGGCGGTTCCGGTGGTGGATCCGGCAGCTTTAAGGTCAGTAGCTTAGCTTTACCGGACAGGGTACTGGGTGTAGAGCGCTCCTTATCCGGAGGAAAAGTGGATACAGGATGAAAAGGAGCTGGTGGCATCAAAGAGCGGACGGCAGCTATCCTAAGGAACAGCTGGGGCTATGAAACTCATACAACGGAAAATCCTACTGGTACTATTTCTTGGATTCCGGCTATGGCTACTGGCTGGGTGGATGTGAAACGGTAGTAAATACTATCTTTTTCCCCAAACTCTGACGGATGGAAGGGTAGAATGCTCACCGGTTGGCAGTGGATTGGCGGAAACTGCTACTACTGAGACCCGCAAAGGACAGAATGAGGGTGCTCTCTAGTAGAAAACACCACCACTCCCGATGGGTTTACAGTAGACTCGGAAGGAAGATGGGTAGTGAATGGAGTGGTGCAGAACAATAAAATTCCACGAATGGGCAGAGCTACAGGTGATTTTATACCGTGAAATGGCATAGAAATAAGAAAGGACGATGGAGATGAGAAGACATGCTGGCTTTAGGACTGAGTGCGTACTTTGTACAGGGCTCTTTGCCCCCTGCAAGCTATACGGATATTTTAGACAATAAGGATACTTACGTTCCGGAGGTAGAAAAACTGCTGAAACAGCAGGAACTGTAGAAGGATTAGACGATTTTCCGGAAGAGACTGCTGTGGAAGGGAAAAACTGCGTCCATAGAGGAAGAAGGACTGAGCTACTGATGCAGAAGACTCAGAGGAACTTGATAAGCGAAAGGATGAGTCTACAGAGGACTCTAAAGAAGATATAGGAGGAACAGAATCTACGGTAGTGACCTCCGGATATTCAGGGTTTAGAAGTGCTGCAGTGACAAAAACCACTTGATAATAAGATTGTAACTTTGCAAGTTTCATTTTGAAGATTGGGATTTTCCCGCAAGAGATCATATGAAAGTGCATCGAGATAAAAAGTAAACGCAAGAGGTGTCGTTTTAGAGGAAATGAGCCTGGAGTCATCCATAATCCAAGCCCGGATCTTTATAAAATTCTCCCGAGAGGAAGTTGAAAGAAAGTAAATGGTCAGTGGGTACCGTACAATCTCAACTACTTTTACCCTGGAGAGTATCACTATGTATATGACACTTGCTGCAGGAAAGAGAGCCAATTTTTATATTTTACCAATAGCAGAACAGGATGGAGATGGTAAGTTTGCTTATACAATAGTTTCTATGTATGAAAAGTATTTTTCTATCAGAAGGGAACATACATATCATCAAGAAAATGTTGAAAGTTACGAGACCGGCAGATGCAAAGTATAGATATTATACCTTTGAAAGCAGAAACTTTTACCGTGAAGGCAAAACAAAAGATTATGGCGAAAGTATATCTCCGTTCCAGCTTTCGACATCCATAATGTTAAGGCGGGCGATACCATGAAGAGGGCAACACTTCAAGTGAGAAGATTGTCTTAGGAAGATGGTACAGAGCTTCTGCCTAAAGGTTTGCCATTTCAGCCTTTTTCTACTGAATTTTCGTAATGATTTCCCAAAAACCTGGATCAGTATAAACTCTATTTGGAAAAGCTATCCGAATGAAGCAGAGACGAAATCTCAGGCTTTACCAGGAAGAGAGAGTATTTTTCCGGAAGGCCGTTATAAGGTACTATATGTGACCCAGCCTTATTATACAGTGGATAACTATCGTTTCTTAGTGTCGAGACTGATGATACTTATGGGCCAAGGTACAGAGATTTTATGTCAATAATGAGCCCTATGAAGTCCGTAGGGTTATCCCCTGATCATAATACATCAACCATTACAAGAATAACTTCCCTTTCTTCGATGCGGTAAAAGTAGAGAAGAGAGAAAACACCCAGCAATGACAGGCAATTCCGGTTCTGCCTCTAAAGCTGTCTCCAGTAGTTCCGGTGGATCAAGTGGTGGCTCCGCTAGCTCAGGAGGAAGTTCCGGTGGTGGTCTCGGAAGCTTTTAAAGGTCAGTAGTAGCTTTTTCAGGGACAGGTGCTCTGGTGTGGATCGCTCCTTATCCGGAGGTCAGTGGATACAGGATGAAAAGGCTGGTGGTACAAAAGAGCGGACGAGCTATCCGAAGAATAGCTGGGGCTATAGAAGCCTACAATGGAAAAGTCCTACTGGTGCACTACTTGCCTGACTCCGGCTATATGGCTACAGGCTGGGTAGATGTAAACGTAGTAAAATACTATCTTTTCCCAAACTCTGACGGTTGGAAGGGCAGGATGCTTACCGGTTGGCAGTGGATTGATGCGAAACTGCTACTACTTTGAGACGCACAAGGGACAGAATGAGGGGTGCTCTCTAGAAAACACCACTACCCTGATGGCTTTCACAGTAGATTCGGAAGGAAGATGGGTAGAATGGAGCGTGCAAAACAATAAAATTCCACGAAGGAGTAGAGACACAGCGTGATTTATATCTGTGAAATGGCAAAGACATAAGAAAAGGACGATGGAGATGAGAAGAAAAACATGCTGGCTTTAGGACTTAGCTTTTGTACTGGGAGTGGGTGCAGGTAGCACTCCGCCTACGCTCTTCCTTTAGAGCAGGAAGAAAGCCTTCAGACAGTGCGTCAGAGTGGGAAATACAGAAGAAACAGCTTCCAATACAGCGACTGTTGCGGAGGAAGACGCAGAGAAAAGACACAACAGGAAGAATCTTCAGCTGTAGAGGAAAAGGAAGCCTCTGATAAAGAAAAGGGAAGAGGCAGAAGAGAATCTCTCCTTTCTACAGGAAGCCTTAGGCGGCATGGACAGAGTTGCAGAAGAGATTCTCACTCCATTAAGCAGAAGCAGAAGAGCCTTGGCAGATACCTCCCGATATGCTAGTGAGAGGAAGAAAAGGAAGACAGAAGAAACAGAAATTGTGGGAGTTTCTGTCTGGATTTGATACAGCTAGAGGCTGTGGCAAGAGATCACATGAAGGTGGTTGAGAGAGAAACCGATTACTGTAAAGGCCTATGTAGTGGAGATATACGGCGCTCCTCATAAGGTAGAGCAATTAAGTATAAGACCGAATAGAGATGGTAGAGAAGAAGATTAACGGCCAATGGATAGAGTATACACTGGATTATTTTACGCCCGGTGTGTATCGTTATAAATACATATTAGATAGTACAAAAAGAGGCTCTACATTGTATCTTTGCGGCAGGGGAGAGTATAACGGAGAAGAGCAAACATGCATCAGTATATATATTAAGTGGAATTTTATATACGTGTGGATAACAAATCTAATAATATTCAGAATGTAGTTGCATTAGAAAAGATAGCGCTAAAAAGGCAGAAAAAGTATCTTCTAGAGGAGAGGAATTCACAGTAGAAGAACAAAAGACAATCAGTAAAGGTCTATTTAAAGTCCAGCTTTGATATTCACAATGTCCATGTAGGGAATTTGATGAAGAGGGCTACCTTGTCTACAGAAAAATAGTATTAACGGATGGGTACAGAGATTAAACCGGATCCAAATCCAATTTTTTCACTAAATCCCTATCGAAGCTATCCCAATAACTTAGATCAATGGAGCTACTACTGGACAGCTTTAAAACAGAGGAAGGCTATATAGGAGATGTCTTTCAATATAAATGAAACGAAGGCTTTTTGATCCGGGGCGTTATCAGATTTCTTACTTGCTTCAACAAAATCACATAATAGATAAGTATCGTCTTTTGATAAAAGGAACGGATGATAACTATGGGAAAAGGAACGGAATTTCTATGTCAACAACGAGTTATATATTACGGAGATACCTGCGTAAAGCCGGAGGCTGATTTAACTCCTGACCATTAATAACCTCTCCTTTATTTGATGCGAAAAAGTAGAAAAATCCATCCAATAATAGTTCCGGAAACTCCGCCAGCTCTTCCCGTGGAAACTCCGGTGTTCCTCCAGCTCCTCCAGTTCCGGCGGCAGCTCCTCTAGTTCCGGCGGCTCAGGGGAAGTTCCGGTGGCGGTTCCGGAAGCTTTAAAGTAAGCAGTAGCTTTTCAGGACAGGGTACTTGGCGTGGACCGTTCTTCATCCGGAGGCCAGTGGGATACAGGATGAGAAAGGGTTGGTGGTATAAAAGACCGGACGGAAGCTATCCGAAGAACAGCTGGGAGCTATGAAGCCTATAACGGAAAGTCCTACTGGTACTATTTCCTGATTCCGGCTATATGGCAACAGGCTGGGTAGATGTAAACGGTAGTAAATACTATCTTTTCCCAAACTCTGACGGATGGAAGGGAAGAATGCTCACCGGTTGGCAGTGGATTGACGGAAACTGCTACTACTTAGACACACAAGGACAGAATGAAGGTGCCCTTTATAGAAAATACAACTACTCCCGATGGTTTTTACAGTGGATTTGGAAGGAAGATGGGTAGTGAATGGAGCAGTACAAAAACAATAAAATTCTCACGAATGGGTAGAAATATAGTATAATTATAATTTGTGAAAATGGCGAGACCAAAAGAAAGGACGATGGAGATGAGAAGAAAAACATGCTGGCGTTAGGACTTAGCTTTGTACTGGGAGTGGGTGCAAGTAGCACTCTGCTTATGCTCTTCCTTCAGAGCAGGAAGAAAGCCTTCAGACAGGTAATTTAGAAGAAAAATGCAGAAGAAACAGCCTCTAATTCAGAGACCATTATAGAGGAAGAGGCTAAAGAAGGACACAAGGAAGAATCTTCAGTCTGTAGAGGAAAGGGAAGCTCTGATAAGGAAAAGGAAGAGGCAGAAGAGGAATCCTCCCTTTCTACAGAAGCCTTAGGCGGCACTGGACAGAGTTGCAGAAGAGATTCTCACTCCATTAAGCAGAAGTAGAAGAGTTTTGGCAGATCCTCCTTACTATGCTAGTGAGGAGGAAGAAAAGGCGATAGGAAAAATCGAATTCTGTCCCGTAACAGCGGAAATTGATACAGCAGATGTGGCTGCCAGAGACCATATGAAAGTAATACGCAACAAAGATATTAATATAGTGAGCTATGCAGTACAGCAATATGGAGTACCAAAAGATTTCAGTTTGTTACATATCAACCGAACAGAATTGTAGAGAAGAAAGTAAATGGGGAATGGAAGTCTATAACTTGGACTACTATACTCCCGGCGTCTATCGCTATAAATATATATTTGAGATACAAAAAGGATCCGATTTATATCTTTATGCTTAGAGATGATGATAATGATCGTGTTTTAATAAAACTGGAGTATATATCAATACAAAAATTTTATTATCAAAAATTTCAGAATAATCGAATCGAATTAGTAAAGATATTACCATTAGAGTTGGATAGTGCTAAAGGGAAGAAAAAATACCTTTTGATAAGTAAGGAATTGCCAGTAGAAGCCCAAAAGACAATCAGCAAAGTCTATCTAAGATCCAGCTTTGATATTCACAATGTCCATGTAGGGGACTTGATGAAGAGAGCTACACTGTATCTACTGAGAAGTGGTACTGACAGATGGTACAGAATTAAAGCCAGATAATAGTGAACTATTTTTGTAGAATGCGTATACGAACTTCATAGAGATCGCTTAGATCAATGGAATCTTCTGCTAAAAGCTTTAAAAACAGAGGATGGCTATAAGGGGATGTTTCCAATATACAGGAGACTAAGGCGTTTACACCGGGGCGTTATCAGATAGCATATTTGTCTACAACAGAATCACAAAATAGACAAGTATCGCTTTTTAGTTAAAGGAACGGATGATGACTATGGGCAATGGACAGAATTTTATGTTAATAATGAGTTATATACTACGAGAGACTCGGTTGTACCCTGAAACAGATTTAACACCTACTGCATTTTATATCTCCTTTATTTGATGCTAAAAAGTAGAAAATCCATCCAATAATAGTTCCGAAACTCGCTAGCTCTTCACGTGGAAACCCGGTAGTTCCTCTAGCTTCTCAGTTCAGGAGGGCAGTTCATCCGGTTCCGGCGGCTCAGGGGAAGTTCCGGTGGCGGTTCCGGAAGCTTTTAAGGTCAGCAGTAGTTTTTGACGGACAGGTACTTGGCGTAGATCGTTCTTTATCCGGCGGCCAATGGGTACAGGATGAAAAAGGGCTGGTGGTACAAAAAGACCGGACGGAAGCTATCCGAAGAATAGCTGGGGCTATGAAGCCTATAACGGAAAGTCCTACTGGTACTATTTCTTGGATTCCGGCTATATGGCTACTGGCTGGGTGGATGTAAACGGCAGTAAATACTATCTTTTCCCAAACTCTGACGGATGGAAGGGTAGAATGCTCACCGGTTGGCAGTGGATTGACGGAAACTGCTACTACTTAGACTCGCAAGGACAGAATGAAGGTGCTCTTTATAGAAACACCACTACCCCTGATGGCTATGCAGTGGATGCGGAGGAAGATGGGTAGTGAATGGAGCGAGTACAACATAAGAAATAGGATTGTAACTAATCAAAGGGCTTGCAAAGAAACTATTTTAGGAAAAGATAAAATAGTATTAGGCAGAAGAAAGATTGAAAGCAGGAAAGAGCATAAGCCTCTTTCCTAGCTTTCAGAAAAAGGCGTTTACGGATGAGAAAGGCTTAATCTTGGGAAAGCGGGGGAAGAGAATAATTGCTTTTGTGTCTTGTGATACCGCAAGTTCTATTTCAGTTTCCGGTGGAAGGAAAAGATCATGGGTAGATAAACAGAATGAAATTCAAAAAGAGATTTCTATTTTTGTAAAGGGATTAAATGGTAAATCCTTAGGGAAATAAAGGCTAGGTTTCAGTTAAAATAATAGTATGATTACAAGGGAATCTTATCTCAAGAATTATGCGAGTCAAAATTATTCATCAAAGTCAACTATCGAAAAAAGATGATGAGAATAAGACTAGTAACTCTTTTTCTAAGAGATGAAAAAGCAAGTGATAACAAGGTTATGCCAAAAGAGGAAAAGAACTATACGGTTTCAAGAGGAGAGGTTTTGGCATAGAAGAAGGATTTGGTGATATTGAAGAGGATGAGGAAGTGGGAAAAAGCCCTATTGACCTACTAGTAGAATCATTATGAAGGAATAGTTGGACGGATGGACAAGTGAATTCAGAAAATTTCAGGAGAGTATTTTCGGGAAGGGGTCATACATTTATTATCAGTATTCGTGTATTGCTGGAGATATGTTGGAAAACAAGAGGTGAGATATCAGGACTGGAAAGAGAGAAGACGAGAGAGCAAAGGACTAACATAGTATGTATCATTAGACAAAAACCGGTATGGCCTGGAAAAATTAGAAATAGAGGATGATTCCTGAGCAAGAATTCGATAATGAAGAATTTTTACGATATAATGTTAGTAACGTATAGTGAAGACATTCCCATCCTGCAATGCGGTATTATTTAGAAGATTCTAAGAAACAAAGAAAATATATAGAAGATATAACAAGTTTTACAATAAATACTCCTGGAGAGATATAAGCTGTTGCGATAACTTCGGTGATAGGTAACCATAGTGATTTAATTGCGGAACGAGATTTTGCTGGCAAGAAAAAGAAATATGCAGGGAAGTATTTTCGTAATCGAAACGAAGATTTTCATTTTCGGAGATAATCGAGGAGAAGTATTCCCCATGTATTTGAAGAAGTAGCAGGTGAAGTTACTTTATGATTATGTTAGTGATGAGGATAGACAGAAGTAATATATGTCGTCTTTTCCCCTGATCATATTCTGATGAATGGTTTTGGGAAGAGTGCAAAATCATAGCAAATATTCATCATGTATAAAAGATGGGATTCCTTATAACCATTTTACAGATGATTTCACAATTAATTATTACCCCGGCCACCAAAGCGGCTGATTTGCTCCTGTGAGTTCATAAAGAGAGTTACAGGAGATAATGATGTTTCAACATATGAGTAGTGAAAATTTTATGGATTAACAAAAATAAATGGAAAGCAGATCATGTTTCTCTTCAAAACTATTGGGCAAAAATCAACAGAAAGTAGTTCATGAATTGGAAGATGGCGGTCAGATTGCTGGACTTAGACAAAGAACATGGTATTCTTAAGTTTAGGACGGGCAAATCGGAACGTAGCTAGGTTTTACGCTACGGCACCGGCATCAGGAGGATAGCAGCTAAGTGAATCAAAAGAAGATTGTAGCAAAGGTAGAGGTATACTATTCCATCACAGTAAAGCAGGAGAACGTCCAAGTGCGAAGGGCTGGTATAAAAGCATAACATACTTAGCCTCCCGGAGAAATATAGCATTTTCCCTTACAATTCTTGGAAGGATTCAGATGAATGGAAGAAATAAGCTTTACTCGAAGAAGGTGCTTTTTCACACCAGGACAAAAATCTAAAGCACAATAGCAAAAGGGAAAGATTTCTATTGAGAGAACTGGAGGATTTTCAGATTGACGGCACTCCCTCAACTTTCCTCTATTGTAGATTCCAAGAATAAGGAAACAAAATTAAAAAGTATTAGAGATATGACTTTCTATAAAGATCCACTGGAGATAGAGCTGAAAGCGGAGGATGTATCTCAGGTTTCTCCATTCATTACCGCCTTTTGAGGAAGAAGGAGGGAGCAAAACTCCGGGGCAATGATAGAAAATGAAAGAAGGAACACCGATTTGAAAAATAACAATAGTAATAAAGTGATTGTAAAGTTTCCTTGAATCCGCAGTTTCGAGGAAGGATTGAATACTATACAGTAGATAATGCAGACAATGAAAGTATTCATCAAATCACAGATAAGTTTTGGTTTTGGATACGATAAAACCTACGGGAAAGCTGAATTTTTATGAACCTTTTCAAAAGGTAGCAGGTCAATATTATTTTGCAAAAAGTCTCTCTTAACCTGGATATTAAAGAAAGAAATTTCTTTTCCTGAAGATAAGGATTTTTCCTTGAAGGTCTATGGAAGAAGAAATGTAGCGAAGAAAAGAAGCAAGCTTTATCAGGCGCAATTTGATGGTCAAAGGCATTATTCCCTAAAGAAAGATACCGGGCATCCTGGATGCGATGGAAAAACAAATCTATTGACGGGAAAAGAGTCTTCATTGAGTATCATAAGCCTACCCATGGATAATCCTCTTTTAACTGTTTAATCCGAGGAAGCGCATTACAGACTTTCCTAAACTATAAGTGATCCCTCCGGGAATCCTATAGGAATGGGATAGTGATTATGAGCTTGTCGGAAGGAGGATTGCCACTGTGGATACGACGGATCCCGCTGATTTTCTTTGACCCTTCTTCGAAAGCGGACAGTACGGTACTTTGCCAGGATGTTAAGCTGAAGGCAAAATGTACTGGAAGAAAACTTTAATCCGGCAGCCACCGATCTTTCTATGTATTTACCCCGGATAGGGTGGAGGGGCGAACTGCTGTGGCAAGTTCCAGTAGCCTTTCTTTCCGGAACAGGGGGAAGAGGATACGGCCGGAACAATGTAGCTGGAAGAAGGAAAAAGGCCCGACTCCACCTTAAATAAGGCGGAGCTTTTTTATGATGGTAAATGATGGTAACATTGCATACCACAGATTTTCTCGGAAGAACACAGCGCCTCAACATTTTGGTAGTGGATAAAACACCCCCTAAGATTCAGCTGGACCTTATCAATGACGGCCTGGCCAATGAGAAATACTTTAGAAGTTAAGAAAGTGGGACAAATCGAAATCGAGGATGCCCACCTGGATTTCTCTTCTCTTCAGGTGGACTCCGCAAAGGACAAGGCGGGGAATCTGGTATCTACCGCAAGGAATCATGCAGCATATTTGAAGAACTCGGAGCTGGACACAGAGGGAAATAAATATCAGCTTTGGTAGAGTTTTTACCGAAGACGGCATTTATCATCTTGGCCTAAAAGGTAAAGGATCTAGTGGGCAATGAAAAAGTGCCCCATCGACTAGGAGACCAAGGCGGCCTTTTGATTTTCAGTAGTGGATAGAAAGCCACAGGTGCATTGAAGATTGGCGATTGGGATCGTTCCGAGCGATGGAACCCTTTTGGACCAAGCTCCGGATCGTATCAGCTTTGGTCGATTCAGCAATAAAAAGCAGGTCATTCGTTTACAGGCAGAGGATAACTAAGCGGTGTCGGGCTGGTGGAAGTTCTTCGGACAAGGGAGAAGATGAGCCTTGCGGATCTGCAGGCCAGCGCTTTCTTTAAGAATGTTACCGGCGAAGTAAAGGACGGTTACTGGTCCAAGGAAATCTCCCCAACGAGACCTTTATGACCTATGTCCATCTGAAGGATATGGCCGGAAATCAGTATTACCTAAGCTCTGACGGTGTGATTTTTAGACCAGCAGAATCCGGAGATTCATATTACCTTACCGAAGGAAGAGGAGAAAAACGGCCACTATAAGAAGGATGTGGGGGTAGGCATTTCCGTAACGGAGCCCAGCCCCGGAAACAGCTACTCCGGTTTAAAGGATGTGACCTATACCGTTTACAGAGACGGTATAGAAACCCAGACCAGGCTCTCTCATCATTTTCTTTCAAGGAGGAGCCTCAGTTAAACGACTTAAAGAAGTCCTAGTGATGATGCTCATGCTCATGCGATTTAGCTAAGGACAACAACAGTAATGACGTGTTACTGAAAATCAAGGCGGTGGACAATGCCGGAAACCAAACGGTAAAGGAAGAGCTGTCTTAGCATTGATATTACAAAACCAAGGGTCACATTATCTTTCGACAACAATCGTGTGGAAAATGAGTTTATTTTAAAGAAAAATCGAACGGCTACCATTACGGTAGGAGAGAAACTTCTCCGAGGATGCCTTCAAGATTTTTGATTACAGACCCGGCAGAGGGAAAGGGTGCCAAGCTTTTGGAGGTGGAAAGAGATGCTTCAAAAGGTTTCCGGAAGCGGAGACAGCACCAGATGGAGAAAGTCGTCTTTACTTCACAATAAGGACGGAGATTATCAGCTTTCCATCACCGGAGAGGACTTGGCCGGAAATGCCATGGAAGAGCTACGATCTACCGCAGAGGGTACTCAGGCAGCTTTGGACTCTTACCGTGGATAAAACTGCCCCTGTTCTTAGCGTATAGCTATGACAACAATACCGCGAACCATGAGTTTTATTACAAGGAAGGAAGAAGGGCGGAGATTTCCATTGAGGAGAAAGAATTTCCGTTCGGATCTTGTGGACTATACTGTGATGAAAGATGGAGGAAGAGAAGGAAGTAGTAGTCTTTCCGCCTTTTAGCGGTGGAGAAGGAAGAGGAAATGCAGATCTTCTTCATAAAGCAAGCATATCTTATGAAGAGGATGGGGATTACCAATTCAATATCCGCCTGAAGGATTTGGCGGGAAATGAGGCGCAGGCTTACCCGGAAGATCGCTTTGTTATTGATCGGACGGAGCCAAGTCTAAGTATTACGGACATCGTCAATGAATCTGCGCTAATAAGGAGGAAGTAAGTCCCAAGATTTCCTATGGCGATCGTTACTTGGATCAGGACGCTTTGTCTTTTGAAGCTTGTAGGAGAGGTGCATGGAGAGCATGAACTGTCTTCTCAGCAGGGAGGAAGCATTTCCATAGCCAGAACGGATGCCTTAAACCTTCCTATGCAGAAGCCTATGAAGGAAATCGAGTCTCCAAAGCAGGAGGAGAAAGAGGGCATTGTTACCAAAAGCTCCGCCGGGGAGGAGAAATCTTTCCTTCCAAAAACTTCCCGGAGGAGCCGGATACGGACGATGTGTACCGGCTTTCCGCAAAAGATTCATGGACATGGCGGGAAATGAAACCACGGAAGAGCTTTGGTTCTCCGTAAATCGTTTCGGTTCCACCTATCTTTTGTCCGACAGGGCGAAGGCTCTGCAGGGTACCTATCAGAAAGAGGAGAAGAGACTCTGATTTCGAAATCAACGCGGTGATAGGTCTTGTCTTCTGCTTTGACCTTATACAGAAATGAGGAGAAGCATGCCCTTTCCGAGGGGGCGGAGTATCAGACTACTCGCTCCGGCGGAAATGGAAGATGGTATCGGGGAGATTATCTGATTAAGAAGGATAACTTCGACAAGGAAGGTCTGTATCATTTGCAGATTTCTTCTCAGGATAAGGCAGGAAACCTTGCCGCACAGGAACAGACCGAAAGAGGGGCAGAGCTTTCGCTTCGGTATCGACAGAACACCCCCAGAATCCTGCTATTCCAATGTGGATGATCAGGGGTATACCGTGGAGATATCTTAGATTTGGATTTATCTGCAGCAGGATAACTTCTGGCTGCAGCAGGTGGATGCTACGGTAGATGGCGAGCATGAAACCAGCTGGACGGATAGAGCCTGCAGGAAGCTGTGGCGAAGGATAGCTTCCCCACAGATTTCGGAGAGGAAGGAAAGCGCCATAAGCTTTTTGATCGTGGCAAGAGATGCAGCAGGGAAATGAAAGCAGAAGGAAGCCTGACTTTGTGATTACAACAATCCTTTTAGCTCGTCTTATTTCTCAGAAAAACTTTGCCGAAATGCCGCCATCGCTACTGTGGCAGGCTTAATGGGACTATCCTGTATCGTAAACGGCCCCGGTCTCTTGGAGGAGTTAAAGCGAAGATTACTGAGAGCAAAGAGAAGATAAGAGAAGGGAGCTAAGATGGATTTTATTACCATGGCGGTTTCCTCTGTGGGAAATGTCAAGGAAGTAAATCAGGATTATTATGAACAGGGCAAAAAACAGCCCTGGGCAGCCTGGTCTTTGCAGTGCTTTGCGATGGCATGGGCGGCTTGGAACAGGGGAATTTGCCTAGTAAGACTGTAGTAGAGGCTTTTTAAAGCCTGGGGAAAAAGAACATTTACAGGACTACGCCTTGGGAGAATTTCCGGATGCCATCATCCGGAGGACTGGACAGAATTGGTAAACCGTTGCAATCAATACCTTCATGCCTATGGCCAAAGTCAGGGCATTGCTCTTGGAACCACCCTGACCGTCATGTTAATGACGGAAGAACGTTATTACATCTTAAATATCGGAGACTCAGGGTCTATGCCTGGAGAAGGAACTCCGCCAGATTACCAAGGACCATACCGTAGTGAAAAGGGAGGTAGATTTAGGTAAGCTATCCGCTTATGAAGCGGAAAAAGGATTCTCGACGGAATATCCTGCTCCAATGTATCGGAGCCTCCGATCAGATTTATCCGGACCTTTTCTTCGGAATACCGGAGAGGGGCAACCTACCTTTTTATGTTCTGACGGTTTTTCGTCACGAGGTCTCCGGGAAGAACTTTATCAGGTTCTTCAAGGGAGAGGAGAGAAAGCAAGGAGGACTTGCAGGGGCGTTGAAAATCCTGCTACGCTGGAACTTGGAGCGGCAGGGCGAGGACAATCTGCAGCCATGCAGCCATTAGTACCATCTAAACTATTGAAAGAGTTGTTGAAGTATGTTGAAATCGGTTCTATTTTTAGACGGAAAATATAAAATACTGAGTGAAATCGGTCATGGCGGAATGAGTACAGTTTTATATGGCCATCAACGAGAAGGCCAATAAAAACCTGGGCAGTTAAGGAGGTGCGAAAGTCCGGTGTAATGGACTTTGAAGCGGTGAAGCAAAGCCTGATTGTGAAACAGACCTTCTGAAACGCCTTCGCCACCCGAACTTACCCACCATTGTAGATGTGATTGAGGAAGAGGATGTTTTTCCTTATTGTGATGGACTATGTGGAGGAAACTCCCTTAGAGTGCTTTTTGGAGGAGCAGGGAAGTCTTCGGAGGGACTATGTGATTGAATGAGCAAAACAGCTTTTGGATGTTTTGTCCTATTTGCATGTCCCAGACTCCTCCCATAATTTACCGGGATAGTGAAGCCGCCAATATTATCTTTAAAACCGGATGGAAACCTCTCTCGATTGACTTCGGAACAGCCAGAGAATTTAAAGATGTGGACAAAACCGAGGATACCGCTTGTCTGGGAACTGTAGGATACGCGGCTCCGGAGCAGTTTGGCAGGATTGGGACAAACCGATGAGAAGGACTGACATTTACGGCTTGGGAGCCACCCTGTATCATCTTTTAACCCGGACACAATCCTTCCCTTCCCCCTATGAAATCATAGCCGATACGGCATATTAACCCCAATCTTTCCCAGGGAATGGAAAAATATTTTTGCTCTGTGCCACAGCGAAAGGATCCGGAGCAGCGTTATCAAAAAATGCGGAGAATTTCTCTATGCCATTACCCACGTTGAGGAAAGTGATGAACGCTACTATAAAAAGCAGAGAATGAAATTTCGCGTTTTCCTCTCTACCCCGCTTTTTGTCCGGAATTTGTTTTTGCTTTGGGCTTCAGCTTTTTGTGGTCTTCCCAGAGCCAGAAGGAAGAGGCGCTATTCCATGCTGTTGCAAAATGCGGAGGAACTGCAGGACGGAGCAGAGAAGACCAGGAACTATCTGAGGCTGCCAATATGCCGGAGATGGCAGGACGGGAGGATGCTTATCTCGGCCTAATTCAGTCTGCAAAGTCTGACCAGGTTTTTCAGCCGGGAAGAGGCGGGAACCCTGGGAGGAACTCATCCGGAAAAATAGAGCGGCACTTTTAAAGCATCCGGAGGAGTACGGAGACATTTGCTTCCAGCTTGGTAAGGCCTTTTGGTATTATTATGAAGGAGAGGAAGATGCAGGCCGTTTGGAACGGGCGAAGAGCTCTGCGCCCTGGTTTGCAAATGCCCTAGAGTATCTTCCGGAGGATAGTCCTCAAAAAGGGCTTGCCTTTGGTTTATGGAAGAATCGGCAGCTTTTACCGAGACATTGCCACAAATATCGTGGAGGCCAGTGATCAGGGAATGTAGCAAAAACGCTCTTTGATGACTTCAGACCCTATATGAAGAGGTGGCGGTAAAAGGAAGAAGAGGGGAGATGGTCCGTCTGGAGCTTTTTGGAGTTTATGGCGGAAAGTATTGAGCAGTATGCCGGAAAGATGCGAGGGGATCAGGTCACTCGTTCTGCCATGGAGGAGGCTTTACTTCGTATAGAAATGCTGCTTCCGAAAATCAGCGTAAACAGTGAGCTTACGGAAGAGAAGAAAAAGGCTTTGGAAGAAACCGTTCTGGAAGCCAAAATTGCTGTACAAAATGTCTTTTTCAGGAGGAAGATAAGGGATGGAAGTGGTTAGCAGTGGATCAATATTCCGGTCTCTTTTTATCATGGGCTTTGTCTTTCTCTTTTTCAGTATTCTTTTCTTTATTATCTTTCGTATTCCGGGTGTCTTCTTATATTTAAGTGGAGCCGTCAAAGAAAAATATCCGGATATTGAGAAAGAAAAGAGAAGAAGAGAAGAAACGAGGATTTTCCTACAGGGAAAAATCGACGTGGAATATCTTCGGAAGCGCTCTGAAGAAAAACAGGAAGAACAAAGAAGAATCTTGGAGCAGGCTCCTGGAAACAGGAGGAGAGGCTGCCGAGCTTTTAACACCGAGGATAACTATACCGGGCAGGAAACCGGACAGCTTTTCACCCAAAATGCTACGCCGGCAGAAGCTAGCGGAGAAACCGTAAAAATCCCGAATCTCTATTCCGAATCCAATAGCCGAGAGAGGATTCCAAAAATCAGAGTTCTAGCCGCCCTTCACAAGCAAAGGGAAAAAGAGGAACAGACTCCTGCGTATGTGACATTGATACGAGATGGAATCCGAGTCCTAAAAACAGGATTATAAAAATCAAAAGTAAATGATATTTTCGGCAATATAGGTCTGAATGCGGGGTAGTCTGAGCCCGTCGGTACTTGCGAAAAACAAGAGAAACGCAGTTTTTCGCTTAGTATCCGCTACGTGGCGAAGCTAGTGAAAGCGTGCCCCAAGTTCAGGCTCTATATTGCTAGAAAAATATTTTTTGATTTATAGCCTTTTTATCAAATTCTCCAAAAGTCGAGGAGAAATTCTGATAAATTTCCTTTAAAATTCTTGTATTTGCGTTCATTTTTGATACAATGAGGACGTTGCCTTTTTGGAAACAAAAGGAAGTAAAATACAAAGAAGGGGGGTTTTATGAGTTGGAAAAACGCTGATTGATTTAGAAAAGGAATTACCAAGACATTTGACGGAGAGCTGATCTTAGATGATCTGAATTTATCTATTCAGGGAGAACAGCTTTGTGACCTTACTGGGACCCTCAGGATGTGGAAGACAACTACATTACGGATTATCGGAGGCTTTTTACCCAGCCGGACAAGGGTGACAGTTTTTATTTGAAGGAAAGGATATCACCGGATTGCCGGGCCAACAAACGGCAGCTGAATACGGTATTCCAGAAATACGCCCTGTTTCCCCATGAATATTGCAGAAAATATTGCCTTCGGTCTTCGGATTAAGAAGATGTCGGAAAGCTATATTCGAGAAAAAGATTCAGTACGCTTTAAAAGCTGGTGAATCTGGCAAGGGTATGAAAAACGATCTCGTCAATTCCTGTCAGGGAGGATAGCAGCAAAGAATCGCCATTGCCAGAGCGATTGTAAACGAACCCAGAGTGCTTTTTATTGGACGAACCCTTGAGTCTTTGAGACTTAAAGCTAAGGCAGGAGATGCAATACGAGCTCATCCGTTTGAAAAATGAATTGGGCATTACCTTTATTTATGTCACCCATGATCAGGAAGAGGCCCTTGACCATGTCGGATTATGTGGTGGTAATGAATCAGGGTTATATTCAACGAGGCAGGAACTGAGACAAATCTATAACGAACCGGAAAATGCATTTGTAGCTGACTTTATCGGAGACTCGCAACATTGTCCCCGGCGTAATGCTGGAGGACCGTTTAGTGCCGTATTTTTGGTGCAAACTTCCTGTATTGATGAGGGATTTGGAAAAATACCCTGTGGATGTGGTGATTCGTCCGGAGGATGTGGGAAATCCTGGAAGAGGGAGACGATCGTGCGATTCTGAAGAGGAACCATGACCCACATCATTTTCAAGGGAGAAATTTACGAGATGGAATGTACCACGGAGGATGGCTTTGAGTGGCTGGTACCTCACGGAAATGCATGGAGCCGGGAAAAAGGTGGGGATTTATGTGCGCCTCCAATATTCAAATTATGAATAAGCCCGAGTCTGAAGACGAGGGGGCATTGAGCATTGAAGAATAAAGGAACCAGGCTTTTGGCCGCCCCTCATCTGATTTGGATGGGTGGATTTATTGCTGATACCCTTTACTTTTAGTTTGGTACTATGCCTTTACAGACAAGACGGTGCATTTACTTTAGACAACTCATCAAAAGATTTTATGGGAGAATTACAAACCTCTGTATCTACGCGGTACTTCTTTCCCTTTGTAGTACCCTTTTGTGCTTCCTTTTGGCCTTTCCTTAGCCATGGTGCTTCGGAACAAAAAGGTGGGAAAAGGGTTCCTTTGTGGCCTTTTATTTTTATCCTGCCCATGTGGATGAACTCTCTGCTTAGAATTTTGGCATGGCAGACTCCTTTTGGAGCGAAAGGGCGTGTTGAACGAGTTTTCTGATGGCTCTGCATTTACCCACCCAGAGCTAATCAATACCCCTATGCCATTATTTTGGGTATGGTTTATGACTTTCTGCCCTTTATGATTTTGCCTATCTACAATACTTTACCAAAATTGATGACAATACCATCAATGCCGCCTACGACCTTGGGGGCCAGCTTTTTCACCACCCTCTTCCGGGTTTGCTGCCCCTGTCCATTCCAGCATTGTGTCCGGCGTGACCATGGTTTTTGTGCCGGCGCTGACCACCTCGCCATCTCCAATATTCTCGAGAGAAAAGATTTTCCTCATCGAAATGTCATCGAGCAGGAATTCACGGTGAATTCCAACTGGAATCGTAGGCTCAGGACTGTCCATGATTCTGATGGTCTTCATCATCGCATCCATGGCCATACTGTCCCGCTATGACAACGGAGAGGGGCGATTTTCTAATGGAAAGAAATCTGTTCGTATTTTGGAAAATGCCTATCTGGGTTTTGGTGGTGCTTTTCTCTATGCACCCATCTTTTATGCTCACTGCCCTGTCCTTTAATGCGGGAAAGAGCAGAGCCCATTTTACCGGCTTCAGTCTTCGCTGGTATGTGGAAATGTTTCAAAACGAGGATATTATGCAGGCTTTGCAAAATACCCTTGTCATTGCCTTTTTATCTGCTCTTATTGCCACCATTTTGGGCACCATGGCGGCGAGTGGCTCTTCGGAAAATGAAGGTGCTCCCCAGAAGTCTGATTATCGGTGTCAGCAATGTGCCTATGCTGAATGCGGATATTGTAACCAGTATTTCTTTGATGCTTTGCTTTATCGCCTTTAAAATCAGCCTGGGCTTTCAGACTATTTTGATTTCCCATATTACCTTTAACCTGCCACGTGCTTTTTATCCGTTTTGCCGAAGCTTCGGCGAGAGTTCGGAGGTCAGCTATGAGGCGGCATTGGACGCAAAGCCCCTCTATGCTTTCTCAGGTGGTGCTTCCGGACATTATGCCGGGAGTTTTGTCCGGATTTTTACTGGCTTTTACCATGAGCCTGGATGACTTTTATTATTACCCACTTTACCAGGGGCGCGGAATCAACACCATTTCCACCCTGGTTTATGCGGAGGTCAGAAAGGGAATCAACCCCAGTATGTATGCTCTTTCCACCCTGATTTTCGTTACGGTCTTTATCATCCTTTCTAATCGCTAATTTTGCCCCAAGCTTTATGGCAGGAAAGGAGGAAAAGGCATGAGGAAAAATTATGAAAAGGATTCTGAAAAGAGTCTTTGGAGCAACTCGAGAGAGCGTGCAGGAGAAAGCTATGAGTAAGGCCGCACAAAAAGAAGCTAAGAAAGCTTTTTCTGCCTCTGGCAGCAGGCTTTCATGATTTTGCTCGGCGCTTTTACTTTTTGCATCCTGTGGACAAAAAGAGTAATGCGTCCACAGAGAGTCCGGAGGGAGAGAGCCAAGGCAAGACTGCCAATGTGGTCAATATTTATAACTGGGAGAGTATATCGACCCGGAAGTGATTAGTATGTTCGAGGAAGAAACCGGCATTAAGGTGGTTTACGATATGTTTTAGAGACCAACGAGGAAATGTATCCTGTTATCGAGGCGGGAGGCGTGGTCTATGATGCGGTTTGCCCTTCGGATTACATGATTGAGAAGATGATGCAAAAACCATCTTTTTGGCGGAAATCGACTATAGTAACATTCCCAATATCAGGAAATCGGAAAAGGCATATGGAGATGTGTGCGGAGTTCGATCAGGGAAATCGTTACACGGTTCCTATACCACGGGTACAGTAGGGATTCTCTATAACAAGAGAATGCTGGACGAGCTGGGCGTGCCCTATCCCACAAAGTGGGCCGACCTTTGGAATCCCAAGCTGAAGGAGAAATTCTGATGCAGGATTCCGTCCGGGATGCTCTTATGGTGGCCCTGAAGAAGGAAGGTCATTCCATGAATACCGTAGACGAAAAAGCAGTTGGATGAGGCCATGGAGGACTTAATCGGTCAGAAGCCTCTGGTACAGGCTTATGTAGTGGATCAGGTCCGGGATAAGATGATTGGAGAAGAGCTGCGGTAGGAGTAATTTACTCGGAGAAATCCCTATATGTGCAGGGAGAGCTGGATGGCACAGATGTAGAAGTGGAGTATGTGATTCCGGGAGGAAGGCACCAACCTATGGGTAGATGGTTGGGTGATTCCCAAGAATGCCAAGCATAAGGAAAATGCGGAAAAAGTGGATTAACTTCCTCTGCCGTCCGGACATTGCAGCAAAAACTTTGAGTATATTACTTATACCACTCCCAATGAAGGGGCTTTGGCTCTTTTGGATCCGGAATATACGGAAAATAAAGGCTGTTTTTCCCGGATATGGAAGAGGTGCTGAAAAAGGGAGAAGTCTTTAGCTATTTGGGAGTCAGAGACGAAGCCAAATACAATGACCGTTGGAAGAAGATTAAGGTGTCGTAATCCCCTTCTTGACGGAAAAGACCGGATAAATCCTCTCCTTATGGAAAAATGTCCATAAGGAGGGATTTTTAATATCGTTAGAAACTTTAGAAAGGCTTTTATTCCGAACTATTTTTGATAAAAATAAAATTGTTTAAAAATCTTTTGGAAGCAATAGAAAGAATAGCTTAGTAAGACTTTCGAAGGGAAAAATCGAAGAAAAGAAGCCGGGATTTCTCCGGAATTCATCCGAATTCATCCGAAATTCGTCTGAAATTCGTCCGAAGTTCGTCTGAAGTTCGTCCGAGACTCGTACGAGATTCATTCGAGATTCATTCGGGATTCATTCAGGATTCATCCGGGAAGATCATGGCAAAAGGGGAAGAAAAATGCGTTTCAAAATATGTAGCTTACATCGGTTCTTATTCATACACCGGTTCTGCCAAAGGCATTACTATCTGTGATGTGGATATGGAAAAGGGAAGATTTGAAAAGAGAACAGAGGTGGAAGTAAAACAATTCCTCCTATGTTGCTGCTTCTCCCTGATAAAAAGGACACTTTTATTCCATTGCGGATGAGGGGATTGTTTCCTTCCGTATTTTGGACAACGGAAATTTAAGCAAGTTAAACACTAGAAATATCCGAGGAATGCGTGGCTGTCATCTTGCCGTTGACAAAAGTGGAGAGTATCTCATGGTGTCCGGCTATCATGACGGAAAGTCCACCCTGCTTTCCATAGAGCCTGATGGTTCTGTGGGGCCCTATTGTGGATGGTGTTTATGATCAGGGAATCGGCTCCGTGGCAGAGCGTACCTTCCGTCCCCATGTTTCCTGCCTCGAGATGACAGATGACAGAATTTATTTTGGTTGCTGATTTGGGAGATCGACCAGGAAGATTTTCCGTTTTGATAAGGCGGATCGGAAGATGCGACAGGTGGATACCCTCCGCTGTGAATTACAGTCCGGACCAAGACATTTTCGATTCTGCCCGGACAGAAACTACCTCTACCTTCTATGAGTTGAAAAAATGTGGTGGATGTGTATCATTTTTCACTGGGGGAGAAAAAGCAGAAATAAAACTGGAGAAAGCTGCAAAACGATCTCTACCCACAATGATAAGGAAAATAATCCCTTGATTGCAGCCTGTCAAATGCGTTTTCTCCGGATCCGGATGCTTCTCACCTCTTTGTCTCCAATGCGGGTATTAACACCATTAGTATCTATGATCGAGATAAAAGACAGGACTCCTGACCATGAAGGGCAGTCTTCCTATTGCAGGAGAATATCCTAAGGATTTCTGCATTTTTCCCGGATGAAAACACTTGGCGGTGGCCAACAATGAAAGCGGAACCATCACCTTCTTTAATATTGATTATGAGCGTGGGCTTTTGTCCATGTGTGCAAGGGAGCTTCCTGTGGATGAGGCCCAACAGTATTTGCATGGTAAAGTGTAGAGGGTAAAGTTATGGCAGGGAAGTCAGTTTGGAAAAATTTTTCATATCAGCACCTTTGGAGAATCCCATGGAAAAAGCCCTGGGGTAGTCGTTGACGGCTGTCCTGCAGGGCTTTCCCTGTCGGAAGAGGATATTCAGGAAATGCTGGAAAGGCGCCGTCCAGAAAAATCTAGAAGATGACCCAGAGAAAAGAAGGGGATAAGGTGGAGATTCTTTCCGGGTATTTGAGGGAAAAACTACAGGCACGCCCATTGCTATGTTGGTGTGGAATGAGGACCAGCGTTCAAAGGATTATGGGGAGATTGCTCACGCCTTTCGTCAGGGACATACGGACTACAGCTTCTACGCTGAAGTACGGCTTTCAGGATTATCGAGGGGAGGTCGCTCCGGCAGAGAAACCATTGCCAGAGTGGCGGCAGGGAGCCATTGCCAAAAATTGCTTTTTGGAGCTGGGAGGTTTCTGTCCAGGCCAAGGTGATAGAACTGGCAGGAATTTCCCTGGAGGAAGATCAGGGCTAGGGCGGAGCTTTTGGCGGAACAGAAGATTCTTTCCCTTGAGGGAACAGGAGAGTCTGCAGGAGGCATCGTGGAATGCCTTGTGGAAGGACTGCCTGCAGGCATCGGAGAGCCAGTGTTTGATAAGCTGGATGCTTCTTTGGCTAAGGCAGTGATGTCCATCGGCGCAGTAAAAGCAGTGGAAATCAGGGACGGTGTCGCAGTTTCCAAAAAGCCTCAGTTCTGAAAAATAATGACCCTTTCTTCTTAGGGAAGAGGCTGAAAAGAGCAGTTCTGCCGGTCTAGAGGAAAAAGAAGAGCAAGTCGACCGGTTTGCCCGGTCCGGTCAGTTAAGTCAGCCCTGGCCGGTCTGCCGATCCGGTCAGTTAAAGTCAGCTCAGCCGGTCAAGTCAGTTCGGAGAAGGTACAAGATTCTTTGACAGGGGGCTTGCAAAAAGCAGTAACCATAGCGGAGGGATCCTTGGAGGGATGAGCGACGGAAGCTGGGATTCTCCTCCGAGCCAGCTTTAAGCCTACACCCTCCATCTCCGGAGAACAAAGAACGGTAAACGAAGCCGGAGAGGAAATCAGCATTGCTATTAAGGGACGGCTATGATCCTCACTGTAGTGGAGCGGGCCAATGTAGTAGTGGAAGCCATGACGGCTTTTGACCGTTCTGGATGCTATGCTGGAAAATCTTTCTACCAGACTGGACTATATAGCAAAAAGAGCTATCAAAAGTAGCTTATAGATCAACTGATGATTTAGAGGAAAATGTCTATAGAAAGAAAAATTTCTCAAAACCAATTGTTTGTTTGCTATTTCTTTAATATACAAAAACTTTTTAGTGCACTTTGCTTATACCACTTTTGAATAGGAGATTGACGAGTATAAATTTCGCACGTAAAAATGAGGAAAAGAACAATTGGGAATTATTTCACAAAAGATGAGAATGGCAGGAGTCTCTTTAGTGAAAAATATTGCAAGGGGAAAGAAAAATATGGATGCTCAAAAATGGTTACTGTAGGGTTTGCTCGTGATTCTGGGCATTTTTAGCGCTTATAGCCGCCTTTTTGTAAAGGTTACTGGCACATAAGGATAGCTTGGAGAAGGAAAGTAGTAGCGTGATTAGTAGTGCTATCGGTTTTTGGAATCAACTTCTTCGATGTTTTCGGTATTGGATCCTTGTACCCGGTGCATCCCTTTACAAGGGCTTAAAAGCAGGTGGATGACAAGCTTATTCCCGGAACTTTGAATGTAGCTGACACCATTCCTGTAGTTATGGAGGCCTTCCTCTTTATTCAGGGAGTGGAAGTAGAGCCCTATCACATTGGTTACCATGCTGGTTGCGGCACTATAGCCGGTGCATGGATTGGCGCAGGAATTATTTCCAAGCTTTCCAAAGCAGATGATTCAGCTGGTTATGGGTGTTGCCATGGTAGTAATCGGTTTCGTTATCATTTTACAGGTTAGCAATGTTATCCTGTAGAAGGAAAAAGCTATCGGTCTCAGTGGAGTAAAAGCTTATCGTTGCAATCATCATTAACTTCTTCTAGGCGCAGTTATGACCGCCGGAGTTGGCCTTTATGCACCCTGTCTTGCCTTGGTTTGCGTATTGGGTATGGACCCGAAGGTTGCCTTCCCCATCATCGATGGGATCCTGCGCATATCTTATGCCGGTTGCTTCCGTTCGTTTCGTAAAAGAGGAAGCTTTTTAATAGAAAAGGTAGCTTTGTGAGGGAACTATTTTCAGCTCTCTCGGTGTATTTGTAGCTACCAGAGTAGCCTTAGGTTTGCCATCTCACATTTTAAAGATTATCGTTATCTGCGTTATGTTCTACACCGCAGCAACCATGTTCTATTCCTTGAGTAAGGAAAAGAAGCAGGCGGCATAAAAGAACACATGATGACGCAGGATTGAACCATTACTTGGTAAGAATCGGAAAGTCGTCTTATAGGGCGGCTTTTCCCTGTTCTATAAAAATACTAGCAGGTAAGCATCATGAAGTTTAGTAAGAGTATTCAGGCAGTAGATTCTACACCGCGGGTGAGGCAACCAGAATCGTAGTAGGAGGGTCCCTAAGATCCCCGGACAGTCCATGCCGGAGAAAAAGCAATGGCTTGAGGACAATCTGGATTATCTTCGTACCGCTATTATGCTGGAGCCGAGAGGACATAACGATATGTTCGGTTCCATTTTGACACAGCCTACAGTGGATGAGGCCGATTACGGCATTATCTTTATGGACGGCGGCGGATACCTGAACATGTGCGGACACGGAACCATCGGTGCTATGACCGTTGCGAGTGAGACCGGTATCGTTCCTGTAACAGAGCCAATCACCAAAATCGTACAGGAGGCTCTGCAGGAATTATCCACGGTGAAGTTACCGTTGTAGACGGCAAGGCTAAGAAGGTAAGCTTCCAGAATGTTCCTGCCTTCTTATACAAGAGAGATCATGAGGTGGAACTTCCGGGTTACAGCAAGATTAAGTTTGATATTTCCTTCGGCGGATCCTTCTTCGCTATCAGTAAAGGCGAGATCAGATTGGTGTAGAAATTAAGCCGGAGAATGCAGATAAGCTGAACGCTTTGGGAATTGAGCTAAGAGATATCATCAACAAAGAGATTCCTGTGCAGCACCCGTTGCTTCCCCATATCCATACCGTAGACTTGGTAGAATGGTGGTCTACAACAGAGACTAAGGGTGCGACCTTAAAGAAACTGTGTAGTTTTCGGACAGGGACAGGTTGACCGTTCTCCTTGTGGAACAGGAACCAGTGCAAAGCTGGCTACCCTTTTCGCAAAGGGCGGAGTTAAAGCAGGGAGATAAGTTCTTCTATGAGTCCATCCTGGGCACCATCTTCGAGGAGAATCAGTGGAACCACCCAAGGTGGGAGATTACGATGCAGTTATTCCTCAGATTACCGGTTCCGCATGGATTACCGGCTTCAACCACTTTGTGATTGATAGAAGATCCTGTAAAGATGGATTTATCTAAAAGTAATAAATGAAACGGGATTGCAGAATGGGTCTGTAGAGGGGCAATCTGGTTAGCGGGAGCGTGCCCCAATTACAGACCCATTCTGCATCAAAGCACATCGTTACAAAACTACAGTCCTTCACTACGAAGGCGAGGGTAGTGAGAATGTATCACTATTGTTTTTCTCCTATAGATAAAATATTTTATAGGGAATAAAGATTGCAAATCCAAAAAGCATAATGTAAAAATCAAGGGATAGTTTTTAACAATATCCAAAAAGGAAACAGTTTATAGCAGACAAGAAATTAGTAGAGCAAATTACTTCCCGTGAGGAAGATGCTGCAGTGGTATCGGACGTAGTAAAGAAAGCTGAGCTTTGCAGATTATTCTTCTGTAAAGGGCTTCATGGTTATTCGACCCGCAGGCTATGCAATCTGGGGAGAATATTCAAGAGCACTGGATACTCGTTTTAAAGCTACAGGTGTACAAAACTGCTCTATGCCGCTTTTAATCCCCCTAGTCTTTATTAGAAAAAGAGAGTGAGCATGTGGAAAGTTTTGCCCCGGAAGTAGCTTGAGTTACCCGGCGGTTCCAGATTGGAGGAGAGACTCTGTGCATCCTACCTCTGAAGTGCTCTTCTGTGACTACTTGCCAAGGTGGTGAAAAGTCCTATGAGAGACCTTCCTCAGCTTTTTGAACCAGTGGTGTTCCGTAGTTCGTTGGGAGAGACTCACCAGACCTTTCTAAGAACCAGGGAGTTCTTATAGAGGGGCATACCGTTCATGCTACAGCAGAGGAAATGGAAGAGAGACTCTGTGTCATGCTGGACATTTATGCGGATGTTTTGGAGAATGCTGGGCACTGGTCCTGTAGTAAGAGGTCGTAAGCATCGACAGAGCTCGGTGACTATTGCTACCTATACCGTAGAGGCTTTGATGCATGACGGACAGGCTCTTTACAGTAGCAGCTCCCATAACTTTGAGACGCTTCGCCAAGCGTTCCAGGTACAGTATTTAGCAAGAAGCATAATGAGCCGTTGAGCTGGTACACCAGACTTCCTGGGGTGTGACCACCTGAACCATCGGTGCGTTAATCATGGTACACGAGATGATTCCGGTTTGCTACCTTCCTCCTCGTATTGCCTCCCGTACAGGTAAACATTATTCGATTCAGCAGAACAAGGAAGGCGTACTGGATAAAAGCCTTTGACTTGATGAAGGAGTTAAAGGATGGGGAATCCTGTGAAGGTGGATGATTCCGACAGACCCCGGATTTCAAGTTCACTAGACAGTGAGTAAGAGAATTCCTCTTCGTCTGGAAATCGGACCTAAGGATATGGAAACGGGCCAGGTTGTTCTGGTGGAAGAGATACCAGAGAGAGATCGTAGTGTCCTTTAACAATCTTGTGGGAAGAAAGTGGGAAGCTTTTTAGAGCAGATTCAGAAGGATATGTATGATAGAGCATCGGCTTTCCAGAAGGAAAGAACCACAGATGCCAAGAGCTTGGATGAGTTGGTAGCTTCCTGAACAGAAGCCCGGATTCGTTCGTGCAATGTGGTGCGGTTGCAGAGAGTGTGAGGAGAAGCATGAGGGTATTCCGGAATTACTTCCCGTTGTATTCCTGCAGGCAGGAACAGACTGCCGATACCTGCGTGGTTTGCGGAGAAGCCTGCAACAAAGATGGATGGGGTATTGGGGAAGAGCTTACTAAAAGTAGCTCTATAAGCTGGTATTACAAAAAGTAGTTCGAGATACCCGAGTCTGAACAGAAGTATTATAACATGAAATATTATAAATAGAAATATTATAAATAGAAAGTTCATGACGAAGAAGTATCACGAACGGAAATAAGTCAAAAGGAAAATGGATGAAAGATCCGAAAAGCAATACAAATTGCAGTGCCTAAGGGCGTGGAATGATCATCCGCCGCACAGAGCAGGGCGGGTTGTGGAAGCCTATGTGGTGGAGGTTTGTGTTCGAGACGCTATTTTTTGGCAGAGAGCCAGAAGATTGGGATATTACGACTACCCGCCAGACCGGAGGTCGTGAACCTCAGCGTACCATTGACAGGCATTGAGCACGGAACGGTGACGGTTTTGCTTTCTTCGGAAGAAGCCGGCGATGCGGAGAGAGCTTCGAGGTAACGGACCCATAGGATGAGACGGCATTTATGAGGATGGAAGGCACCCTAAGGAAGTCTCTTTTACCGGGAGTTTGGAAGAAGATTTGGCCAGAAGAGATTTTACCATTAATGCCATGGCCTACCACCACATGGACAGGGGCTTGATTGACTGCTACCGGGGCCGGGAGGATTTGGAAAAATAAATGTATTCGCACCGTAGGGAAGCTGGAGGAGCGTTTTGGAGGATGCCTTAGAATGATGTGGGCATGCGGCTTTTCTGTCAGCTGGATTTTCCTAAGAAGAGAAGAGTCTTCTGGCTAAGACTTTTTTAAAGGAGGAATCTGGGAAAGGTCTCCAAGCGAACGGATTGCGGTGGAACTGATAAAGCTGCCGCAGCCAACACCCGGAGAAGGTAAAAGTTTTTGTTTTTCCACCGGTCTTTTTCTCCCTATATTATCGAGGGACTTTCCCCGGGTGAAGGTTAGGGGATTCCCTGCACTTTTTAGAGGAATGCAAAGGATAAGAAGTATTCGTCTGGGACCTGCTTCGGCATGTACCGAATACATGCCAAGGGAATTTTGGAGGATTTAAGCTGGATCGGAAAGTATTGATAGGCCTGCCTTGTGAGCTTTTTTGCCTCGGAGGAAGCGGGATTCTCCCTATGCCCCAGAAAAAGGCTGCGCAAATACGTATGGGAGCTCACTCAAGACTTCTATGAAACCAAGCTTTTGCTTTTTGGAAAATGCTCAATACTCGAAATGATGATGTGGCAGCAGGTCCAGCCTCCGTCTGGAATGGCTTTCCTGAAATAGAGATGATGAGGGGATTACTATAGCCTTTCCAGCCTGCTATTAAGGGAAAGGATTTAGTATCTTTAGGGATAAAGCCGACCAGGATGAGACTTTTGCATCTTGCTCTGGACTATGTGTATGAGAAACCCAAAAGGAAAAATGAGAAGAAATCTTACTTTCTTATTTGAAAAGCAATAAATGGATAAGAGAAACCGTCGATTAAAAGACAATAAAGAAATCAAGCCTCCTATTTTTGTTACTAATTAAACATAGAATGCAAAATAATGAAAGCGTTTTAGAGAAAATGAGGTAAAACTACAGTTTTTCTACGCTGTTATTTATTATATTTATCATTATCATATCGACATTTTTCAAATTATTAGCTATAATCCCGACTTTGACAGTCTGCATAGTAAAAAGCCCCATAAATCGTTGAAATCAAGGGTTACAGAGCTTTTTCTTTGTTATCAGATGTCGTACAGATTTTTATTCTTTGAGTCTGATGGCAAATATTTCTCATTTTCTATAGTGACGATCTGCAGAGTACTAATTCCAGCACTTTTTCTGATCGTCTGCAAATTCTGTTTTGCATATGTCGGATAAACCTTTCCTTCAATCTTTAGAAAGTTCATATCTTTTAGACCATAACAGTTTTTCACATGAATACTTGCTTTCAAGTTGTTTTTATCCAGGTATCTGTAGAGAATTAATGAAAGGAAACAAATCATAAAGTGTGCCTTAATCCTATCATCTCTGTGAAGGTATACCGGTCGTGCTTTGAATTCACTTTTCATAATGCGAAAGCGATTCCTCGATGCTCCAGCGTTGTTTGTTTACTTCAATGATAGCTGAAGCATCATCTTCCAAGTTAGTGCATACAGCGTAGAAAACCGTCATACTGTTCTTCTTTTCGGATGACATCTTCATTGAGTTCTAAAAGCCTCTGCTCAGCCAGCTCTCCGGCGTGACACTGTTAACAAACCGTTTTGAAATCGCTCATCGGTTGTGATCTATTTCTTTGGGATTATTGGTAATAAGGTTTTGGGCACGGCTGATTTGTCCGCTCCGAACGTACCTTAGATAATCCCTGTATTTGATGGAATAGATACAATCAGATGTTGTTCAAGTCCATTTTCATTTATCCACCGTTCTTAAAGTAGAAACATT